>Ga0265797_10000266_pt1 | contig 99412 bp, 73 predicted proteins | sample P2T30metagenome_FD_192433 | JGI IMG/M metagenome (GOLD analysis project Ga0265797, IMG submission 192433) | Plant litter microbial communities from East Loma Ridge, Irvine, California - P2 T30 | ecosystem: Environmental > Terrestrial > Plant litter > Unclassified | place: USA: California... | reverse complement strand
GGGCATTACCACCGGCAATGGCATCATTACTTCCCGTTCAGGTTCTGTTTCTTCCGGTTCCTCTTCAACAAGAATTTCAGCCTGATCATCTGCATCATCATAAGTATCATTTAAAACGGATACATAATTCGTTTCGGCGACAGGTTCCTCTTCTTCCTGTTCCTGCATAACCGGTTCCTGTGTGACAGGGACAACTTCATCCCGGGTTTCAGTAACAATTTCATCTTCTTCCCTCGCGTATTTGCTTTGCCAGTTGTCAATTACAGTACGGACATCATAAAAGTAAACGGAGAAAACAAACAGTGCAAAAAGGATAGGAACGATGCTTCCCCATTTGAGCCAGTCAAACAAAAATACATTTACAGCATATCCCAGCCCTCCGGAAATAAAGCTGAGGTTATTTTCCATATTGCTCATCAGGATCACGTATCCCATTAATGTACTTCCCCATAAGAGAAAGAAAATAATTTCTTTGGTTACGCGGGGCAGAGAATAAGGTTCTTTTCCAAAAGCGATTTTCCAACCTCCCAAAACAGAAATGACCGGCAGAAGTATCGCACTGATACCAAACCAGCGATAAACAAAAATATGAGAAATAGCGGCTCCCAGCACGCCAAGTACATTGCGCGTTTGCCTGCCTGCATCACGGATGGATTCCTGTCCAAGTCCATCTACAACACTCTGGTCTTTGATTCCTGTAAAAATATAGGATACAAAAGAAGCTTCCATCACAAGACCAAGCACGATAAAAAAGATACCCCATGCAAGAGTGCCTTTCGGACTTGAGAATATCCCCTCCCAATCTATGGAAAAACGAAAACGGGTTCCCGTGGGTCTCTCTTCCTGCTGCCGCTGTGTATTTCCCCGGGGCTTATTAACTGCCATTTATTACTATGCTAGAATGCGTGAAGTGGTAATTTAAAAAGTAAGGAATATTAATGCCCTACCATTGCTTTGCAGATTCTGCTTGCCAACCCTGGTCCTTCGTAAATGAAACCAGTATAAATCTGAACAAGACTGGCTCCTGCCTTACGTTTTTCCAGTGCATGTGAAGGAAGAGAAATCCCCCCCACTCCAATTACCGGAAAAGCATTTCCTGACTTCTCACAAAGGTAACGAATAACTTCCGTCGCACGGTGTGCAAGCGGCTCTCCACTTAACCCGCCTGCTCCTATTTCTGCAATTTCAGCGGCAGAAGTTTTCAGTCCGTCACGATTTATTGTTGTATTCGTTGCAATGACTCCGGCAATTCCGGTGGCTTTTACGATCTCAATAATATCATCCAGCTGGCTGGTAGTCAGGTCCGGCGCAATTTTAAGAAAAATCGGTTTAGGTGTAAATTTCTCTTTGTTCCGTTTTTGTAATTCTCCAAGCAGGGCCGTCAGCGGTTCTTTTTCCTGCAATTCACGGAGACCGGGCGTATTTGGCGAACTTACGTTGACTACAAAATAATCCACCACGTCAAACAGTTCCCGGAAGCAGATCAGGTAATCGCTGAGTGCCTGATCATTGGGTGTATCTTTATTTTTTCCAATATTTCCACCTACCAGTATTTTAGATTTACGGCTCTTTAGCTTGGCAGCAGCTACTTCCACTCCTTTGTTGTTAAAACCCATCCGGTTAATTAGTGCCTTGTCTTTTTTCAAACGAAACAAACGAGGCTTGTCGTTGCCCGGCTGTGCTCTGGGTGTCAAAGTACCAATTTCTATAAAGCCAAATCCCAGCGCTTCAAGCTCATCAACCATCTCCGCATTTTTATCAAAACCCGCAGCCAGTCCGACCGGATTACGGAACCGCAGACCTGCAACTTCCTGGACCAGATCCGGATGCTCATAAGTATACATGGATCGTAAAAGCTGGGGAAGGAGCGGAATCTTAAATGCAATATGCAATACCTCGCAGACAAAATAATGAACTCGCTCTGCGTCAAAAAGAAAAAGGAATGGTGCAACCAGATATTTATACATAATGCAAAAATAGAAGGTTTGCGGGGAAGGCAGAGAATGGAGGGAGATTTTTATTTTACGGGAAATGCTACACTGGAATTTGTGGTCAGATTAGAATTAAGATTAAGCCGGATATTAGCAGAAATCTTTTTGTGTTTGAGCACACTTTGTAAAATCGAGAAAAGTGATGTTTTCTAAATCCATGTAACTTCCCGTATTTCAATCGTACGACGGGCATTGGGATCCTTCTTTATTCCCATTATCTTATTAAATTTCCTCATCTCATCAAAAAATTTATAATAGCGCTCTTTCACTGTATCGGTCAGGCCTTGCCGGAGAGACTCCATGTAAGAGCCGTTAAGATCGTCATAGATTCTAATTGTTTGCTTCTTTTCCATGTCAACATTTTTAATAAGCACAACGTAAATATAATAGAAACTGCTTTCTTTCCTCTTATAAATTCCAACCCGAAATCCGGTTAAGAGCGTATATACCAAGCTTCAATCGTGATATTTTAAAAGAAATGTACGATCCCCAGACGCCCATTTAAAATACTACAGTTCTTTATTTATTTACAATTTCATATAGTATATTGCAGCAAAAACACGTTGGACTGACAACGGCAAATTTATCGTCACCGGTTTCTGTCAGCGTATAATGCTCCTCCTTCATCAAGATAACTGCATTCCTAAAACACCCCTAACATAACTAGCTCTTTACTGTGAAAAGAAAAACTTTTCTAAACCCGCTACTAATACTTTTATTGATGAGCCTGCCGGCACTTAACGCATTATCTGCCACAACATCCGTTGATGCAGATGGAGGCAAACTGGTTGGCAAAGTCGTTGAATCTCCCAATAACACCGGAGTCAGTTTTGCAACAATTGCCTTGCTGACAGTAAAGGATTCTGCGGTTGTGCAGGGAAGCATTGCCGATCTGGACGGAATTTTTACAGTACCTAATGTAAAACCCGGAAATTACATTCTGAGAATTACCAACCTGGGTTATAAAACACTTTATGTTCCCGGCGTGCGTGTGGCTACCGAAGCCAACCTGGTTGATTTGGGCACCATAACGATAACCTCGGAAGCACAAAAGCTAAGCGAGGTAGTCATCACGGCAGAGAAAAGTATGATTGTGGATGATATTGATAAAAAAATTGTCAGTATCGGACAGGATATGCTTTCTGCAAGTAACAACGTAAGCGACCTTCTGGAAAAGCTTCCGGCGGTTTCGCTTGATGAAAACGGCAATCCGCAGTTAAGAGGAAAAGGAAATGTGGTTGTTCTGATTGACGGAAAACCCTCCAATTTGTACGGAAGTGATTTACCGACGATCCTGCAATCATTTCCTGCCAATCTGATCGAACGCATTGAAGTGATGACAACACCTTCGGCCAAATATGAGGGAGAAGGCGCATCAGGAGTTATTGACATCATTACCAAAAAAGTAAAAATCCGCGGAACAAATGGCGGCGTACGGTTAAGCCTCGGAAACACAAATACACATGCAGGCTCTGCCAATGTAAATTATAAAGCGGGCAAGTTCGGTCTGAATTCCTCCGTCAGCGGACAAATGGGAGATAAATACTGGGAACGTACCCTGGACCGGGAAAATTTTGTATCCGAAACGCCTACTTTGCTCAGACAGGACGGCTCCGGTGGCAACAGCAATAAAAATGCGTTTGGCCGCATTGGAATGAATTATGACTTCAATGAAAAAAATACAATCGAGGTTGGCGCAAACTATTCACGCAACTCAAACGGAAGCAACAGTGACCTTTTGAACCGTACTACTTTTGAAAACGGTATGGTTAAGGAGGAATTTACCCGTATCAACAAAGGAAACGGGAATGGCGGCAATATGAATTTCAGTTTTGATTACAGAAAGAAATTTGACAACAAGGATCAGCTGTTTTCATTTACCGCTAATTACTCAAAGGGCACATCAGATGGTGAATCCTATTTTGATCAGGAAAGTAACATTGACAGCCTCGACCGCCATCAGCAAAATCTGAGAAATAATAACCGGAACTCCCTTTTTTTAAACACAGATTATACCTGGCCAATTACAAAAAAAGCCACACTGGAAGTTGGGGTTCGCTCACGGTTTAACAGCAACGACAACACCAATGCATTTTACAGCCTGAACACGGAAAACAACGAATTCGAGTTCAATCCCAGGCTAAGCAACATATTTGCTTACCAGGATGAGACATACACCGGTTTTGTGACCTTTTCTCAAAAAACCGGAAAATGGGGAATCAGAACAGGTCTCCGGCTGACCGATTACAACCAGGATATCAACCAGGTAAGCAGTAACCGTGAATTTGGTATTCATTTCCTAACCCTTGTTCCGTCTCTTGCACTTACCAGAAAGCTAAATGATGTTTCACAGATCAAGCTAAATTACAGCCGCCGTGTGCAGCGTCCGGAAGCGGACTGGCTCAATCCGTTCACGGACCTCTCCGACCCTCGTAACATACAGACCGGAAATCCCAATCTGAGACCTGAATTTACCCATAAAGCTGAACTGGGTTATTCCAGCTATGAAACAAACGGAGGCTGGGGACCATCACTTTTTATGGATTATTCTGACAACGCAATCACCAGAATCCGGACAATAGACGAAAACGGAACGTCATTAAGCCGTTATGACAATGTCGGAAAAGAAATGGCATATGGTCTGGAAACCGACTTTAACAGCACGCTCTGGGAAATATTGAAAATAAACGGAAGCGGACGGATTTTCAGAAGCGAAGTCGTTTCGCGTATGGCACAAATCGATAACCGGGCATGGAGTTATTCCGGAAATTTAAATGCATTTATTAAACTTCCTTTGAATTTCCGCGCTTCGGCTTATGTAAATTATGAAGGTCCAAGAGCAATTGCACAAGGCACCCGCGATGGTGTTTTTATAGCCAATATGGGGATCAGAAAAGATTTAATGGAAAAGAAAGCCACAGTTTCATTTAATGTTCAGGACATATTTCTATCCAGAACGTATAAAAGCCAGCTGAATACAGCAACCTATTCACAGAATTCAAACTGGCATCAGACTAACCGGCTGATCAATGTAAGTTTTAATTATCGCTTTGGTAAAATTTCCACCGGCGCATAGTATTAATATTAAGCAGATTGTCAGAAGGTGATGCAATGTGTCACCTTCTTTTTTGTATTTTATACATCGATCAATTGTAAAAGATAAATTACTTACTGCGGGCGGAAAGAAATGAATAAAGAATTTCACGTACATAAACGTATATTGCCTTACTGGAATAATTTTTACTGGTGATACTTTGGTTAACAAAGGTTAATACACACCTTCTCTTTAAACCTTGTGCATAAAGTATGATCTAAATTATTGTAAAGACAATTACTTCTAATGAAGAGAATCGTATTACTATTGTACAAAATATAAACTGTCATTATGAAAAAGATCTTAGGAATATCACTTGCACTTCTGCTAATAAATACGTTTGCATTTGCCCAGAGAATACCGGCTGATTCAATATTTGCTAACTATTACGAAGCCACAGGAGGAAAAACACTTTGGGACGCTGTAAAATCCTATAACCTTAAACGCAGCTATTCAACTGCTACTTCAACGCCTTATGATGCAAACATAGTTGTCTCTATGCCTGACAAATCAATTTATAAGTCAAAGACAATTATGAGACGTGCTTTTGTGTATACTGTCAAAGGAAATGAAGGGTGGATCAAAGTGCCCATCGGCAACAAAATGGATGTAAAGGATCTGAGTGCAGCTGAACAGCAGAATATGAAATTTGAGATATATGACAACCTGGTTCCTTTTATCGATTACCAGAACCGGGGTTTTATTGCAACAACCGTGGGAACAGAAACCCTGAATGGTGCAACAGTAAATCAGGTAGAGTTACAGGGAAACGGCGTAAAATATAACTTATATTTTGACGCTAAAAGCGGCTTACTGGTTCGTCAGAGAGAAAACCGTGCAGGAATCGAAACAACAACGGATCTGTCTGCGTATACTAAATCTGTATATGGGCTGTCTTATCCGTCCAAACTGGTTGAAATAAACAGTGTTGATAAAAAACCTGTTACGATTACTTCTGCTATGACAGTAAATGACAATGTGAACACAGAGCTGTTCAAACGGTAGGACAATGTAGCAAGTCAGGAACAATATTTTAATGCTGGGTAGTTATCAAAAATAGCTATCCAGTTTTTTTGCAAATAATAATAATACACAATTACAGCGCCGACCTTCACCGGCGAGGTTTAACTTGATGGAATGAAAAAGGTATTGAAAGTATTGGCAATAATAATCCTTACGGTATTAATATTGATTGGTGTTCTGATATGGGGTATTCAAACTCCGGCAGGCCAAAACTTTCTAACAGATCAGGCGAATTCCTACCTGAGAAAAAAACTTAAAACAAACTTAAACATCGAAAAAGTAAGATTCGATGTTCCGGACTGGATTCTTCTGGAAGGCGTATACTTTGCCGATCAGAAGGGAGATACATTATTTGCAGGCAAAAAGCTGTACGTAGATCTCGACATGTATAGTCTTATTAAAGGCAATGTCGGAATTAATAAAGTTGAACTGGAAGGAATTACCGCCAATATTCACCGTACATTACCAGATACCGCTTTCAATTTCCAGTTTATCGTTGATGCGTTTGCAGGCAAAGAAGATCCCGCACCGGTAGATACCACATCAGCCCCGATGGAAATGAGACTGGACCGAATTTCCATGAAAAATGTTCGTCTGGCCTATCATGATGCAGTAATCGGAACAGATGCAGATGCAAATATTGATTCCGCATCTGTACAGTTTGATAAATTTAATCCATCAAAATCGCAGTTTCATCCGACCAAAATTATGCTGCTTAACAGCGGCGCAAAACTAAGGATGTATGCCGCATTGCAAAAAGAAACTCCCGAAACAGAATCTGCCCCTTCCGATTCACTGGACCTCAAATTAGGGGATATTGACATCCGCCAGTTCGACTGGGTGTTTACTGATGAAACGTCCGGCCTGAAAAATGGTGTCACCATTGGAAAACTGGAAGGAAAAATCAATAACATCTACATGAATAGTCAACATGTGGATGTTCAGAATATTAAGCTTGAAAATATGACTGCTTATGCCGAGTTTGCTAAAAAGGCAAAAAGCGGTGCAGAAAAAGTGGGCAATGAGATTGATAAAGCTACAACGACACCCGAGGAAGTACCGGCAAAAGCACCAGCCGAATCTACACCCGGTTGGAATGTGAAAGTAGGTGGCATAAACCTGGTAAACAACAGCCTGCGGTATGACGATTTTAATACACCTAAACAACCCAAGGGACTGGATTATGCGCATTTAGATATCAGCGATCTGAATATAGATTTACAGGAATTTATCTTCTCACCTGAAAATATTGCAGGTGCTCTTAAATCAGGTTCTTTCAAAGATAAAAGCGGTTTCAGGATTGATCAGTTGAGAACCAATTTTGCGTATGGCAGTCAACAGACTTACCTGAGAAATCTTTATCTGAAAACACCCAAAACGTTGCTTCGCGACGAGCTGGTGCTTAAATACGAGAACCTTGATCAGCTTTCAAAAGACATTGCCAAGGTCAGGGTCCGTTTAAAGTTAACAGACAGCCAGGTTGCTTTTTCAGATATATTACTGCTTGTGCCGGATCTTGCCAAAACACCTCCGTTTGATAAAGAACCCAACGGCCTGCTGAAAGGAACAGGACTCATTACAGGCACTGTTGACGACTTGCTCATATCAAAAGCAAGATTCAGCATGCTGGGAGGAACAGTTCTCAGCCTGGATGGACGCATCAAGGGATTACCAAATGCGGATAAACTTGCTGTGGACATGAACATTGATGAGCTGTCATCAACCAAAACCGATCTGCTGAAAATGTTGCCGGACAGCGCTGTACCGGCATCCATTGAACTTCCGGAAAATCTTAAAATTACAGGTAAGGTAAATGGCTCCATGGCCAATCTGACTGTCAATACCACCATCAACACATCTTTTGGAACAGGTACTTTTGCAGGTAATCTGAAAGATATTACGGATAGCGTGAAGGCTCGGTATGATGGAACATTAAGCTTCCAGGATTTTGATCTGGGAAAACTGATGAAACAGCCTCCCGAGCAATTTGGCAAACTTACCTTGACTACAGATTTCAATGGTGTGGGTTATGTTCCAAAAACTATGGTAGCCAGTTTAAACGGAACGGTTCAGAGTGCTGATATAAAAGGTTATGTTTATAACAACCTGACTCTTTCAGGAAATATTAACCGGGGGCTAGCTGATGTTTCGGCAAAAATGAATGACCAGAACATAAAAGTGAGCATTGACGGTCAGGCAGACATGTCCAAAGAGTTCCCTTCTGTAAAAGGCGATGTCAATATTGATCATCTGAATTTGACCGCACTTAATCTGTATGCTGATTCTTTACAGGTTAAAGGAGACATCAAGATTGATATGCCGTCGACTAATCCTGAAAATCCGCTGGGGAAAGTGGATATTAAAGATTTGATTTTAACACATCATGGCAGGCCGGTAGGTGTTTCGGATATGCATGTAGCATTGACCGATTCCAGCGGGCAGCGTCAGGCTAATATTGATTCTCCTTTCCTGAAAGCTAAAATGGAAGGAAATTTTGTTTATACAGAATTAGCAGATGTCTTGTTTACAGAAATAGGCAAACACTTTAAGGCACCGGGTCTAACTTATACACCTGTTACCAAGCCGGCAGACTTTACACTGGATGCTACCGTGATAAACCATCCGGTTTTTAAAATTCTGGCTCCGCAGCTGACCCAGTTAAATCCGGTGGTATTCCATGCTGCGGTAGACAATCAGAAAGACTCCTCTATTGTTGCAAGACTTTCTATTCCGGTTGTTGAATATGACAGCATCCGTACGGAACGTGTTTATGTAAACTTCAGCAATGTGGAACAGCATGCAGCGCTGGATGCACAGGTTGGTTTTGTAAATACCGGAAGTTTCAGAATGCAGAATGCTTCCCTTAACAGCGAAATTGTCAACAATGATGTAAAGTTTGACTTTACTGTTAAAGATTCCGTCAATGTTGATCAGCATTCAGTAAAAGGTGATTTGCTCGTTGCAGATAATAAATACCGCCTGAACCTGAGAGACAATCTCCTGCTGAATTACCGTGACTGGCAAACAGATACCTCCGGTTATATTTCTTATGCAACAGACAGTGTTTTTGTAAAGAATTTTGTGATTCGCGATGGTGAACAATCTTTGAGCATCAATTCGACAACGCCGGAACCGAACAGTCCGCTGGATATACAGATGGACAATATTTCTATTGGCCCAATGATTGCAATTGTTACACGCGACTCGACCATGGCAACAGGTTTGCTGAAAGGAAAGATTTTGCTTAGTGACTATATGGCAGCACCGGTCTACACCGGGCAGCTTACCATAGACAGCCTGGCCGTTATGAAAATACCTGTTGGGAATTTAAGCCTGAGATCGACAAACGAAACAGAAAACTTAATCCGTGTGGGTATGTCGCTTGTCAGTGACCAGAACGAAATACGCATGGGTGGAAGTTATAATCTGAAGGAAACAGCAAATGCATTGAACTTCAATATGGATCTCAAAAAGCTCAGTGCTTCTACCATTGAAGCATTCAGCTTTGGACAACTTCAGAAAGCAACCGGGAATTTAACAGGAAAAGCAAGGATTACAGGATCCACAAACAGTCCGAAACTGGACGGAGCTATTAATTTTGATGATGTCGCTTTTAACGTATCCCAGTTGGGTTCAAGATACTCCTTAACCAACCAGGCTATTCAGTTTAACCAGCAAAATATCAATTTTAATAATTTTACCATTGCCGACTCACTTAACCAGCAGATGAAGATCAATGGTAATGTAAATATTGCCACGCTACCTGATGTCTCCTATAATCTGACAATTGGTGCCAAAAACTTTAATGTTTTAAATTCTACCCAAAAGCAAAATGAGCTGTTTTACGGAAAGGCATCTATTGACGCAAACCTGACGGTAAAAGGTAAAGGCAGCAAATCGGTTGTAGACGGAGATGTTAAAGTCGATTCCGGAAGCGACATTACGGTTGTACTTGCTGATAATGCAACCGAGGCGGGTGATGCTCAGAAAGGTGTTATTGAATTTGTGGACATGAGCGATTCAACACAGGTTGCAAAAGCCGATTCCATTGAAGCACAGCAAATCATAGTTGATTTTGCATCACAGATTTCTCTTGATATTGATGTGGATGACAAATCAGATTTTAAAGTTGTAATAGATGAGTTGAATGGTGATAATATTAAGCTAAAAGGAAATGCTAAATTAAATACCGGAATTGCGCCGAATGGCCAGCTTTATCTGATTGGGGCTTATGACGTAACCCAGGGATCTTACGATCTGACGTTACAGATTTTGAAAAGACAGTTTCAGATCCAGAAAGGAAGCAGTCTGATCTGGACAGGTGATCCTATGAAGGCAGACCTCAATATTACTGCGGTTTATGAAGTGATGGTGGATCCGGGCTCGATTGATAACAATTATAAAGGGGACAGAAAGATCCCGATTGAGGTTCAGATTATTATTACCGGCAACCTGGCAACGCCTAATATTACATTTAATGTGGAACCTGGAACAGAAGTTTCACAGAACGTCGTGCGCGATATTGAAGGCCAGACATTTTGGAATGATATGAAAAACAATCCTTCTGAGATGAACAAACAGGCATTTGCGCTGTTGATCACAAATAAATTTATAACCGATCAAACTTCGTCAGGTTTTAATTTTGGTTCCAGCGCAGAAGCGATCGCACGCCAGAGTGTAAGTCAGCTGTTAAGTGACCAGCTGAATAATCTTGCATCCGATCTGGTAAAAGGGGTAAATCTTGACCTGGCATTAAATTCAACAACAGATCAGCAGGCTGGTGCGCGTACCGATTTGAATGTCGGGCTAAGCAAAGCTTTTTTAGGGGATCGTCTTAAAATTTCTGTTGGTAAGAACTTTGAACTGGAAAGCAAAAGCCAGGCGCCAAGCTCGACTGAGGTAGTTGACAATATTGCCCTGGACTATACCTTAACCAAAGACGGCAGATATTTGGTGAGAGGTTACCGGAAAAACCAGTATCAGTCTATCCTGGAAGGTTTTATCATAGAAACCGGTGTAAGTTTTATTATAACGGCAGATTATGATCTGTTCCGTGAAATTTTTCAAAAGCAAAAAAATGAGAATTAATACGTTAGCCTTTTTTGTAATATGTATTTTACTAAGTAGCTGTTCGGTTCAGAAATATGTGCCGGAGGGACAGTCGTTATATGTAGGAAATAAGGTAAAAGTACAGCCTGATACCATTACGAAACCCAATGTATCGGGTTTGGCCGATAATCTCGAAACGATTATTAAACCCGCCCCAAACAAAACCTTGCTTGGATTCCCCTGGAAGGTTTGGTTTTACTATTTTATCGGTGAACCAAAAGATGAAGGTGGTTTGCGCAGCTGGTTCCGCAATAAACTGGGTGAACCACCTATCTATGCATCTCAAAGAATTGTGGACATCAATGCAGCCAATATGGTTTCCTTTATGGATAATGAAGGATATTACAGATCTTCGGCAAGAGGAAAACTTAATGTCAGCAAAAAGAGAACTGCAACTGCGGAGTACGAGGCATATGTGATGCCCAGGTACTTTATCAATGAGATCAGATACGTGGTTCCGGACAGTTCCACTTTTAACAAAGATCTGGTTTTATCTAAAAAGAGTACTTATTTCAGAAAAGGAGATCCGATCCGTCTGGATATTGTAACTGCGGAACGTGTGCGCATTGACCAGGAATTAAAAGGCAAAGGATATTACTATTTTAACCCTGATTATCTGATTGTTAAAGTAGATTCAACCATTGGCAGGCAGGATTCTACCCTGGCTCCACAACAGGTTAATTTATATTTAGAAGTAAAAAAAGAAACGGCTCAAACTGCCTTAAAACAATACTACATCAACGGCATTTTTGTCAATACAGGAACAAGCGAAACAACAAGTGCAGATAGTGCTGTAAACAGAGGCCCTGCAAGAAGGGGAATTGCTGTAACTGATCCGGGGAGGCTTTATAAACGTCGAATATTTTATGATGCGATCGGATTCAGGAAAGGCGATTTGTACAATAACAAAACACAGGAATTATCTGTCAGAAGATTGGTTAACTTCTCAAATTTTAAATTTGTTAAAAATGATTTCCAACTGGTACCCAGATCTGATTCAGCATTACTGAATGTTACCTATGACCTGGCCCCTTTAAAGAAAAAATCAATTCAGACTGTTTTAAGTGCCAGTACAAAATCGAATAACCTCGGTGGCTCTCAAATTGATGTCAACTGGAAAAACCGGAATTTTTTAAGAGGAGCTGAAATGTTAACTTTGAGTGCATATTTCGGATTTGACGTCCAGTTAGGAGGTAATAGGATCGACAATCCGAACCGGGTTGGAAACGAATTTGTAAGGTATGGAGCAAAAGCAGACTTATCTTTCCCAAGATTTATTATTCCTTTTTACCGAATACGCCCAGAAAAAAGTCAGGTTCTGCCTAAAACCATATTATCTCTCAATTATGAGAATCGGGTACAAAGAAACTTTTATACCACCAGATCTATTCGTGCTGACTGGTCTTATGTCTGGAGTAAAAGTGCACAACTTGAACATTCGTTAACACCTATTGCACTTAACTATGTAGAACCTAGGAACGTTAACCCAATCACGTATGAAAAAGTTCTGTTCAATCCAAACACAAATCCTCTGGATGCAAAGCGTTACATCAGGCTAATTGACACGAAATATTTTATCGCTGGGTCCAATTATACAGTTTCATTTAGACCTACACCAAAACCGTTTAGTAAAAATCAGTATATTTTAATTGGCGGAATTGACTATGGTGGCAATTTACTCAGTTTGCTGAGCAAAAAAAGTAAGGAAGATAGTATAAAACAATTCTTTGGTGTTCCCATTTTACAGTTCGCAAAATTTGATGGAGAAATACGTTATTACCGCACTATCAATTCAAAAATAAAATGGGCAAACCGTTTCTTAGGAGGTGTAGGTATTCCGTTTGGAAATTCGAGAACGATGCAATTACCTCAGTTCAAACAATATTTTGCTGGTGGTAGCACAGGAATTCGTGCTTTTAGAGCTCGTTCATTAGGGCCGGGAGCATATAATCCCGATACCTCGTCAATTAGATTATTCGGATATAATGCATTTGGAGATATTCGTTTAGAGCTGAATTCAGAAGTTAGAATGAAATTTACAGATATTATAAACGGTGCATTATTTGTTGATGCCGGTAATATATGGTCATATCGCGGTAATGAAATGGAAGGATACGGATCAGAATCTGTCTTTAAAAAAAGCTTTTTAAACCAGGTTGCCGTAGGTGGTGGTATCGGACTTCGCCTGGATTTCTCATTCCTTATATTTCGTCTTGATTTGGCCACTCCATTCCGCAAACCATGGTATACGGTTACACCTGTGGAAGGTGATCCAAATGCTCCTCTTGACCCGGATGCACCTGTACAATACAAAAATCCATGGGTATTTAAGGAGATTAACTTTGGCAGCAGAGCCTGGCGAAAGGAAAACCTGGTGCTGAATATTGCAGTGGGGCTGCCGTTCTAAAAAGATTACGGGCTATTGATCTCCTGGCAGAGTTCGATCAATAGCCCGTTCGTACTTTTGGGATGTATAAAACAGATTAGTTTATTATCTGCTCCGCGTTTTGGTATTTCATTTAAAAGGGTAAAACCTTCTTCTTTCAAACGCGCCATTTCTGATACAATATCATCAACTTCAAAAGCAAAGTGATGAAAGCCTTCTCCTTTTTTCTCAATAAACTTTGCAATGACACTATCGGGAGACGTTGCTTCCAGTAATTCTATTTTCGTTTGATTGATCTGAAAAAAGGAAGTTGATACCGCTTCCGATTCAACCGTTTCTCTTTTATATGGCAGAACATTAAACAAACGTGCGTACAGATTTTCGGCTTGTGCCAGCTCCTTTACTGCAATTCCGATATGTTCTACATTTATAAGCATCTCTAAACTGTTTCTTATTTCCGGTTGTCTCCGCCTCCTACCATGCTCAGGTAACTTTCATACCTGCTAAATGCAATTCCGCCATTTTCTACAGCGGATTTCACGGCACATCCAGGCTCATTGATATGCTGACAATTATTAAAACGGCATTTATTCAGTAATTCCCGCATTTCAGGAAAATAATGACTGATCTCCTCAGGTTTCATGTCCGCTAGGCCAAGTTCCTTAATTCCCGGTGAGTCGATCAGGAAAGTGTCCTTCTCCAATTCAAACATTTCTGCAAAAGTGGTTGTATGTACCCCTTTATTTGCAAAGGTGGATACTTCCTGTGTTTTGATGGTCAGCCCTGGTGAAATCGCGTTTACAAGTGTAGACTTACCTACACCTGAATGCCCTGAAAATAGGGAAACCTTTCCTTTCAGCAGATCCTTTAATTCCTGAACACCTGCTTCATTAATTGCATTTGTTGCCAGACATTTATATCCAAGACTTTCATACAACTCCATCAGCTCACTTTGAAACTCCCTGATTTCGTCATTCAGCAAATCCTGCTTATTGAAAACCAGCACGCCGGGAATACGAAATGACTCAATAGCAACCAGAAACCGATCAATAAAACCCAGTGATGTGCGGGGAAATATCAGCGTCGCAATCAGTATAGCCTGATCGACATTGGCGGCAAGCAGATGCGCATGTGCTGTTTTATGTACCGAACTCCGGATAACATAGTTGTCTCTGGGAACAATTTCATGTATAATCCCAAAATTCTGATTCTCATCTTCAACTTCAAAGCGCACACGATCCCCTACCGCAAGCGGATTTGTGACTTTTAGCCCCAGGTTTTTAAATTTACCTTTCAGCCTGCACTGCCAGATATGTCCGTCTCTTGCATCACGTACCTCGTACCATGAACCTGTTGAGCGAAGTACCAGCCCTTTTTCTAACAACATTATTTAATCATTTTATCAGCGACGAATATAACATAAGTTTATTCCGCTCGGCTACTTCTGTATTAAACCAAAAATATTTGATTTAAATATAGTAGTTTTTCCCTTACTGAATTCTTTAATACAGAAAGTACTATAAATAGGTTATCTGCTTTCTTCTGTTTAAAAAGTACAGAATTTGACCTCTTCTACACAAACTCAGAATTTTGTGCGACACTATATTACAATCGCAGACAATTCTTCTACAATAAATACTTTTTGACAGATTTTCCATATATTTAACTAATTATTAAGAAATATTAATAATAAATGTATATTTATTGGATGTTAATGTATTGTTTGCCCATTTATGAACTTAGTTGCTGAGGAGCCCAATTCTGTAATCGATATCAGAAAGAACCGCGTTAAAAGTAATCTTTTGCTCCATCTTTATCAATCCGGTGATACATCTATTAATAAGATGGCCCGGATGTTCCATGCAAGTATCCCTTCGGCAACCAGCATTGTAAATGATCTGATGAAGGAAGGATGGATTGTTGAATCCGGTACCGGACCTGCCAGAGCAGGCAGACCACCCGTGCTATACGGCCTGAATCCAAAAAAATACCTGACCTTAATCATGGACATCAACCGTCATGATACACAACTGGTCATATTTGATCTTCATAATAAACTTGTTGCCAAGCGGAAAGTTGATATAAAACTTGATGATTCGTCCTCATTTCTCAAAAATCTGTTTTCAGCAACGGATAATTTCCTGAGCTTTAATAATATTGAGTATAATAGTTTGTGGGGAATCGGTGTTGCCATGCCCGGACTGATTAATACTTCTCAGGGTATAAACTTAACTTATCCGAATCTTACGCCTGGAGGAGTGCCACTTGTTGGCTATCTCAACAAACATTTTAAACTGCCGACCTATCTTTTTAATGATACAAAAGCAACCACAATAGGAGAACACCGGTTTGGGTTCGCTATGGACAAATCGCATGTGCTTACGATTAATATCGACTGGGGTGTTGGTCTGGGAATTATCATAAATGGCGAGGTTTTTAATGGTACGTCCGGTTTTGCCGGAGAGCTTGGCCATATCCAGGTAAAGCCTGACGGCATGCTATGTCATTGCGGCAAAATAGGCTGTTTGGACACCATCTCTTCTGCCATGGCGCTGATTCGTCAGGCAAAAGAAGAAATAAAGAATGGGAGAGCAACCATTTTAACACACATCGTAAACAACAACCTGGACCAGCTTGATACTTCACATATTATTGAAGCGGTTCATTCAGGCGATGAATTTTCTATTGATCTGCTTAGTACGGTTGGGACTGAACTTGGAAAAGGATTGGCAACGGCTGTTCATCTTTTTAATCCGGAAGTGATTATTGTAGGCGGTTTGCTGGCCGAGGCCGGACCTTTTATTTCCAATCCGATTGAGCAGGCGATCAATAAATACTGTCTATCCGATTTCAAAAATTCGCTTTCTATACATATCTCAAAACTGGGAGCCAGTGCCCGCCTGCTGGGAACACAGGCCTATTTATTTGAACATCTGATAGCAAAGGAATTTGCAAATTAGAACCAGGAGCGGAATAGAACTGTTCCGCTCTTAAACCAGCAATTTTCTGGTTTCCAGCATCACCTGTTCTGTCGCACCTGTTCTGTCTGCGACATATTTGCGGCTGATTTCTGCTTCCATGAAAAGTAACTGAGGGTCATTAATCCAATTCTTCAGCAGGATTTCTATTTCCAAAGAACCGGATACCGCTTTTGCACTGCCCAGCTGCACCAGATCCAACGCTTCCTGAAACTTATAGTATCCTTTATTACCGAAAACTACCGGCAAACTAAAAGTGGCCGCTTCAAGAATATTATGCAGTCCTGAACCGAAAGAACCACCAATAAAAGCCGCATTTCCATACCGGTAAAGTGATGACAACATCCCGATATTGTCAATAAATAAATAATCGAACGACGTATTGCCGGTCGTTTCTTTAAATGCAGAATAAAGTACAGAACTGCCGGTTAGTTGCTTCCGCCAGCCTTCAATTTCCTCCGGCTTTATTTCGTGCGGAGCAATGATCACTTTTATTTTTCCCTTCATACTGTTAAGTGCGGGAATTAAAACCTCCATATCTTTTCCCCACACAGAACCTGCTACCAGACAAAATTGACCATCAACAAATTTTTCTATAACCGGCAGGTCTTTGGCTTGTTCTGCAATTTCAGTAACCCTGTCGAACCGGGTATCGCCTGCCAGAGAATGACGGTTGACTCCAATGCTTTGCAGCAGCATTACAGATTCCTGATTCTGAACCAGAATATGATCAAAATAAGTCAGCAATTTTCTGTAAAATCCACCGTATGGTTTAAAAAATACCTGATCAGGCCTGAAAATTGTTGAAAAAGAAACGATATGGGTATTATTGTTTTTGAGCTGACGAAGATAGTTATACCAAAATTCGTATTTAATAAAAAAAGCAATCCGGGGATTCACGATTCGGACAAAGTTTGCTGCATTCTTTTTTGTATCAATGGGGAGATAACAAATGTAGTCGGCTCCCGCATAATTTTTTCGGATCTCATATCCTGACGGAGAAAAGAAAGTCAGTAAAATAAAATAGCCGGGAAATTCTTTTCGGAATCTTTCCATAACCGGCCTTCCCTGTTCGAATTCACCCAGAGACGCAGCATGAAACCAGGCAACAGGGCGCCCTTTTGTTATATCTGGCAAAGCAGTTTCCAGCTTTTCAAGCAGATTTTTTCTGCCTTCCACTCCGGATTTAATTTTGGGGCTAAACCATGCGCCAACACGCATCAGTCCCTGAAACACAATGATAAATAGCTGATAAAGAAATTCTGACAATTTTGAATTATTTATAATCTGATAATCAGTACAAATAAGCACTGCTTTTAAGATAATATCTGTAAATTAAAGGTCGAAACGTTTTAAGTGATATTTTCTTTATAACTTAAAGAACATAAATGTACAAAAAACCGTTAAACAGGAACGGAGATCAGCAGTGATAATCAATATTTAGTAATTTCACCGCTCATTTCCATTCTGATTTCGTCATTGAGATATATACAATATTATATGGTTCGTGTCAAACTTTTACTTTCTGTTTCTTTCCTGATCATCTTATCGGCAAATGTCTATGCCCAGCGCCGGACTAAAACGGAGGACTCTGAGGATAGTTATAAAACTTTCACATCATTTGGATTGACGACCAATACCAATTCAGGTATTCTCGGTGGCGCTGTTTTCAGACAATCTTCTATACTTTCTTCCAAATTTGCGGGTAAAAACCAGTACCGCTATCTTGCTGTTGAAATTGTTAATGTAAAACATGCAAAAGAGCTTGCACAGCAGGATTTCATTTCCGGGACCAGGTTTGTATATGGAAAGCGCAACTACCTGTTTTCACTTCGCCCTGAATATGGAAGAGAAATCACGCTTTTTAACCGGCACGAGGATGAAGGAATTTCAATAAGCGGTATTGTAGCTGTTGGCCCTTCACTTGGTCTGGAAAAACCGTACATGATACAGGTTCAGGGTTCTGATGGACGGGTTGTTACCAAATCGATTGATATTGACTCGCCTGACCCATATAATAACCTGATTGGTTCCGGAAGCTTCTTTCAGGGTTTCGGGCAAATGAAGATCGTTCCGGGTGCCCACTTAAAAACTGCACTGAGTTTTGAACTAAGTGCCTTTCGGGATAATGTGACTGGCGTTGAAATAGGCTTCCTGGCAGAGGCTTTCAGCCGCAAGACCAACATTATGCTTTATGCCGACAATCGCAGCTTTTACTCATCCGGATACATTACTCTGTATTTTGGAAGCAAGAAAAGATAATAAAGTTTCTAACCGATAATCATAATCAATTTATTGATTATCAGCATTTAATATAGTATGATTGAATTACCAGTAATTCCATCGGAGCGTAAAAAAAGGCCCGATTGGCTAAGAGTGAAACTTCCCGCAGGTCCGGAATTCAGGAAAGTACGCCAGTTGGTTGACAACTATAAACTTCACACCATTTGTGAAAGTGGCAGCTGTCCGAATATGGGAGAGTGCTGGGGAGCAGGTACAGCTACATTTATGATTTTGGGAAATGTATGTACCAGAAGCTGTAGCTTTTGTGCAGTAGCAACCGGACGGCCAAACGAATATGATACCGATGAACCGCGACGTGTTGCAGAAGCGATTAAACTAATGCAGGTTAAGCATGCCGTTCTTACTTCTGTAAACCGGGATGAATTAAAAGACCGCGGTGCAGAGATCTGGTATCAGACCGTAAGGCAGGTTAAGGAAAACACTCCTGAAACAACCATTGAAACATTAATTCCTGATGTAAAAAACAACTGGGATGCCCTGATTCGTATGATCGAAGCCGGACAGGAAGTTGTTTCCCACAACATGGAAACAGTTGAACGCCTTTATCGTGCCGTTCGTCCGCAGGCAAAATATGCAAGAAGCCTTGAGCAGATCAAAAGGACGAAAGAATATGGCCAACGTACCAAATCCGGTATTATGCTGGGACTGGGAGAAACGCAGGACGAAGTTTTAAAAGCCATTGATGACCTGGTGGAAAACGGTCTGGACATACTGACACTTGGCCAGTATTTGCAACCCACCAAAATGCATCATGAAGTAATTGAATGGATTACACCTGAAATGTTTGATAATTACCGCGAGAAAGGATTAAAGCGCGGATTGAAATACGTGGAATCAGGTCCTTTGGTTCGTTCCAGCTACCATGCAGAGCGCCATGTGAATGTACCTATCTGATACAGATTAAAAGAGTGTATGACAAAGCCTTGTCCGACAAAACGTACAAGGCTTTGTCATATATATCTTTCAATAACTTTGCTGCATTGGCTTATCATTTAACCCAACTTAAAATTTGGTTAATCTCGCAAAAAAGTTCAATTTTGCGGCCTGATTTCTTTTAATAAAAAGATAGTCACCTATAAAAATAACATTCAAAAAAGTAAGTTTTTATGCCATATCTATTCACCTCGGAGTCTGTGTCTGAAGGACATCCGGATAAAGTAGCAGATCAAATTTCAGATGCACTGATTGACAATTTTTTAGCCTGGGATAAGAATAGCAAGGTCGCTTGTGAAACACTGGTAACCACAGGCCAGGTTGTACTTGCCGGCGAGGTGAAAACGTCTACTTATCTGGATGTTCAGAAAATCACAAGAGAAGTAATCAGAAAAATTGGTTATACCAAAAGTGAATATATGTTTGAGGCCAATTCCTGCGGTATTCTTTCTGCGATCCATGATCAAAGTGAAGATATTAATCAGGGTGTTGACCGTGCGGTTGAATCAGAAAGTTTTGAAGATAAAGCCAATGCACAGGGTGCCGGCGACCAGGGAATGATGTTTGGCTATGCCACACGCGAAACGGAGAATTACATGCCGCTTGCACTGGACCTTGCCCACAAGATCCTTCAGGAAATGTCGTATATCCGTAATAACGAGCCAAATCTGATTCCATACCTTCGTCCGGATGCAAAATCCCAGGTGACGATTGAATACAGTGATGAAAACGTACCGTTACGTATTGACACCATTGTTGTATCAACGCAGCATGATGACTTTGATGCGGAAGCAGCAATGCTTGCCAAGATTAAAGATGATGTTATCAATATTGTGATTCCCCGTGTTAAAGCTAAACTAACACCTGAATTACAAAAACTTTTCACAGGTGATATTACCCACCACATTAACCCGACCGGCAAGTTTGTAATCGGCGGTCCGCATGGTGATACCGGTCTTACCGGCCGTAAAATTATTGTGGATACCTACGGTGGAAAAGGAGCGCACGGCGGTGGTGCATTCTCAGGTAAAGATCCTTCAAAAGTAGACCGGTCTGCCGCCTATGCAACGCGTCACATTGCTAAGAATATGGTGGCCTCCGGACTGTGTGACGAGGTTCTGGTACAGGTGTCGTATGCAATCGGTGTAGCTGAACCGTGCGGATTGTATATCAATACTTATGGAACTTCAAAAGTTGCCGATCATGACGGCGTTGTTGCAGAAAAAATTGCTGCTATTTTTGACATGCGTCCTTATGCTATCGAACAACGTCTTAAACTTCGTAACCCGATTTATTCTGAAACAGCTGCCTACGGACACATGGGAAGAAAAAATGAGGTTGTGAAGAAAACATTCAAAGGTGCAAACGGTGAAGAGAAAGAGGTAGAAGTTGAATTGTTTACCTGGGAGAAACTGGATTTTGTAGATAAGATCAAACAGGAATTTGCTCTTTAAAATTAACATTGCAATAACATGATTTAGGCCAACATAACAGTTGGCCTAAATCATATATCAGCTTTTACTTAATAAATCTTTCTGTCAGCTTCAACCTGTTGTTGTTACGTTGTAATTCCCAAGCAGGCTTAACTCTCCGCCGCCATCAACCTGAATATTTCTTACGGTTATATTCTGTCCTAAACTTACAGTATGTCCTGAATTAATTTTAACATAATCTTTAGGCCCAGGCATACATCCTGCAGACCATATATTTCGATCGGGCCAGGATCCGGATCCAACGGTTTCAATTACATTTGAAAAAAGAGAAGTTGTTGCGAATCCTTTAAATAAAAGTGAATTCGTTGTGGAAGGATTTGTCCCAAACCAGTCGCTAAGGATATCAGAATAAATCCGTCTAAAATCAATCTGCATTTTAATATCCTGGTTATTAACATCTGGAGTAGGCTGTAACGGAACCAAATCATTTATTAAATCAGGATTCGTACCCACAACCTGGCGCTTTAGCCCTGCACCAAACACGAACATAGGTGCAGCAATACCATGATCCGTTCCAAAAGAAGCGTTCGATGAAGCCCTTCTGCCAAAATCTGAGAAGGTCATTCCAATTACTTTATCTTCTGTTCCTTGCAATTTCAAATCATTTTGAAAAGCTGCAATACTATCAGATAATTTCTTCAGTAAACTGGAATGTAACCCCTCTGATGGATTTGAAGAAAGGACCTGTGCAGAATGTGTATCGTAACCAAACATTTCTACGAAGTAAATCTTGGATTTCAGACCACCGTGAATCAGCCTTGCAACAATTTTTAATTGTTCAGAAAGGTCATTTAGTCCTGTTGCGGTAGGATAAGCGGCCATATTTGCACCTGCATCAGCAGCCTTTTTAATTTCTCCGGAAAAAGAAGAATTTAAAACTTGTTGCTGTCTGCAAAATTTAATTAATTCTCCGGCATCACAGCAAGGTAATTCACTTGAACTAACATACGATTCAGCACCAAGCAGTTGATAAAAGCTGCTTGGGTTTTCAAGTGTTACACCCATTCCCTGAGGTCCTCCGGAAAGAGTGGGAGAGTTGGCAAAACCGATTTGGACGGCAAGCGGATCCTCCATATCAGAATTAGGAAAATCAGACGGATAATTAGGATATCGTGATTTCAGGTATCTTCCGGCCCAACCAGTGTCAGAATATTTATCCGAATCTACCCCTGTCATCCATATATCAGATGATCGTACATGTGACTGATTTGGATTAGGATATGATACAGAGTGAATTATAGCCAATTTCCCCTCATTATACAAATTTTGCATTCCTGTCATAGCGGGATGCAATCCTGTAACTGAATTTCCGGACAGTGACAGAATTTTATTTTCAGGTATAGCAATATTACTGCGTAGTGAATTGTATGCCGAATAATACTCTTTGGGTATTACAGTATTCAAGCCATCATTACCGCCGTTCAAATATATTATTACTAAAACTTTGTCTGTGTCTAATGCAACAGAATTACCCAGAGAACGAACTAATGCCGAATCTCTAGTTAACGCTTTTATACCGAAGCCATTAACAGCAACGGGAACCAACATACCAGATGCCGCCGCTAAAAAATCTCTCCTATTCATAATATTTGATCAAAAAATTTGATATTCAGCCATATTGGTTAAATACTTCATCAGACGTGTGACAATGTATAATGCTGAGGCATCGCCCTGATTTTGGCGGTAGGAATTCCAAAACCCCTTCCAGTAGCTTCTGTTCATTCCTTCCATCATAATAGTATCTATCAGATAGTTTTTCTGAGCTAAACCAAGATCCACTGCAAACAGGTTTTTTACCAGTGCATCATAGACTACCTCTACATCAATGGCGGGAGATCCTTGTAGATCGGAAAAGTTCGGCTGCAATGACCTTACCCATGCCATCAAGTCGATTCCCAGAATATACCCCGGATGTATCTCTCTGTTTGGATACACAAATTCGTTCATATGTGCTGCACGCTGAATCATCGTAGCACCATTTATCCAGTTCTTAGACATCCCAGTCTGGTAATAAGCAGGAGACCCAAATACAGCAGGCTGATCCAGGAAATTTAATTGCATTCCTACCATTCCCCAATGTACAAACTCAAGATATTTTCGATATCCTGCCGGTTGTGAAGCTACACTAGGAACCTTCTGATTAAAGAATCGCATTGAACCGATAAGATACTCTGAAGGAGATTTAATTATTGCACCGAAATTAGTGGAATCAAAAAATATTTGGCTATTTAGAAGACGGGTTAATACTGGTTGTATCTGAAAATTATTTTCAACAAAATAATTGGCTAGTGGTATGATAACATTGTTTTCTATATCCTGGGTAACATTCGTATTAACATACCAGCGGTAAAGTTTACGACATATAAATTTCGGACATTCTTTGTGGGCAAGCAACATATCGACCAATGCGGCCAGCTCAGTATTACCTGCGTTTGCATCACTTTGTCCTTGAATTACCTTATTTTTATAAAAAGAAGAAAAAGTTTTATTACTGGTATCATGTCGTGAAGGATTAAAGGTAACGGCATTCGAAGGCGGATCTCCAACCCAATTTGTATTGACCTGCCAACCTGTTAGTACTTTAGCTGCTGCCTTTACATCCTCTTCTGTATAATTTGGATTTCCTGAAAAATCTTTCTGGCCAACAGTGAATAATTCCTGTAACTCCCTTCCGTAATTTTCATTCGGATGATCCTTTTCATTTTCATTGCCATTTTGATATAGCAGCATACCACCATCCTTACTAATAGCTATTGTCATATCTCTAAAGCTACCAAGGCATCCTTTTCTCAACAACTGAAGATAGTTATAAAGTAATCTGTATTCACCTATAACACTATGAGCAACTACAAAATGGTTTTGCCAGAAAGCAGTAAGTTTTTCCAGAACGGATGGAAATGAATTTTGTTCACACATTTGAGCAACCCACCAATATCTTACATAATATCCCATTTCAAAACTACGATCAGACAAATAGGGTAATTTTAAAAATGGTTGTCCGTAGGTAGCACTTGTAGGTTCCAGATCTACTGGCGGCGCAGCATTTATTGTCTTAGCAACATTGTTAATTAGCCGCTGGACTGCCTCTGTAGCAGTAATTCCGGTAAAATCGGATATTTCCTGCTGTGTAGGACCGAAAGTAGCTCGCCTCAAAAGATGCGCAGCCGTTTTTGCAGTTAGAGGGGTAGTATATGTATCCAAGTAAGGCATTTCTTTCGAAATAAAGTTTAAAAATTTGTTCTTTGGCCTATCTTCTCAAAATAGGCTAATGTGTAACCACCACTTTATGCGAACTAACGCTACCACTATTATTTCTTAAAGTCACTATATAGCTTCCAGCCGACAAATTTTGGACATTTATTCCATCAGCAGGCATACTGTTTAAAGTTGAAACCATCTTGCCCTGCACATTGAATATCGATATTTTGGAAATCAATCCTGCATCAGCTGATTTAATGAACAAACGCTCCGAAACAGGGTTAGGATAAAGTGAAATCATTTCTATATTCGAATTGAAATGTATACTTACAACTTTACTATACGCAAAGCTCCCATCCAGATCAATCATTTTTAATCTATAAAGATTTTCTCCTGTTCCCGGATTGTTATCTACATAAATATATTTCTTAAAACCATAATTCGCTTGTTTATTTACGCTTTCTATCGTCTCCCAAGAAGTGTTCGTCCGCCGCTCTACATCAAACCGATCGTTATTTGTTTCACTTGAAGTACTCCATTCCAAGCGTACAGAGCTTTCAACTATTCTTCCCTCAAAGTTTATAAGGGTAACAGGAAGCGGTCCATCCGGGGCTGCCGCTAATGCATATACTTTATAATTATCCGGAACCAATGCATCATTTGTACTAATTGATCCCGCTGTAGTTGTACTTACTCCACCCAAAAGTCCGTTTGCATCAACAGTGGCAGGAATTTCTACCCATTTAGTGCCATCAAAACCAACAAGCAATAGTTTGGTCAGGTTGCCATTGACCATTGCACTTACATTGCTTGATCCAATCCAGGTTAAGGTAATTCTGGTAGGCTGCGTCCCATTGATATCCCAAAACTCCACAGTACTAATTGTTCCTATCCCCTCCCCCTTCAAGGTTGGTGAAAATGGCCCTCCGGTAACATCAGTACCAGTAAAAGTCGTAGCAGGATTTTCCCGGTAGTACGCTCCGGTTATACCATTTGCAGCAGCTGCAAACGGACGATATAATCCTTCATCACCAACAGGAAAAGTAAACTTCGTCGTACCCAATTTTTTCACATATCCATCCACAAACTTATCACCGGCGAAACCGTTGGAAGTTACTGCTGCTGCATAGCTAATTACACCGATAGGGGCACTTCTCGAAGTCGTAATAATACTTCCTTCCTGAGCATAAGAAAGATTGGCAATAAATATTACACCTACAAGTAGAACAATTTTATTCAAATAAGTAAACATACGTCATCAAAGTAGAATACATTTTTTTAAATATAGAATAACAATTATAATAAACCTAATATTTAAAAAATTAGTTCTACAAGATAAAATATTCATAAAATAAATTATATCTACAATATATATAAGTATTTCTACATAGATAAAATATGCTATAAAAGCTTGGATTCTGAGGATAACTGCCAGGGCTATCAGTAAAATTAGAAATGAAATCAAATAACTGCATCGGGCGTATTTCCGATATACCGTAGTACAAAACAAATAGTCTGGATTTAAGCTGTGTTTAGCTTTAATCCAGACTATTAATCACAGTCAAATTCTAACAGGCATTTCGGAACAAAATTTATCCGAATAAGCCCATCATGAACTTACAAACCCGTAGCTACGGTCACTTTACCTCTTTCATTCATCAGTTCAGAGCGAACTTTAAGATTTCTAAACAAACCAATCGGATCCAACGCGGCGCCGCTCAGACGCATCGACTCGCGAACGAGCGGACGGACATCTGTTCTGAAAGCATTTTGTAAAATTTGCTGTGCCAGAACTACATCGTTTTGCTGACGTGCCTGTTCCAGTTTGTTACGGTCCACCAGCAACGCCTGTGCGTAGGAAAGTAAAATCGCTTCAACAGATTGCAGCAAATCTTCCAAAGGATCTTTTACGTTATGACTTGCGTCAATCATCCAGGCAAAAGCATCACTGCCTTTTCCGGCACGATTCATTCCTTCTACAAGCTCCACAAAAATCAGGAACAGCATATAAGGACGGATGCTTCCAACTGTCAGATCATCATCACCGTATTTGGAATCATTGAAATGGAATCCGGCCAGACGGCCTTCCATCATGAGTGTAGCCACAATTTGTTCAATGTTTGCGTTTGGCAAATGATGACCTAAGTCAACAAGAACATCTGCCTTTGCACCCAGCTTCTGGCAGAAAAGCAATGAACTTCCCCAATCCTGAATAACAGTTGAATAGAAATTAGGCTCGTAAGCTTTGTACTCTACAAATACTTTCCAGTCGTCCGGCAAAGCAGCATAAATCTCCTGCAAAGATTCCAGCGTATTCTGGAAAGACCTTACAAAATTAGACTGTCCCGGAAAGCAGGAACCATCTGCCAGCCAGATAGAAAGCGCTTTTGAACCTAACTGTTTACCGTATTTTATTACTTCAATATTGTGCTCAACTGCCTGTTTTCTGACAGCCTTATCCACATGTGAAAGTGAACCAAACTTGTAAGACAACTCCTGATCTTTCTGATCCTGGAAAGTATTGGAATTTACTGCATCAAATGTAAGATCCAGCGAAGAAGCCAGACTGATCACCGATTCTGCCTGACTGGGTATATCCCATGGAATGTGTAACGAGATGGATCCGCTTGAACGGTTCAATGTGTGAAGCAACCCAACGTCCTCCATTTTTTCTTCCAGGTTACGCGGTTCTCCGCCTCCTGAAAAACGGCCAAAACGTGTCCCGCCGGTTCCCAAAGCCCAGCTTGGTATCGCCACCTGAAAAGCTTCAAGCTGTTTTACGATATCGCTGGCATTGATTCCCTGCTCACCAAGCTGCTCTTTTAAAAAGATAAACTGGTTGTTATGTTTTGAAAATAAGCTGTCATTATGCTGATCAACCTGATATTTTTCGATTCTCATATTTTATAGCTTTAAGCTGATGACTATGCGGCTTATACCTTCGATCAAAAGCTGTTTTAAATTAAATTAACCCGTGCTATAAAGAATGAAAAGTTCAAAGACCGTGACCTTCAAACTCTTCACACTAAAAACTTTTAAAACTATCTTACAAATGCAGCTGGCACACCGCCATCAACGTTGATCACGTTTCCTGTGCTTTTACTTAATAAACCACCTACCAAAACAAAAACACCGTTTGCGATATCTTCGGTGTGGATTTCGGCTCCCAAAACCGTACGTTTTGCATAATAAGCAGGCAGTTCTTCGATTTTAATTCCGTATGCTTTCGCACGGCCCGCTGCCCAGCCGCTTTCCCAGATCTTACTTCCGGAGATAACAGCATCCGGGTTTACAATGTTTACGCGGATTTTATCAGGCCCCAGTTCTGCTGCCAAAAGACGGCTCATATGCTGCTGTGCTGCTTTTGCCGTTCCGTACGCCACATTGTTTGGTCCTGAGACAAGACCATTTTTACTTGCGATGTTCACGATATCACCTCCCAATCCCTGCTGACGCATGATGGCAACCGATTCCTGAGAAACCAGAAACTGACCTTTTACCAACACATCCTGCAAAATATCCCAATCCTTGATCGTGGTCTCGGCCAGCGGTTTTGAGATAGATAGACCAGCGCAGTTTACAACGATATCCACACCACCGAATTTCAGTTTGGTTGTATGCAAAGCGGCTTTAATCTGATCTGCATCCAGTACGTTTGCATTGGCGGTTGCAGAAAAATCTTTGCCGAATTTGCTGTCAAATTCCGCTTTTGTTTCGGCAAGTGCTTTGTCATCGATATCAGAGATAACAACGCAGGCACCTTCCTGAAGAAATTTCTGAGCGATTGCTTTTCCAATTCCGCCTGATCCGCCGGTAACGATAGCCACTTTGCGTGAAAGTGCTTTTTCTTTTGGCATGCGCTGCAATTTAGCTTCTTCCAAAAGCCAGTATTCAATATCAAATGCTTCCTGCTCAGGCAATGAAACGTATGACGAAATTGCTTCCGCACCCTTCATTACATTGATTGCATTGGTATAAAATTCCGCCGCAACTCTGGCCGTTTGTTTGTCTTTTGCAAAAGAGAACATACCAACACCTGGCAACAGGATAATTACCGGGTTCGGGTCACGAACGGCCGGGCTGTTGTCATGCTTGCAACGGTCGTAGTATGCCTGGTAATCTACGCGATAAGCTTCAAATTGCGGACGGATCTGATCCAAGATTTCAGAATCTGTTGCCGTTAATTTTTCAAACGGAAAATCCAGAACCAACGGACGGATCTTGGTACGCAGGAAGTGATCCGGACAACTTGTTCCTAAAGGAGCCAGTTTGGACAGATCTGCACTTCCGATGAATTCAAGCACGCGCTCATCATCCGTAAAATGTCCGATCATTGCCTGTTTGTCGGATGCAAGTCCTCTCAAATAAGGGGCAAGTTTCCCTGCGATTTCCAAACGTGTTTCCGCTGATTCGTTTTCAACCACTTTTCCACCAAACACCGGACGTGTTTTGCCGTAATTAGCTGCCAGATATTCCGAAGCTTTTTCGATGGTATCAAGCGTGTTGATGTAAGATTCATAAGCGGTATCACCCCAGGTAAACAAACCGTGACCGCCTAGAACGATACCACGAATACCCGGATTTTCTGCCAATGCCTGTTCCAGTTTCAAACCTAAGTCAAAACCAGGACGCTGCCAGGGCACCCACGCCAGTTCTCCGCCAAATAATTCTTTTGTAATCGCTTCTCCTTCTTTGGATGCGGCAATGGCGATCAAAGCATCAGGATGCAGGTGATCGATATGTTTGAATGGCAGCAAACCATGCAAAGGCGTATCAATAGAAGGTGCTTTGGATTTCAGATCGTAGATACAGTGATTGAAAAGCTCAACCATTTCATCTTCAAATTCCAAACCGCGGTAAATATTTTTCAGGTTATGCAGACGATCCTGATACAGACCAGCCAGTCCGCTTCTTGTTAATGTTCCGATATCTCCTCCGGAACCTTTGATCCACATTACCTCAACAGGGTTTCCGGTTAAAGGATCTTTTTCAATTGTCTTGCAACTTGTATTTCCACCAGCATAATTGGTCAGACGAAGATCTGCACCCAACAAATTGGAACGGTAAAGAAGAAGTGCAACCTGGTCATCACCCAGAGAGGCCGCTTTTTCATCGTCCCATAAATAACTTACATACTTGTACTGGTCTGCTTTTGAACTGCTCATATTTTTGTTTTTTAATTATCAAGCTTAATGTATCCGGTATTATTCAGAAAGGATTTGTGCGACAAAAACTACGCTTCTAACACGATACAAGATTAGAAAACTTACCTGCGGCTACCGTCCTGTGGTATCCTGCATGTGGGAATAAAGTAAGATTTAGGGGAAGATAAAGAAGGCCTTAAAGTAGTTAAGAAGTTATTGTAGTCCAGAATGACAAAGAGCCGCGCCTGTTTCAGACGCAGCTCTTTGCAAAAAACGTTTCAATTTTATTTCCAAACCAGACCCATATTCGCAAACATGAAGGCGTAAATATCAGCCTGTGTTTCCAAAGCTTTCTTGGTATTGCTTGCTCCGTGTCCGGAATTGGTATCAATACGGATCAATAATGGATTTGCAGACGAAGCACCGGCCTTGGCCTGGAGTTCAGCTGCATATTTGAACGAATGTGCAGGCACAACCCGGTCGTCATGATCAGCAGTGGTGATCATTGTCGCCGGATATTTTCCATCTCCTTTGATATTATGCAAAGGAGAATATGCGTACAAAGTTTTAAACTCATCCGCATTGTCGCTGCTGCCATAATCAGCAATCCAGTTCCAGCCAATCGTAAATTTATGAAAACGTAACATATCCATTACACCTACTGCCGGAAAAGCAACCTTGAAGAGTTCGGGACGCTGATTCATCACAACTCCAACCAGCAAGCCTCCGTTAGACCCACCCTGAATTGCCAGTTTGCCCGGCGACGTGTACTTTTCTTTGATCAGAAATTCCGCAGCAGCAATAAAGTCATCAAACACATTTTGTTTCTTTGCCTTCATTCCCTGCTCATGCCACTTTTCTCCATATTCACTACCTCCACGTAAATTAGCCTGCACAAATATGCCTCCCTGATTTAGAAACGGAATACGTGTCGGACTAAATGATGGCGTCAGACTGATATTGAAACCGCCATAACCGTAAAGAATAGTCGGATTGGTTCCGTCCAGCTTTAAACCTTTTTTGTAAGTGATAAAAGCAGGGATTTTTGTTCCGTCTTTGCTTGGATAAAATACCTGTTTGGTTTCATAATCTTCCGGTTTAAAAGAAACTTCCGGCTCACGGAAGACCGTGCTTTTTTGCGTTGTGATATCATATCGAAAAATCGTCGGCGGATAGTTGAATGAAGTATAAGTATAAAATACAAAAGCATCTCCCCGCTCGCCGCCAAAACCACCGGCAGAACCCAGCCCGGGCAGTTTTACTTCATTTTCCAGCTTTCCTTTTAAATCATATACATACACCCGGGTGGTAACATCTTTGGAATAAGATGCGAAAAGTTTACCTCCTGCGGTTCCTGCGCCTTGTAATGGTTCGGGCTTTTCCGGTAAAAATGGTTTCCAGGTTTTACTATTTAATTCATATAGTAACACTTTGCTATTCGGCGCATGCTCATTTGTTTCAATCAAAAAACCATTATCCACGTTTTCGATCAGACTGTAACTAAAATCGGTAATTTCTTCTTTTACAGGAACAAACTTCGTTTCACCTTTTTTCATCACCCAAAGTCCATTTCCATCTTTACCTTTTCCTCTGTCGCTGACATACAATGCTGCATACTGTTCGTCTTCCGTAGTGCTCACAGTATGAAACCGCTGGGGATTAGCCGGATCTTCAAAAATTAGTTTATCTTCCTTTTGAGCAGTTCCAATTTTATGATAAAAAACCTGATGGTTTTCATTCTTGGACGCTAATGCACTGCCTTCCGGCTTGGGATAACTGCTGTAATAAAATCCCTCTCCCTGCCAGGCCGCGCCGGAAACTTTCACCCACTCCACTTTATCAGCAAGCATTTTGAGCGTTTTCATGTCCATCACCTGGTATTCCTGCCAGTCAGAACCGCCTTTGGAAAACCCGCAAACGGCAAAAGAGCCATCTTTGGAAAGGCTGAAAACAACAAGACGCGTCGTGCCGTCCGCCGAAAGTTTGTTTGGATCCAGCACCACTTCCGGAGCTCCTTTCAAGCCCTTCTGTCTGTATAGAACCGATTGGTTCTGAAGTCCGTCGTTTTTATAAAAATAAAAATAATCGCCCTTTTTGCTCGGTGCCGAGTATTTAGGGTAATTATATGCTTTTTCCAGATCGTCAAAAATCTTACCTTTAAATTGTATTTTATTCAGATAAGCGAACGTAACTTCATTCTGTGATTTAACCCAGGCTTCTGTTTCGGCGGATTTATCGTCTTCCAGCCAATGGTAAGGATCCTGTATTTTTGTACCGTGGTATTCGTCTGTATGCTCAATTTTCTGAGTCAGAGGATATTTGAAATTTTGAGTAAACCCATTTGTTCCCGTCATGGCTGCAATTGCTGCTGTTATTGATATAATTTTAAAGTTCATATAAAATTTGTAAGTCAGTTTTACATAAAATGCTGTTACAAGAAACACAATTGAAATATTAATTAACAATTGATATCCTAAAAAAAGTAAAAAAACCGGGAGAATATTCTTTAGATGAGAAAGATTAATTTATTTTAACCTTCACTCCCATTTTTCATCAGGAACTTTCTTACTCAATCATAAAGATAAGCCTTCAATTAAAATGTGTCCGATGAACCGGAATCGAAAGATCCTGCTGTTATTTTTTATGAGTCTGATGCTTGTAATAAGCAGGTGCTACGCAGATAAGGCTTCTTTTCTGCAGCCAACAGCAAACTCCGGAATTATTGATTTGAGAAATACCGATTTTAATAGGTCCAGCGTCCCACTTCAGGGCAAATGGAAGTTTTTCTGGAAAGAGCTAAAAAGCCCTTCGGACTCAACAGGTTATTTCGAATATAGTACATTCCCTCAGTTATGGAACAATACGCTTTGGAAAAACAAGCCAATTTCGTCGCAGGGATATGCGACTTACGAATTAAAAATCCTTTTGCCCAGGCATGCAGAGCAGCTCGCCTTAAAACTCCCCGATGCATACTGTTCTTATAATCTGTTTGTTAATAATAAACTGATTGCAAGAAATGGTACCCCGGGCACCACAAAGGAAACCACTACTCCTTATTGGTCGCGGCAGGTAATTCCCATTACTATTTCAAATGACACCTTAGATCTGGTACTCCAGATTGCAAATTTTCATCATGTGAAAGGTGGCGCATCAAAAGAAATTGAAATTGGTTTACTGACCCATCTTCAGGCCGATAGTGACATTGGGCATGCTTTTGACTACTTCCTGACCGGCTGCATCTTTATGGGCGGCTTTTTCTTTTTAGGGTTATATCTATTTGGCCGCCACGACAAGTCAATTCTTTATTTCTCTCTTTTCTGTCTGTTTTACAGTTACAGAATATTAGGATCAAGGCAATATACCCTGCAATCCATGTTTCCTGATTTAAGCTGGGCTTTTACGATTTATAGTGAGTACTTATCGCTTTTTCTGGCTGTTGCGATGTTTGCACTCTATACAAGATACCTGTATCCCGAAGACGCTCCTCAGAAAGCACTTTCAGTCATGACCGGCGTATGTCTTGCATTTGCGCTGATCACCATCATTACGCCTCCTATTTTTTTCACCAGACTTATTGACCCGTTTATCTTTATTGTCATTGGCTATATCGCTTTTGCCGTAACAATTTACTGGAAGGCAGTAAAAAACAGACGTGCCGGCGCCAAATATGCCATCATCAGTACAGGAGCCATTTTTATCATCATTATTTGTGCCATTCTCGAATATTATGGAATTGCTACGCCATTCGAGATTATTATGTTTGTCGGTTATCTTGTTTTTTTCTTCTGTCAATCGCTGATTCTTACCTTCCGGTTTGCCTATACACTTAAAAAAGCCAAGGAAGAAGCTGAACTGGGCCTTAAAGTTAAAAGTGAATTTCTGAGCACGATGAGCCATGAGATCAGGACACCGCTGAATTCTGTGATCGGAATGACACATCTGATGATGAAAGATATACCGCGTCCTGATCAAAAAGAACAGCTGGATGTTTTACTTTTTTCCGCCAACAATTTGCTGACGATCGTCAATGATGTTCTTGATTTCAGCGCTATTGAAGAAGGCAAAATAAACTTCAATTTTGCACCGATGGACATATCAGCTATTGCACGAAATATCATTTCAGGCTATAAAGCCGCGGCCAACAATGCCGCCGTTCATTTTATTCTGGATCTTGACGAAAACTTCACCAAACAGCTTTCCGGAGACAGTACCCGTACCTCACAGATTATCAGCAATTTGGTTCATAATGCAATCAAATTTACAAATGCCGGACATGTTAAGTTATCGATCAGGAAAATAGCCGGAACTGAAAAAGAAATAACGCTTAAGATCCTGGTAGAGGATACCGGAATAGGTATTCCATTGGATAAGCAAAAGATGATTTTTGAACGTTTTACACAAGCAGACTCTTCCACTTCCCGCGGTTTTAGCGGTACCGGATTGGGTCTTGCCATCAGTAAGCGTATTCTGGAACTGCAGGGGATTGAGCTTTATTTGGAAAGTGAGTCTGGCAAGGGCTCGATTTTTTACTTTACTCAGACATTCCCCATTTTAAAAGAAAAAACGATCACTGTGCGGCCTGAAACTGACCATATACTTCCTTTGGATAAAGTTGAAATTTTAATTGTTGAAGATAATCCGATGAATATTCTTGTATTAAAGAATTTCTTAAAGCGTTGGGGGGCTGTTTCCGAAGTTGCTCAAAACGGGAAAGAAGCACTGGAAATGCTGGATCCGTCTAAGCATCAGATTGTACTTATGGATATGCACATGCCGGTTATGGATGGCTACGAAGCAACCAGACAGCTCCGCGCGCGCGGTGAGACGGTCCCGGTTATTGCACTTACAGCCAGTGTAGCTTCGAATGCGGAGGAAAAAATTTATGGAATAGGAATAAATGATATTGTGATAAAACCTTTCATTCCCGAAAAGCTTCTCGAGGTAATTTTACACTATATTCAAAATCATCATCAGTCGCACATCTGAAATCCTGCAAACAAGACATTCAGCACCCATATTTATTTTCGCTTATAATAATTTAAGGTAACCCTTGAAGCGTTCCCTTTTTCGCTTAAAGTGTAAAAGCCGGAATTTTCACGGTCAAAACAGATTCCCTCTCCCTGCGGCTCTAAACTGACCGGCTGTTGCTTCAAAGCATTCCGGGACAAAGTTTGTGCAACCGTTTCTCCTGTTTTTCTTTTCCAATAATAAGTGGTCAGATATGTTCTGATCAATATCTCAGCGCCGTCCGAAGCAATATCCCCGCTTGTAGCTAAGCTAACCGAAGGTATTGATCCTGTTTTTTCTGCAGTAATGACCTGCGTTGTGGACTGCGGGTAAGCAAGCCTGTAAATCCCTGTTTGTGAACCTTCTTTTGATATCACAAAAATATCCCTGGTTACCGGATCCAGAAGCAGCGTTTCTGCATCACGGGGACCATCTGGGTATTTAAACGTAATTTTTTCAAGTTGTCCGGCATCAAATGATCCGTTCATATTACTTATTTCCGGAATTCTGTATACAATGCTGGTTTCCGTCATTGGCAGATTGTTATTGCCAATATCACCAATGTAAAGATAATTTGTACCGTCTTTGGGACCGGGGCCCTTCGCCATATCTTCCCAATCGTGATTTGATGCACCGGGAATATTGTACTCCCTGATTGTTTTTCCATCCGTGCTCACCAAATAAAGAGAGGCAGGTTGTCCAGAATCCTGATGCGTCCATAAATAACCGTTTATATTTACACTGGCTGCAAGTCCGGATGCCTCATCAATGATACCCGGCGTAATATCAAATTTTTGTGGCGCAGTTTCAAACTGATCAGATCTTCCCTTAGAAGGTTCAGGAGTGGAATCGCAGGCGATTATAAAACAAGTTATAAGCAATAACCATATATTAATGAATTGTGACTTACCTGTTTTATTTTTATTCATAAAAACTCATCATGTTAGATTTGGTAAAAATACGTACTTTTGCGCCATTTATTATCAGGCACTTTCTTTTATCAGTATTAAAATAATTATATGTTACGTACACATACCTGTGGTGAGTTAAGTTTAGAACATGTAAATCAGGAAGTTGTATTGTGCGGATGGGTTCAGCGCATCCGTGACAAAGGCGGGATGGTTTGGTTGGATTTACGTGATCGTTATGGTTTGACCCAGCTTCTATTTGAAGAAGGAAAAACTCCCGCAAGTGTCCTTGAAACTGCCCGTTCCCTGGGGCGCGAATTTGTGATTTCCACCAAAGGCATCGTAATTGAGCGTCTTTCAAAAAATGATAAAATTGCTACCGGTTCTATTGAAATCCGGGTTTCTGAGCTATCCGTATTAAATGCTGCAAAACTTCCTCCGTTCCTTATTGAGGATGAAACAGACGGCGGAGATGATATCCGCATGAAGTACCGTTACCTGGATCTTCGCAGAAATGCCGTACGCAAAAATTTACAATTACGCCATCAGGTAGCGCGCCATACAAGAGCATATCTGGATGAGCTAAACTTTATAGAAGTAGAAACGCCAGTTCTGATAAAGTCTACACCGGAAGGTGCACGTGACTTTGTTGTACCCAGCCGCATGAACCCGGGTGAGTTTTATGCATTGCCGCAATCTCCTCAAACATTTAAACAATTACTGATGGTGGCAGGTTTTGACCGCTACTATCAGATCGTAAAATGTTTCCGGGACGAAGATCTTAGAGCAGACCGTCAGCCGGAATTCACACAGATCGATTGCGAGATGTCCTTCGTTACCCAAGAAGATATTCTGAATACTTTTGAAGGCCTGATCCGCAATTTGTTCAGCAAAGTAAAAGGCATTGAGCTTCCTGAGGTTCCACGTATGACTTATGCTGATGCCATGCGTTTATACGGGTCAGACAAGCCGGATATCCGCTTTGATATGAAATTTACCGAACTTAAAGGAGAAAACATTGATCTTACATCGGGTAAAAGCTTTGGTGTATTTGATGATGCCGAACTGGTTGTTGGTGTTTGCGCACCCGGCTGTGCAGTTTACACACGCAAGCAGATGGACGAGCTGACCGACTGGGTAAAACGTCCTCAGATTGGTGCGAAAGGGCTTATTTATGTCCGTTACAATGCGGATGGAACAATCAAATCTTCGGTTGATAAATTTTATTCCGAAGAAGACCTTAAAAAATGGGTAGAGGCATTTGATGCAAAACCGGGAGATTTGATACTGATCATGTCCGGAGCAGCCGACAAAGCCCGCAAACAATTAAATGAGGTACGCCTGGAAATGGGCTCGCGCCTTGGATTCCGTAATCCGGATGATTATCGCGTACTTTGGGTTTTGGATTTTCCGTTGCTGGAATATGGCGAAGAAGAAAACCGCTGGTTTGCGATGCACCATCCTTTTACGAGTCCAAAACCAGAGGATATCAGCCTGCTGGATACCGATCTTGGCAAAGTAAGGGCTAATGCGTACGATATGGTTATCAATGGCGTTGAAGTGGGCGGAGGCTCTGTCAGGATTTTCGAAAAAGATCTGCAGCAGCAGATGTTCGGGATTTTAGGATTTTCTCCGGAAGAAGCACAGGAGCAATTTGGCTTTTTAATGAATGCTTTTGAATTCGGGGCACCACCTCACGCCGGCATTGCTTTTGGTTTTGACCGACTATGCTCATTATTCGGAGGCGTAGATTCCATCAGGGACTTCATTGCATTCCCTAAGAACAATTCAGGCCGTGACGTAATGATCGATTCGCCGTCTATTATCTCTGATGTTCAGCTGAAGGAGTTATCGATTGGTGTAAATACTCCGGCCTCAAGATAAAATGGTAAAATATTGTCCTGATTATCCTATATTTCGTAACTTTGTTATTAACCTCCTACGGTGCTGAACAAATTATGAATTGGTGAGGAAACTCAACTTTCATTAAAATTGTAATTAATACACTACATGCATTATTTATTTTCAAAAGTATTAAAAAGTAATTTCGTACTTTTTTTCTTTCTTTTATTTGTTCAACAGCGAACGCTTGCACAAAGCACCTCTCCCCAGCAAGTTCCGGCGCAAACTCAGCCTACAAATTCACAGCCTTCTGTGACACCTGTCCCTAAAAAAGCTGATCCTGTTCAAAATTATAATAAACAGGCTGTCGATTTTTATAATCAGGCAAAATCAGCAGGCATGTCCGACATGGATATAGAAAAGGCTGCCTTGCAGAAAGGTTATACACTAGACCAAATTTCTGCTATGCGAAAGCGCCTTCAACCAGGTGCAAAAGAAGCAGAGGTTAAGGATCCAAACAGAGATGAACTGGACGAAACCAGAGATAAACTTGATGATGAAGCAAATAATGAAAGAGATTCTACTACAAAAGCAACAGCTGTACAAAAAAGGCAATTACAAACTTTTGGATCGGCGTTTTTCTCTTCTTCCTCTACGACGTTCGAACCTAACCTTCGAATTGCAACACCAAGAAATTACATATTAGGTCCTGAAGATGAACTGAATGTTGATATATACGGGAACTCAGTAGATAACTTCAAGATGAAGATTAGCCCTGAGGGAACAGTTAAAATGCTAAATTTAGCACCTGTTTATGTCAATGGACTAACTATTGAACAAGCCAATGAGCGTATTGTAGCGCGCCTAAGACAGGCATATTCAGGATTGAACCGTCCTGGATCAGGCACTTACTCATCCATCACCTTAGGTAATGTGAGAAGCATTAGGGTAATGATTACAGGCGAAGCTGCACGTCCGGGCACATATACTGTTTCATCACTCGCAACAGCATTTAATGCACTTTCCTTATCAGGAGGCCCTAATGTAAACGGGTCTTACCGAAATATTGAGATTGTCCGCAACAATAAGATTATCAAGCAAATTGACCTATATAAATTTCTTGTAGATGCAGATCTAAAAGATAATATTGCTTTACAAGATCAGGACATTATATTGATCCGCCCATTTGAAACCAGGGTTGAACTGAAAGGCCAGGTTAAAAGACCAGGAATATTCGAAGCAAAAAAGGATGAAAAGGTACTTGACCTGATTCGTTATGCAGGAGGCTATACACCGGACGCATATACTTTTTTGCTAACCTATCAACGTAATACCGGAACAAATTATATCATTGGGAGTATAGATTCAACTCAGATAGCTACGTTCGTTCCCCGAAATGGTGATATTTATAATGTAAAGAAAATCCTGGAAGTAGTAAGCAACCAGGTAGAAATAAAAGGGGCAGTTACAATACCCGGTGCTTACCCGCTTGAAGAACGAAGTAACAGCGTTCTAAAAATGATAAGTCTTGCTCAGGGTTTAAGTCCAAGAGCCTTTATGAACCGTGCCGTGATTGAGCGATCCAGCGGCGATACGCAAACCGGAATTATCGCCTTTGACCTTCGAAAGGTTATGAATGGTGAAAGTGCCGATATTCCGCTATTACCAGGAGATATCCTGACGATTAAATCGATTGAAGAATTAAAGGAGTTTACATTTCTTTCCATATCGGGTTCAGTAATTAATCCGGGAAACTATTATTACTATAAAGATATAACTATTGCGGATCTGATTTTCCAGGCAGGAGGCTATACTGAAGGTGGTATCCCCTATCGTATAGAGGTTTCGCGGCGTGTTAAAAATGATACGCTTGATTTACCCTCAACCCAAAATGTCCGCATATTTACGCTGAATGTGGCTGATAATTTACAAATGAACCTGGAAGATCAAAAATTCAAGTTACTACCATCTGACATTGTCATTGTGCGAAAATCACCACGTTACGACACTCAGAAAATTGTAACGATTCTGGGAGAAATTACTTACCCAGGGAATTATACTATTAAGTCAAATTTCGAACGTATATCAGACCTGTTTCTAAAGGTGGGAGGTATAAAACCAGGGGCTTATCTGGCAGGAGCACGTTTTTACCGAAACAGGGAACTGATTGCCATAGATCTTGAAAAAGTAATTGATAAGCCATCTATCTCAGCCAATCTTCTGCTTATTGATGGTGATACACTTTATATCCCGAGGCGATCTGAAACGGTAAGAATCCAGGGAGGCGTACAAAATCCATCCGTAATCAATTACGACAATTCATTTTCGTATAAGGATTATATTTCACAGGCAGGTGGGTATATTGAGAATAGTTGGAAAAACAGGGTTTATGTATCGCATCCTAATGGAAAGACTTTCAGAACCAAAAAATTTCTTTTTTTCCGTTCCTATCCCAAAGTTGAACCTGGATCAGTAGTTACAATTCCTGTAAAGGCAACGCGTCCCCCTCAAGAAAAAACTCCGGGTGAACGAATCGCTTTATATTCTTTTCTTGCTTCCATGGTGAGTACATTAACTGTAGTGGTGATTTCTTTAAGTAACAAAAATTAAGAATATAGCTGTGATGCCTGTACAACAAGTTGATAACAATCAGACTACAAACACACTACAAAGCGTAAGATTTGAAGACATCTTACTTTTTTTTAAGAAGCACATTCTTTCACTTACCATAATCGGCTTTCTATGTGGCATATTAGGCTTTTTTGTGAGTTATTTGTTTGCCATAACATACGAAGCAAAAATGACCTTGCTGCCAGAGTATGGAAGTTCAAGACGTGGCAGCAGCTCACTTGCATTACTTACCGGAGGTATAAATTCAGAGGGAGCTGAGAAGTTAATTCCTGATTTGTACCCAACGATTTTACAAAGTTCTTTATTTGGCGCTTACTTACTAAAGCAACCTGTAACGGATCAGACAAACAAGCAATACAAATCCCTGGAGCAATTTCTAACACAAAATACTAAACCAAGTCTGTTGTCCGGTATCTTAGGTTCATCCAAGAAACCGGATGTGAAGCCTCAAATTAAGCTGCGAGACCCCGACATTCATTCGCTTTCAGCAACAGAACATACTAATATTCGGAATGCACTTAAATTGATCAATTCTTCTATTGATCTAAAAATTGGTATCATTACCATATCTGCTAGCACTCAAGATCCAGTGGTTTCGTCAATTCTGGTTGAAGCTTCAAAAAGTTATCTTATCAACTATGTTGAGGAATACAGGACGGCGAAAGCACAACAGCAAGCGGATCTGCTAAAGCAACAATCTGCTGTTTCTAAAACAAGACTTAGGAAAGCCGAATTTTCGTTACAAGGTTACAGAGACAGAAATCGCAACGCTTATACAAACGTAGCAAGAATTGAAGAGCAAACTTTACAATCTGAATATCTTCTTGCAGAATCACTAAATAGTGACCTTACCAGAAGATATGAGCAGGCTATTCTCAAAGTTAAGGAAGAAAAGCCTGTGTTTAAAGTATTAGATCCGGTAAACATCCCATTTGCCAAAAGTGGTCCTAAACGCGTTCGCTTCTTTTTAATAGGCGCTTTTATTGGTGGAATTGCAGCATTAGGATTTATAATATTCTTTCGTAAAGACATTATGAAGCCTATTTTCTCGCTCAGTAAATAAACGTGTTGGTAATATCTTTAATTAGACTAAAAGCATCATAGCAAAGACGAGAAAGTGATAGCGAATGACCTCATACTAAAGTTCAAATCCAAGGCTAGCTATCCTGTTATTCGTAACATCTTCTGGCTTTCATTTGATAAAGTCTTTAAATTACTTATTGGCTTATTTGTTGGTATTTGGGTTGCCAGGTATCTGGGTCCATCTCAATTAGGTGAATTAAATTATGTTCTGGCCATTATTACAATTCTTGTCACAATTGTAAATCTTGGAATGGATGGGTTTCTCATAAAAGAAATAATAGAGCATCCAACACAAAAAAATGACTACTTAGGAACATCATTCATAATGAGGCTTTTGCTTATACCATTAGTTCTTGCTACGGTAGTTCTTTATTTTTATCAAATAGGGCTTTCTTCAAATTACTTCTCATTATTAGGCTTTCTTTCCTTATACGTAATAATCACCCCTTTCGATCTAATAGATCTAGATTTTCAGTCACGTCTACAATCTAAAAAGACAGTTGTTGCAAAAAACATTGCTTATATACTTGGAGCAATTGCCAAAATATACCTTATTATACACAATAAATCTTTGATATGGTTCGCAGCGTCAATGGGAATTGAAACCATCCTTTCCTACATCTTCCTTACGATATTTTATCAAGCTAATAATAATATTTTGCATTGGACATTTAATAAATTACTTATAAAAGATTTGTTAAAAATTGGATGGCCATTTATACTATCAAATTTGGCAGTGATATTGTATATGCGAATTGATCAGGTGATGATCGGTTACATCATCGGAGAAAAAGAATTAGGTCTATTTAGCTCAGTTGTAAAAATATCCGATATATTTATTTTCATTCCAATGGCTGTTGCTAGCAGCTATTTACCCTCGTTGATAGCTGCAAAAAAAGAAGGCGAAAGGCAGTTCCTGGAAAGCATCCAATTCTTCACCAACTGGATGATGCGAATGTCGCTTCTAATTGCACTACTGATTTCGCTATTTTCGTCATTTATAATTGAGATGCTTTATGGTTCAGAATATGCAAGTGCAGGTAGCATTTTGTTGATACACATTTGGTCACTCATTCCTATTTTTCTTGGCGTCGCTGGCGGACAATATCTTGTTATTGAAAATCTTCAAAAGTATAATCTTATTAAAACTACATTAGGCTTAGGATCAAATGTATTATTGAATTTAATTCTTATACCAAGATACGGAGCCACCGGTGCTGCAACAGCGACAATAATTTCTTATCTAATATCTGCAATACTAAGCAATCTGATTTTTAAGAAAACGAAAATGTTATTTACCATACAAATTAACAGCATTAAAATGATGTTTAACTTTTCTAAGAAAACTGGATAATAAATACGTTTAATCGGAACACAATTTCGCTCAATTAACAATACATTCACTATTAATAAATACGCATGGGAATCAACGATATATTATACTACATCTTTAAAAATAAATCTTATGCGCAGCATGGAGAAGATTTGTTGGTTAAATCATATTTCGAAACAAAAAAAAATGGGTTTTTCGTTGATATTGGTGCTCACCACCCGTTCAGATTTTCCAATACATACATCTTCTACAAGCGTAAATGGAGAGGGATTAATATTGATGCAAAGCCTGGTACAAAGAAATTATTCGATCTATTCCGCTCACGCGACATCAATTTAGAACTTGGTATAGCGAGCTCCGAAGGAAGTTTGAGATATTACATGTTTAACGAACCTGCTTTAAACGGTTTTTCTCAGGATCTTTCAAAATTACGAGATAGCAATGCTGATAACGGATATTACATCATCGGAACAAAGGATATACCCGTTTTCCCTCTTGTAAAAGTCCTCGACGACTATTTGCCAGCTAACATAGAAATTGATTTTTTATCTGTTGATGTTGAAGGACTCGATTTAGACGTACTTGCAAGCAATGACTGGAATAAATACAGACCCAAGCTGGTGATAGCCGAAGATCTCGATTTACGTCTTGACAAATTAGGTGACTCCCAGATTTGCACATTTCTGTACTCCGTGAATTATGAACTGGTGGGAAAAACGTTAAATAGTTTAGTATTTAAGGACAGGCAATCCTGATATCAAACATCAAATTTGACTATATGTATCAAGTTGAATCACCAATACTTTTCCTAATCTTCAACAGACCGGATACCACTTCGCAGGTCTTTGAAAAAATACGGGAGCAAAAACCAAAAAAACTGTATATATCTGCAGATGGCCCCAGACCTGACAGGCCAACTGAAGAGGCTTTATGCCTTAGGACCAGAGATCTGATCAAAGTAGACTGGGATTGTGAAGTAAAAACACTTTACCACGACAAGAACCTTGGCTGCAAATTGGCAGTAAGCGGTGGTATTAAGTGGTTTTTTCAGCAAGAAGAGCAAGGAATTATTCTGGAAGATGATTGCTTACCTAATATATATTTCTTTATATTCTGCGATACGCTATTAAATAAATATAAAGAAGATACAAGAGTAGTTCACATTGGCGGAAGTAAGATGAATTATAATAGGACGTTCGGCAATGCTACTTACTATTTTTCCAAATACACTAATGTATGGGGATGGGCTTCTTGGAGAAGAGTTTGGGAGAAATATGATGAAAACCTGGCTTTGCTTGATACTTTCATAGAACAGGATTCCTTTCCTAATATTTATGAGAACAAAAATGTTAGCAAATCACTACTTAAATCATTTATTAAAACTAAACAAGGAGTAATAAATACTTGGGATTATCAATATTGCTTCCTCAACTTTTGCAATAATGGTCTGTGCATTTCACCTAATTATAATATGATAACCAATATTGGATTTACTAACGAAGGGACCCATACCAATGATGCTGATCATCCATATGCCAACTTATCTTTGGAATCAGTACCTGACATATCACATCCAACTTTTTTATTACCAATAATAGAAGCAGACTACCACCTTTTCAAATTGGAAAAACCTACCTTGATTCGTAGGATAAAAAGAAAAATTAATTCATATATCAAAATTTTCTAGATACTGGTATATAAAATATGATAGTCAAGCTTACAATCGGTTATATGTATCCAATTAGATGATAAAACAAAATTACACTTTACAATAAATAGTTCTAATCGGTATTAATACTAATTTCGAAATAAAAAGTCGTATATTTATGCATGAAATATGCTGACCTTATTAAGGAGACTACTAGTGATTTACTTTTATTGGAAAAGCGTGAAAAGAATGTAATGCGCCGTGATCGAATTCGATTTATAAGATCGCTAAAAAGTGGAGAGTATCGCAGCCAAGCTCGTGCAGGTGCTGCTATTGGACTCGGGGAGCGACAATCTCAACGCCTCTGGAATATTTATGTGAAGGGAGGGATTAAAGAATTGATATTAACATATTCAGATCGTTGGTGGGGCAAACTAAGTAGCGCTCAAATCAGCCAATTGAGAAAATTTTTACTGTCTGATCAAGCGCAGACTCTTGCAGATATACAGACATATTTGGACGGGAATTTAGGTGTAAAGTACAGTATTAGCGGAGTAAGCGAACTTTGTAAGAGACTGAAAATCAAAACAAAGACTGGCCGACCGGTGAATATCCGCCAAAAACCAGGAGACGTCGATGAGTTCAAAAAAAACTTGTAAAATACGCTCTGACTTTCCAGATAACGCGATATTTTTTCATGACGAGCTTAGAGCCGGGACGCGCACAGAATTAAGTCAAAAATGGGCACCAATGGGACATAGACCAATTGCACCAGTCAAAATTGGTTATGAAAATATATATCTATACCTAACGGTTTGCCCTTTTACGGGAGAGGGATTCGCAACGTTTCTCCCTAAACTTGACTGTAAGTCGTTCGGCTGGTTTATTCAAAAAGTAGAAGAAAGCATTGGCCAAAAATCTCTTTTTATAGCTGATGGAGCAAAAGCTCACAAAGAGGCCCTTTTCGATGTAAACAAATTGGTATTTAAGAAACTGCCACCTGCTTGTCCTGAACTAAATCCTGTTGAAAGATTTTTTAAGGAAGTACGAAAGTTTCTGAAAAACAAAGTTTTTGAAAGCTTAGAACTTGCCCAGCAGAAAATTCAAAAAGCAGTAGAGAGCATTTCAGAATCCATTGACAACGTGATTTCACTTACCTGTTTTCCGTACATTAAAAATACGTCTATTTAAATTGTATTTAGTATAAGTATACAACAATATTTTTAATATATTCTCAATCTGCCTATTAACAAACTTTGGCTTATCGAATGAAAATATTATTTGACCATCAAATATATAGCAATCAAAATTATGGTGGTATTTCAAGATACTTCTATGAACTCACTAAAAGATTAACAGCATACGATCAAGAGTATATACATAGTATCTATTTTTCAGAAAATGAATTTACAAGAAACAATAGTATTTTCAATGCTCGTCCATTTTTACCTGTAAATTTCAAAGGGCGTGAAACTATTAAAAAGTATATAAATCAGAAATATTCTGAAAAAATTATTAATAAAGGAAATTATGATATATTTCATCCTACATATTATGATACCTATTATTTAAATAGAGGATCCTTATCCAAACCATTTGTTTTTACATTTCATGACTTGATTCATGAGAAATTTTCACATAAGTATCCTGATATATTAACAGATTTGAAAGAAGTCGTAACTTCCAGGAAAAAACTTCTCAGTCAGTCATCAGCGGTTATAGCGGTTTCCCAAAATACAAAGAACGATATTCTTCATTATTATGATGTTGATGAAAGTAAAATTCATGTTATCCATCTTGCAAATTCATTAACTCTAGATGGTATTGAAAAAGATAGCAGCAAAGGCGATTATATTTTATTTGTAGGTCATCGGGGTATATATAAAAATTTTCGTATGTATGTTACAGCAATTCAACCATTATTAGATCGTGAAAAATCACTTAGATTAATTTGTGCTGGAGGTGGAAGCTTTAATCCGGACGAGCAAGATTTCTTAAAAAAACTTGGAATTACATCTCAGGTAATTCAAACACCAATTGATGATTCTATTCTTACAAGACTATATCGGGATTCACTATTTTTTGTTTTCCCAACCCTCTATGAAGGATTTGGGATTCCAACACTTGAAGCCTTTAACTCCGATTGTCCTGTCATATTAAGTAATGTGAGTTCTTTGCCAGAAGTAGGCGGAGATGCGGCATTATATATCGACCCGAACGATCAATGTGATATGCTGTCTAAAACAGAAGCATTTTATTATGACGCGGCCCTGCGTGATGAGTACAGGGTGAAGGGCCGAAAGCAAGCCGAAAAGTATTCCTGGGACAAGATGGCTTTACAGACAATGGAAATTTATCAATCCTTGTTATAACCATTCAAATCTGATTGACATTAAATGCTCTCAGAATCAATTTTAAAGATTAATAATAGCATAGACTCGATTAAATTCCCATAAGTAATTATGTATTTGCGCCAGAAAATGTAATTTCCAAATTTGTTGTAAATTCACAATTTAAGAAATAGTTACCAATGAAACCTTTAAAAATGTCCCATACTAATAAACCACTTATTTCTATTATTACCGTTGTTTATAATGGTTTTGGGACTATCGAGGATTCTATAAAAAGTATTGCTAATCAGACTTATAAAAACATCCAACATGTAATTATAGATGGTTTATCCTCTGATGGAACATTAGAAGTTATTAACAGACTAAAGACTTCTAACACAACTCTTATTTCCGAAAAAGACTCAGGAATATACAATGCTATGAATAAAGGACTTACACTCGCTGACGGAGATTGGGTCTTGTTTCTAGGTGCTGATGATATTTTGGCTTATTCCGGAATTATTGAGGAGCTTATCCCATACTTTACTCATCCCGATTTTATTTATTATGGGAATTCATACATAAAGACCCTTAACAGTCTATACAATGGTAAAGTTAATATGTTCTCTATTGCTTTAGGTAATGTATCTCACCAAGCTATATTTTATCCTAAGAATATCTATAAACAAAAGATATATGATGAATCTTATCGCATATTTGCAGATCATATTTATAATATAGAACTATATAGCAAATTCAGTAAACAGTTTGTATATCTTCCGAAGTTAATATCCATTTATTCGGGTATAGGGATAAGTTCTAATACGAAAGATGAAAAATATGATCAAACCTTGACGCGTGTCATTATCAATAATTTTGGATACTTGTGTGGATTTTATGTGTGGTTACGACGAAAAATTTATAATACATTGAACCATAATAATTAATGAATCATGCAGAATTAGGAATAATCGTATTGGATGATTTATCATTCTATTTAACTATATATCTTATATTGGTAGTATTTTATCTGCTATTATACAGAAAAATCTATTGGGGTATTTTTGACCCTATGATTTGGACTGTGATCAATATGAGTGGCGGAGCTTTCTGTGTTTTTTTTCTATATTATCAGGATAAACTAACGCCATTTTACAAATGGTCCTTTATAACTACTGAAATTGCTCTCTTTATTTCTCTTACGCTATCGAGATACTTACCTTCTCTGGACTTTACAAACTTATTTCCTAAAACAAAAACAGATCGTACACAAATAAATATTACGGAGTTTGATGTATTTGTGTACCTAATTGGAAGTATATATATCATTTGCGAAATTGCCAGTTTCATGATTATTGGAATTGTTCTTTTCGATGAGGATGTAAATCATATATCTGCCTTTACTGACCACGGCATCTTAATGGCATTTATCACTTCTTTTAGATTATTATGCCCTTTTGTTCTATTCTATAAGCACTTGGTATTGAATGAAAAATTTAGCTATTTTGATATTCTTTGCTGGATTTTTGCTGGGTTTGGAATATTAACTACCGGATCCAAATCAGCAATTCTAATATTCTTTTTTCAATACTTTATAATTAAATTACCATTAATACTACATAAAAAAAACAAGCCAATAAAAATATCAATTCCAGTGCTCTTGGGTTTAATTTGCTTTCCTGTACTGGTTATTGCTGTTGGTTCAGGTGCAAATACAATGATCGCAGTACAATCTGTATTTATAAGGCTACTTTCAAGTGGAGACGTTTTCTTATTAGGTTATAACGACTATACTATGGGTGTGATTACAGAAAAATCCTTTTTAAATTATGCATTTTATCCGGGGTGGGGTACTGTACTCAAAAATTTAGGTTTTAATTTTGTCCCTCCTCAGGCCATTGGTGCGGATATCTTAAATTATTATTATGGTAAAACAGATGGTGGGCCTAATGGCAGATATAACTACATCGCACTACATTTTTTTGGTTTTTGGGGCGCAATCGCATATGCAGCAATAGTAGGACTGTTTGTAGGCATAATCCGAAATACCGTTTTAATGCTGGACCCTGACAAGATCAGTTATTTTGGTTACATTCTTATTACCCTGCTTATCTATCTATCCAACCTTCTGATTGATGACATTAACATTTTTTCAAATTATAACTTTTGGCGGGTATTCTTTTTAGTGTTTTCATATATACTGGCCAAAATACTTTACTTGATTATTAAAAAAAGGATTATGTCTCTTTCCACCTAAACAGCGTTAGTTTGGTATGGACAGTCACAACAACACATGCACTATGAATACTTTGAATCGTATAATTATTTACTTAATCCATATTATTGCCGGTTCAACCCACGCTTATTGCGCTGAGATAAATATTTTGTCCACTTCCACAACTGAGTATCAGGCAAAACCTATTACTTCTATTTATCCGGCATTTGCAGATGGAATTCCGTATCAATCATGGACAGAAAAAGGTAGTAAGCCCTATTATCAGCTACTTGCAGCAGGCGGATCGGGATCTTTAAAATGGAGTATAATTAAAGGAACACTGCCAGATGGTATAAATTTGACACGTGATGGTAAAATACAGGGAACAGCATTTCGCGTCGGCAGTTACTCTTTTGTTGTACGAGCAATTGACGCAAAGCAAGTGTCTACTGATAAGGTATTAAATATGATAGTGGAACCTCCGCGTTCGCAGTGGCTGACAGATGCTAAATTTGGCATGTGGTTTCCTTTAGGTCCTTTTACAACTGTCCCTGCCTCTCAAACAAAGCAAGAAATAGCTGCTTTTGAAAAAGGAATGACAAAATTTAATGCTGAAAAATGGGTAGACGCTGTAGTAGCCAGGGGCGGAAAAGTAATCAACGTTTCTGCTAAGGCGGGTGATGGTATACGAATGTGGCCGTCAACAACACCTAGTATCCATGAGCTAAAACTCAATAGAAATTTAATCAAAGAATTAATTACTGCCAGTCATAAAAAAGGGATTAAGCTTGTTGCATCATTCGCTCCTGACCACACGTGGAATAAAAAGGTAAATGATACAGCTCCGGATGGTACATGGGGAACGCTGAATAAAGGCCTTATCAGAGAACTGATATTAATGGGTGTTGATGGTCTTTGGATAGATATGGGTGGCACTCCGGAATTATATCCAAAAGATGTTGATCCTAAATGGTTTCCCTGGAATGAAATACTCGCAATGGCCAGAACTTTAAATCCAAACTTAATCTTTGCCAATAATCCAGGATTACATCATGGTGGTACTGCCTTAAGGTATCCTGATACAGACGTTCTTGTATACGAAGGCTTTCCCGGTAAAAACGAAGAGTCCCTGGTTGTAGCAAAAAAATCGATTCTTAGAAAAAAGGTTGCTATAGAAGTTGATAATCTTTTAGATAGCTCTTGGTCCTGGCTACCTGTGAAGTATCCTAAATCCGCTGATATGATTATTAAAAATATCAAGGCCAACTGGCAAGCCGGTGCAACTTACATTTTGGTAATTCCTCCTTCACCTGATGGAGAAATTTATGAAAAAGCTTACGCATCCATATTATCCGATATTGGTAAGTTTGTCCTAAAAGAACAAGCACTCCCTATGAAACCGGTATCATCTTTGGATAACGGGGTAGTTTATAATACCCCGAAGTTGATTCATCTAAGCACTACTCCAAAGGCAAAGATATACTATACTACTGACGGAGCGGCTCCCAGCACTAAAAGCAAGGTATATACAACTCCCATTAAAATTGACAAAACCACACAGATCAAAGCGGTTTCCATATCGCCAGGAAAGAAAGCCAGTGATGTTTTAGATGAAACTTATATGTTTAAGGCAAATTCAACTACTTCCAGCGCTGGTAAACAGGTTTTAGTAACTCGGAAAACGCTTGGCACAACGACTATCACTGATTCAAAAGGTTACTATAGGGGAATGAAAATTATTGTAGGGTCCAATTCCATAACAATAGATGAGATTGGCAGGCAGCATGTACCTAATAATAAAAATATTCACGCCTTACTGATTAAAACTTTCACAGATAATATCCCTGTGCTTACTACTGAAATAAATACAAAAAAGACAAAGATCCAGTCAGATGGCTTTCAATACGTGGCCATCCCCCCTACAATTTTAAAAGCAGGAGTCGCCTATATCATTGCAAGTAAAGAAGATGAAAGTGACCAATTCGTCAGCAATGCGTTTAAAACTACGATCGCGTCTGAGCATTTTCGAATCGCTGGTCCTTTTATTTTAAGTCCAACTGGCGACCCGCAGCCAGTTACAGACGATGGGATCGGTACCATATTAAATTTAAAATATAAAACAAACCCTGAGAACAAGCCTTCAAATCTGGCACTAGGCGCCATGGTGTCCTTTGAAGATGATAATGGAAATCCACTCCCCCCATGGATGGGTAAATATCATGTAGAAAACGCGGTGGATAATGACATTAGGACGAGAGCACAGGCGGGCGGCCAGTACGCCTGGAACCTAAAAGTTGATTTCGGCAAAATACAAAAAAGTATAAAAAAGGCTATTATAGATTTTCCGGCAGATTCTTATGCCACCGACTTTCAGTTACTTTTTTCGAACGATGGTAACAATTGGAGAATAATAGAGGAGAGAAATACAAATGCTGACCTGCATGTCACACTGAATTTTCCAGCTATTCAAGCCCGTTTTCTTAAACTTAAAGCCTTAAAACCCGATGGCCCGGGGCAAAAAGGTAATGGAATGGGGATTCTGGAATTTAAGATATACTAGTCACAAAATACTTGCTGCGTGAAAATGAATAAGAAAGAACTAAAATTGCTCTGGCTATTTTCATATCTATTTAATCTTAATCCATGCTTAACATTAGTTTAGAAAGTTATACAATACAAATATGATACTTTGCTTCTATATAAATACGTTGGACGGAACCGGGGGTACAGAACGGGCTACTGTTTTACTGGCCAATTATTTGGCAGATCAAAATTTGCAGGTTTACATCTTGTGCAAGCAGGGAGGAACAAAAAGCTTTTATAATGTAAGTAATAAAGTAACCATAGAATACCTGCACGCAAACTCTAACATTAATATTTATAAGAGTTACCTAAAAACCATAATCCGCTACCGGAATTTTTTAAATAGGGCCAGACCAGATTATATTATCGATATTGGGGTAAATCTGGCACTCGAAACACATCCAGCATCTTTCATGAAAAAAACCAAGGTCATTTCATGGGAACACTTTAACGCCAATGTGTACCATAATTATGTCATAAATTCTATTTCTAAATGGTTGGCCTCTTGTTTTTCAAAAAGAATCGTAGTACTCACCGACCAGGATCAGGAGGTATATCGAAAAAAATTCTCTGCTAAAAATGTTAATGTCATACCCTATCCCGTGGCCATTGATGTCAAGGGAAATCAATACAACGAAAACTCTAAACAAGTTTTAACCATTGGAAGATATACGAATCAAAAAGGTCTGGATTATCTTCTTGATGCCTGGAAAATCGTACAAAGCAAACATACAGACTGGCGGCTAAAAATTGTTGGTGAGGGAGATCTTCATTCTGCATTGCTTGCACAATGTAATTTACTCGGCCTAAACAAATCTGTAGATTTTGTTTCACCATCTCCGGATGTTGTTCAACATTTCCGTCAGACCTCCATTTACGCAATGTCCTCTCGCTACGAGGGATTACCCTTGGTATTGATCGAAGCCAAATGCTTTGGTTTACCTATTGTCAGTTTTGACTGTGAAACAGGGCCCAGACAAATTATCAGAGATAATGTTGACGGACTTTTAATCCCTGTCAACAATTCAACGCTTCTCGCAGAAGGAATTATTACACTCATTGAGTCACCATCTAAAAGAAAGGAATTTAACAGTAATGCCATAGCCGATTCTGTTCGCTTTTCACCACAGGCGTTTTATGAAAAATGGGAAACAATCTTATCTGCAAATTAAATTTTACCAGTCAAAACAAATGAACCGCCATGGCAAGTCGTCTTATTCATATTCTTCAGCAAAATTCAATTGGCGGATTGCTTAGATTGTCACGAAACCTCATTCTAACAAAAATTCAGTTTCCGAACGCTAGGATTATTCGTTTTCCAATCTATGTTAAAGGTAAAAACCGAATAATTATAGGTAAAGGTTTTACCTCGGGAGTAGGGCTTCGTTTGGACTGCGAGCAGTTCCATCCCGGAACAAATCCCAAACTGACGATTGGAAAAAATGTAGAAGTTAATGACTATGTTCACATAGGCTGTGTACATGGTGTAACAATAGAAGATAATGTATTAATTGCCAGCAAGGTATTTATTACAGATCATAATCATGGAATATATTCAGGGGAAGGACAGCACAGTTCTCCTTTGGAAAATCCAAAATCCAGAATCGTTACCGGGAAGCCTATTTACATAGAGAAAAATGTATGGCTGGGTGAAATGGTTACCGTATTGCCAGGAGTAAGGATCGGCCAGGGAAGTATTATTGGTTCGAATTCAGTGGTTAGTAAAGACATCCCATCATATAGCATAGCAGTTGGAAGTCCTGCAAAAGTTGTAAAGACCTATAATTTTGAATCGGGAAGATGGGAGAAGTAAAAAAGCCAATAATTGTAATCTCGGCAATCAACATATTTGAAGGAGGACCACTTACAGTATTAAAAGAATGCTTAAGATCGCTGGATACCTTCTATCATCAAGAATACCAGATCATTGCTTTCGTTCACCAAAAAGATTTATTTATAGAATTCGGGAACATAAATTTTTATGCTCTTCCCAAATCCCGTGAAAGCTGGTTTTACCGGGTTTACTATGAATATTTTTATTTTAAAAAAATATCTAAAAAATTAGAGCCATATCTCTGGCTTTCACTGCATGATACCTCACCAATTTTGGCAAATACTTCCAGACAGTGCGCTTATTGTCACAATCCATCCATTTTTTATCAAACGCGTATGTCTGAATTTAAGTATGATAAAAAGCACGTACTATTTTCACTTTTTTATAAATTCCTATACCGCATCAATCAGAAAAGTAATCGGTTCTTAATTGTACAGCAAGATTGGATCCGAAAGAAGTTTAATGAGCAATATAATTTCCCTCTTTCCAAAATAGTAGTCGCTTACCCAGGGGAAAAGGATGAAAAATCTAAAGGTAATTCTATTCAGCCTTATCCCGGAGCAAGAACATTTATTTATCCAGCTTTCCCAAGAGTGTTCAAAAATTACGAGGTAATTGTTAGTGCCGCCAAAATTCTCATACATAAAGGGATTTTCGATTTTCAAATAAAATTTACTCTGGAAGGTTCTGAGAATACCTACGCAAAAAAAATAAATGAGTTATGTAATGGAATTACCCAAATTACTTTTTTAGGATTGCTGCCTAGAGAATTAGTATTAAAAGAATATGAAGAAACCGATGCACTCATTTTCCCTTCTAAGCTTGAGACCTGGGGATTGCCAATAACTGAATTTAAAAAACTTAATAAACCTATTTTATTAGCTGAACTTGAATATGCAAGTGAAACCATAGGCAGTTATGATAAAGTATCTTTTTTTCCGCCAGAGGATGCCGAAGCCCTCGCAAAAAAAATGGAATTGGCAATTAATGATAAGGGTGACTGGCAAAAAGTAGTCCAGAAAACACCTGCTTACCCCTTTACCAGTTCTTGGGATGAAATGCTAAATTTTATACTAAATAACTAAAATGCAAATCACAGCGACCATCGTATTATATAGAAACAGCTCTTCGGTTCTTAAAGATGCTATTGAAAGCTTTTTAAAGACAGAATTAAATGTGCGTTTATACCTCATAGACAATTCACCAACGGATGAACTGAGGTCAATATACAAAGACCCGAGAATTGAGTACATATTCAACAATGCTAATATGGGTTTCGGAGCAGCACATAATATTGGAATTACTCGCTCCCATCAAATACATGCCGAGTATCATCTTATCCTCAATCCAGATGTATATTTCCTTCCTGGAACACTTGAAAAAATATATTCTTTTTTAAACGTCAATCAGAATTTTGGCTTGCTCATGCCAAAAGTCTCTTATCCGGACGGTTCTATTCAATATCTCTGTAAACGTCCTCCAAGTCTTTCTATATTGATTTTGAGGCGATTCACGCCATCTTTCGTTCAGAATATATTCAAAAAGAAACTGGATAAATTTGAATATAAGGATCACGACTATAACAAGATAATCAGGAACGTTCCATATTTGTCAGGCTGTTTTATGTTCTTCAGAAACTCTGTGCTTAAAAAAGTTGGTTCGTTTGACGAACGTATCTTTATGTACATGGAGGATGCCGACATCACCATCCGGACATTGAAGATCGCAGATACCGTATACTACCCTGATGCACAGATTATTCACCATTTTGCAAAGGGATCGTATAAAAACGTTAAACTGATGTATTATAATATTCAAGGTGCAATAATTTACTTTCAAAAGTGGGGATGGAATCTTAATCGGGATTTCTCTAAAGAGAATATATCGTAACCTGCAATATTTTGGTTAAAAATTTTATATCTGAAAGATTATATCTAAACTTGCATAACAAACACACAACTATCTTCAATGAAATGAGGAAAATACAGACCGCAGACAGGACGTTTACCCACCGTTTGATGAGTAAAACGGTAACAACTGAAGATGTTCTTATCATCACCAGTTATGATTATTTCCTTCAGAAGCACGATTTATCTACGCTGCTTAACAAGTATCGGGAAATAATTTTAGTACCTCATTCGACTGACGACGATTATTTGCTAAATCACACAGTTAGTCCTCTTCTTGACAAATACGAAAAAATCCACCTCATCACTAATCCCCAGTATGACAGTCGTTATCGAGTGATTTATGAGTTAGTAGCCAGACAAAATAAGTCGATCAAGATCACCACCGTATATGATTTTTGCGAAAAATATTTGAAGAAGGTTTATATCCCTGAGGATGTAAGTGAAAGTAACCCAAACATTTCTTCACTTATTTCGTTTGGTAAACGAGTCCGCTACCCAAAAAAAATTATTGACCTTCTCATTTCTATTGTATTACTTACTTTAAGTTTCCCTCTTTGGATAATAAGCTACATTTACATCAAATTGCAATCCCCTGGTCCTGCATTTTTTTTCCAGGAAAGAGTCGGTAAAGATAATAAACTGTTTAATTGCATCAAGTTTAGATCCATGCGTTTGGATGCTGAATCCAACGGAGCTTCTTTTTCAAAGAAGAATGACTCCAGAGTGTTCTCATATGGAGCTTTTATGCGGCTTACCCGAATCGACGAACTTCCTCAGATAGCTAATATCTTTCAGCGTGATATCTCGCTTATTGGTCCCAGACCAGAAAGACCAGTATTTACAGAAACTTTTGACGAAACTATCCCCTATTATAATTTACGCCATAATATTAAACCGGGCATTACAGGATATGCTCAGGTAATGTATGCTTATGGGGCAGGGGTCCGTGATGCCCGTCATAAACTGATGTATGATCTTTACTATATCAAGAACTGGAGTCTTCAGCTTGAACTAAAAATAATATTACTTACAATCATTGTGATTTTTGGCAGAAAAGGACGTTGAAAATAGCCGCAAAACTCCGAATACTGCTGAAGGCGGAACAAATATGCTTCATGGCATACTGTTCCATCGTGTGTATTTTCCTCTTTCCGGATTTAGCTTTCGGTCAAGATTCAACGTATACCTTTAATATCAACCTTCAAGGTTCTGCGTCCACTGCTTCTACACCTTTCTGGCTTCATGCTAATACAAATGCAAGCGTGCCCTTAAACGGATCATTTGTAGCAGGACAAGTTGGAATATTTAGGAAGTATAACAGTTATAATCCACGTATTTTACAGTGGTCTGCGGGTGCAGAAATAGTAACGTATACTGGCATAAAGAACGATATCTTTTTTTCCGATTTGTATGCCGCAGTTAAACTGGGACCAATCGAGTTAAGTATTGGCCAGCGAAAAGAGCACGTGGGCTTGTCAGACAGTGTTTTATCATCCGGCCCTATTGCATTGGGCAATAACGCTCGTCCATTTCCCAAAATTCATTTATTCACGCCTAGATTCGTAAATATTATTCCCGGAAGCGATATCATTGCAGTAAACCTATCGTACTCAGATGGTATTTTAGGACCTGCTGCTGTTCAGTATGGGAATGTCAATGAAGTATCAAGAATTTATCTTCATCAAAAATCAATGTATGCAAGATTAGGTGGAGAAAACTGGCTTCTTAATTTTTTTGCGGGGTTTAATCACCAGGCGATATGGGGAGGAGAAGATAAAATATTCAGCGGTGGGTTAAAACGTTCTAAGGCTTACGAATACGTAGTTTTTGGCAAGCCTTGGTTGCGTAGCCGGGTAGGCAATCATTTTGGAACAATAGACCTGGCTGTTGAATTAAAAACAAATACCGGCAATTTCTTTTTGTACAGACAGAGTATTTATGAAGATGGTTCGCTGGTAAACTTTTCCAATATCGCTGACGGGCTGAATGGACTCAGGTTTAAAAGGAAAAATACGGACCCGGCAGACAGGTCTTTTAAAATCAATACGGCGTTGATAGAATTTTTATATACAAAAAATCAAGGCGGTGCTATTTTCGATTACGATGCCGGAATTTTTGGCAATGATAATTACTTCAACCATTATGTCTATAAACAGGGCTGGTCGTATAGAGGGAGGTCGCTGGGGACACCGCTTATTTCCTCCCAAACTTTAACAAGAGAAAATTTACAAAAGGATCCTTCCGGATTTACTAATAACAACCGTGTAGCTGCTTTTCACACTGGAATTAATGCCTCCTGGAAAAACTGTAATATTCTTTTTAAAGGTACTTATTCGAAAAATTACGGCAGTTATAACATCCCTTTCACAACACCGCTCAGTCAAACATCATTTCTTCTGGCATTGGAAAAAACCGTTTCCTTCTGGAAAAAGAGTATAGTAAGCTTAAGCATCGCTTCAGATATCGGACAATTATACCCGAATAATTCTGCTGTTAGCGTCGGCTGGAAAAAATCAGGTTTTATCAGATAGTGAAAATACCCTAAATTTAGGCTGAATTAAAATGAAACCTTAAATTCCTGTGTATACTGTCCCAACGCGTTTATACTTTTTACTAACATTCTTTTTCTATGCTTATAATGTCGCTGCTCAGGATTCAACATTAACGTATAAGGCATCTGTTTCGGCTGCCGGTGCTACGGACAAAACCCCGTTCTGGATGAGAGCCAATCAGTATGGAGCGGTCCCCTCTTCCGGAAATTTTGTTTTAGGAGATTTTGGCATATACAAAATATATAATCCCAATGATCCAAGGATATTCAACTGGTCAGCAGGTGCGGAAGTAATAACTTCCTATGGAACAGCATCGAATGTATTTATATCTGACTTATATGCTACTGCAAAAATAGGAAAGTTTGAAATATTAGCCGGACAACGAAAAAATATAACCGGGCTGATGGATACGCTTCTAACATCAGGTTCTTTATCTGTTTCTCAAAATGCAAGGCCTTTTCCGCGTCTGCAGATAGCTATTCCCGAATTTATTCCGCTTTATTTCACCAACAATTATGTTTCCATAAAAGCATCTTATTCAGATGGCCTGCTGCATGGTTCAGCGATTAATTATGGAAGTGTTCGGGAAGTTGCAGAAACTTATTTTCACCAAAAAACTATCTATTTAAGATTCGGGCAAGCAGAAAACAAGATTTTAGGATATGCCGGGATCAACCACCAGGCTGTATGGGGTGGTGAAAAAGAAATCTCGCCTATAAACAATATGAAACAAAGTGAGGCATATTGGCACACGATTACCGGAAAAGCTTATAACTATAACAGGATAGGAAACCATTTTGGTACAATTGATTTAGGTATTCAGTGGAAACGTAAGGACTGGACCTATTTTTTATACAGACAGAACATATTTGAAACAGGTTCGTTATTTAAAGTAATTAATTTAACGGATGGACTAAATGGATTAAGTATCAAAAGAAATAAGCGTATAAAGGAACGTTACTTTACAATTAATTCGATTTTATTAGAATTAGTTGGTACGAAGAATCAGGAAAACAATGATCCGTTTTCCAATTTAGCTTTTTTTGAAAAAGGCAATTATTATAACAGTCATATTTATGCAAATGGCTGGTCTTACTTGGGAAGAAGTATAGGAACCCCACTGATTGGTAATAAGACCGATATCAGGGCTGATTTGGAAAATAATGTATCTGAATTTACAAATAACAACCGGATAGTGGCGCTTCATGGCGGCGTAACAGCCTCATGGCTAGGAACTGAATTCCTTTTAAAAAGTACCTATTCCCGTAACTTTGGAACCTATATAAGTCCATTTTTGAAGCGTAATGATCAGCTTTCTGTACTTTTGAATGCGGAAAAAAAAGTACAGAAATTGTCAGGATCGGCAATTTTTACAAGTGTAGGATTAGATATGGGCAGTCTTTATTCTAATTCTATAGGTTTAATGATTGGCATAAAAAAAAGCGGTTTTTTGAATTGATATTTAGGAACATGGTCAAGTTTTGTTAAATAGCCAAAAGTTTATATTAATTTTAGTTTTTTCAATTCCAAGGTTTGTCACACATTATCTATGCACCCACTTCGTAACTACATTTTAAATATACCTCCACCAGTTTTACTTATATATTTGTTACTAAGCCCCATTATATCCTTCTCACAAGAAAATCAGTCCACTGAATTTTTAAAAGATTCAACCATAAATTATGTTGAAATCGTTGGATTTGCAGGGACTACCAAACATACTCCCTTTTGGATGCAGGCCAATCAATACGGTCTTATTCCAAAAAATTCTCCTTCTGCAAGTGCAAGAGTTGGTCTTGAAAAAATATGGCCTTTAGATGCTAATAATCTCTGGCGGTTCGGCGGTGGTATAGAAGCTGTAGGAAATGTGGCAGGTAAAGAATCGAAACTGTTAATCCCACAGGTATATGCTACACTCCGGTTTAAAAACTGGGAGCTTTATGCTGGCAGAAAAAAAATAAATGTAGGCTTGGCTGACTCCACAATTGGGATGGGATCCTACGCATGGTCACGCAATGCAATGCCAATTCCAAGAATTTCAATCGGCACGAGAGGCTTTGTGAATGTTCCGTTTACCAAAGGATGGCTTTCGTTCAATGGATTTTATTCTGATGGTTTTTTTGAAAATTCACGACCGGTAACCAGTGAATTAAAACTTCATCAAAAAATGATCTATCTCAGGCTGGGAAAAATAAACTCTACGGTGAAACTGTATGGCGGTTTTAATCACCAGGTCCAATGGGGTGGCAAATCTGATTTTAATACGGTCGATGGAGTAATGCCCAGAGGATTCAGCAACTACATTAATGTAATAACTGGCAAAGCACATAGCAGAAATCCAGGAATAAATGACAATACAGGGCGGGTTGGAAATCACCTGGGAACTATTGATTTCGGGTTGGAAATTGAGACCTATGGAATGAGTATTTTTCTTTATCGCCAGAATATCTATGAGGACGGTTCACTGGTTTGGTTAAGTAACATATCTGACGGGCTTAACGGACTGAGAATAAAACGAAAAAACTCGTACGGGGCCAACTTTGAGATCAACACTTTTGTGCTAGAATTTATGTATACCAAAAACCAGGCTGGCGATATTGCAGATTGGAATCAGCCGAGCTGGGCACGAGGTAAGGATGATTATTTTAACAACGGCCAGGTCAGAGATGGCTGGTCCTATTATGGACGCACAATAGGTACGCCTTTTATTCCTCCAAGTTCAGAAACGGCATGGAACTGGCCGGTTTATGCCAATTTTATGACTAGCAATAATCGCGTAGGCGTTGTGCACACCGGGTTACAGGGAACCCTCATGCAAAATTTAGAATGGATAACAAAACTCTCGTATTCCAGTAATTCAGGCACCTTTGACGAACCTTTTGAACTATCTCCTAAGCAGTTTTCAGGATTACTAACCTTGCAGACAAAATTAAACATTCTGGACGGTACGCTGATCAAAGGCACTTTTGCTGCTGATAATGGAGATCTTTATCCTAAAAACTACGGTTTCTCCCTGGGCCTCCGAAAAGATTTTTAATCCTTTAATCAGATCTTTATTATAATCCCGATCTGATTTTGGTGGCAAGTTCTGCCAGCTCTTCCTGTGACATTTTTATTTTCTTACTAAAATCTGCATCAGCCATACTGTTCAGCGGAAGCAAATGTACATGTGCATGAGGTACCTCCAGGCCGATAACACTTACTCCAATCCTCAAACAGGGAACCGCGTTTTCCAGGGCAGGCACAATGGACTTTGCAAACAAAAATAAGTCTGCATATAATTTTTCGTCCAGATCAAACAGATAGTCTACTTCTTTTTTAGGAATTACAAGGGTATGTCCTTTTGTGACCGGAAATGCATCCAGAAAGGCAAGAAAATCTTCCGTTTCGGCAATCTTGTGACAAGGTATCTCGCCATTTACAATTTTTGAAAATATAGAAGCCATTGTTTACAGTTTATTTTAATTCCGGAATTTACTTATGATCAATCCAAGTCCGCAATTTTGATCAAAAATAAGTAATACAATGCATAAAAGTAGTTAATATTGTGATCCAAACTTTTAACAAAACAGGAATATGAATTTTTCAAAGTGGCAGAGTTACGGAAAAGCAACTCTGGTTGGTTTATTTGCTTTATCATTAAGTACTACTGATGTTCAGGCACAGAAGAAAGGGAAATGGGTAACACTGTTTGACGGAAAAAGCCTCAATGGATGGCATAGCTGGCAGTCGGACAAAGTTTTACCACAGTGGAAAATTGAAGACGGCGCCATTGTTCTTGCTGAAAAAGGAGGAAAAGATCTAGTTACCGATAAAGAATACGGAGACTTTGAGCTGGAACTGGAATGGAAAATCGCGGAAAAAGGAAACAGCGGAATTATTTATCACGTAATTGAAGATAAAAAATATTGCTGTCCCTACTCTACCGGCCCGGAAATCCAGGTTCTGGATGACGAAAAACATCCTGATGCAAAAGCTGGTAAGAATGGCAATCACAAATCAGGTTCATTGTATGATATTCTGCCTCCAACTGATTTCGCAGTCGTAAAACCTGCCGGAGAATGGAATAAAGCCAGAGTTATCATAAAAGCAGGAAAGGGAGAAAGCTGGCTTAACGGGAAAAAAGTTGTTGATTTCCCAACTCAGGGTGCCGAATGGGACAAACTGGTTGCGAACAGCAAGTTCAAAACATGGGAAGGTTTTGGATCCTTTCAAAAAGGAAAAATTGCGTTGCAGGATCACGGCGACAAAGTTTCTTTCCGTAATATCCGAATCAAAGAACTATAGGGTTTTCTAAATTCATTGTCTTTGTCCAATACTGACGACTGTAAACGCGGCTAAAAGGCCAGTGTTTTTGTCGGAGAAGAAGAGGTAAGTAAGCATGTGATTCTTTTGACGATCCAGCCCGGTGATACAAATCATCATCCGTCAGAATCACACCCTTATAAACCTCTTCTTCTTTTATCGTCAGGTCGGAAAATGGCAGCTCCAATCTGAATTTTTTGTCCAGTTCCAGCAAACGGTTCTTTAAAAGCCAATCTGTGCGAACGTGTGCTGTTGACAATGGTTGCGGTGTATAATTTCCGTCGGATACATCCAGAGCATATTGCAGATAAGCTTTTAGCAGTTTCGGCCCTTCATTTGCCGTAGCATCAGTAGCCAGTTGGGATGGCCACAAACTGGTTACAAAAAATATTCTCTCCCGTGCACGTGTTACTGCTACATTAAGTCTGTTCTCTCCTCCCCGGGTATTCAAACTTCCAAACTGCATGCTTAATTTTCCTTTTTCATCAGGAGCATATCCCATTGAAAAAATAATAATATCGCGTTCATCTCCCTGAACATTCTCAATATTTTTAACAAATAAATCCCTGGCAGTAATTTGCGCTTTTTCTACGGCTTCCAGAATTGCCTGTTGCTGAAAAATGTTAAATGTGACAATTCCAACAGATAATTCCCCTGCACTCAATTCTTTTAAAAGGCTGATCACAGCCTCTGCCTCGATCAGATTGGCATTTTGTTTCCAGATTCCGTCTACCTTCATGTATTTTATACCTGGCTGTTTTTCACTGAGACCTTGGAAGTCGGGTAACAGTCGTAACGTATTTTTATAAAAATACTGGTTGGAGAAATCAATCAGGTCCAAAGACAAGCTCCGGTAATGGCCTGACAACTGATACTGATCCAGAGACTGTGCGGCCAGGTCCAGCAAAGACTCAACCTCCAGTGCCGCCGTATATTCTTCCTCATCTCCTTTTTCTTCAAATCGGATCTTATACAAATCGCTGGGAGAAAGCTGCTTACTATCACCCGCTACAACAATCTGTTTTCCACGGAAAGCCGCAGGTAAGCCATATTCCGAGTAACATTGCGATGCCTCATCAAAGATCACCAGATCAAATAATTCCTGCTCCATAGGGAAAATAGCCGATACAGCCTCAGGAGAAGCCATCCAGCACGGAACGAGTGAAAATATTTCCTCCTGATAACTTTCCAAAAGTTTACGGATCGGCCAGACCTTACGTTTTTTAGAAACCTGATGGCCAAGCTCCCGGTATGTAACGCGATTCCCCAACCGGTTTTTTTCAATATCCTGATATGTCAGTTCACGGAGCTTTATTGCGGTAATTTCACTGCTTAACGTTTTTTTTGAGAGGATACTTTCCTGAAGTTGCTCTTCCCACTGCTGCATTTTTAAAGACGTAACAGCCCTGAGCTGCGGAAAACGCGTTTCAATATGTGTTATCCAGGCAAGTCTGATGCTATTCTCAAAAATCTTGATCACTTCGGATGCGTCCTTTATGTTCAATTCTTCCGCCTGGTTTAATACCGCCCTGGTGACAAACTGTTCATTGATGCTCATTCCTTCCCACAGCTGATCCATGTCAGACAAAGAATCAAAATCCTTTTCAAGAACATCCAGTAATTTGCTACTTTGAGATGGATCCTCACATAGTTTTTTAATCTGATCCGGAAGTAGAAAAGGTGCCATAACCGACTCCATTTTGTCCCAGATATTCAACCAGTTTATTAATTTACCAATTTTTTGATTAAAAACTTCTACATTTTCAACCTTAAAAGCAACTTCTTTGATGATTGAAAACCAAACCGGTAATTTTGCCCTGACAGATGCATCTGCTGCAGATTCAGCACGCTTGAAAAAGTTTACAAAAACATCAGCTCTATCGGACCCGGAATTCAGATATTTTTCCTGATAACCGACATATTTATTTTCCAGCCAGCTCTCCAGTTCAATACGGTTACGAACCAGCAATTCCAGTTTTAATAAATGGTCCAGTGATGTACCCAGACCATTAGTCTGAGCAACACGGCTGATGTCCTTTTTCTCTGAACCAAACAAATCCCACCACATTCCGGTTACTGCTGACTGTTTGGCATCCGTTACTTTCTTTAATTTTCCTCTGAAAACAGACAGTTCAGATCGTTCCAAAGAAAATTCAATGCCGTCTTCTGCTAGAAAACCTTCCAGTGTATCGGTAACCTGCCGGACAAAAGAAAGACGCTCATGCATATTTAAATCAGAGTGCAGATAAGATTTAAATAAACTGAAAACAACCTCGTCTGAAACGAGTTCAGCAATATCTTTCAGGCGCTCAATGACTTCTTTTCTATTTTCTGTTAATATTTTAGAGAATGGCAGTGCTGCTATTTCTGTATAGGTTACACTTTGCTGGTGGTAGGCATCCGGCCAGTCTGAAAGCATTTTTTTTATCGCCTGCTGTTCTGGAAAACCAAAACCGGCAAAGCTCTTCCGGATGGACCAGGGATGAGTGGGATTAAGGTAGAAGGTATATTGAGCATAAATCCTTAACCTCTTTTTATAGTCTTCCCACTGATCGGGCCTGAAATATCTGTATTGCTCACCAAGCTCCGCTTTTGCGGCTGACTGATCACTTGTCAGATATAACTCCTTGATTGAAACACCACATTCATCTTCATTAAACAGTGCTGACCGAAATTCGTCCAGATCGGTTGAAACCTGATCGATACTTCTGCTTTCCTGAACAAATTTCCTTTCCAGAAAAACTGAATCCAGACTATAATTCTGCTGTCGATAGGATTCCACCTGCTCTATCTGCAAGGCAAACTGCTGATAAAGTTGTGACCGGTCATTTTTAAAATCGTGAATCAGTGCTGAGAAAGGGGCCATTCCAATACTCCTAAGTCGCTGATGTACCACATCAAGCGCTGCCCTTTTTTGACAAACCAGTAAAACCCGTTTTCCTCTGGATGCAAAATCCGCCATCAGGTTGCAAATCAGCTGCGATTTACCGCTTCCTGGCGGGCCCTGAACAACCACAGATTTACCTGACTTTACAGCCAGAATAATTTTTTCCTGAGATTCGTCCAATGCAAAAGGTGTCAGAAGCTCTTCTTCTTTTACCTTAGTAGTTGTGCTTTTTAAAATGGCTGTATCTAGCTCAATATCATCATCTGCTTTCAGCAGTATCATTTTGAGCGGATCATGCTCACTTTTTTTCAGAAGCGTATTGTAGTCCGGAACCAGGTAAGATCCGGCCTGTGGGAATATTCCCAGCACCGCTTCAGAATAAAGCTTTAATTCACCATTCTTTTCTAATAATTGCAGGTTGCTACCTTTTTGGACATCAAAAGGTAGGATTTTGTTTTCAAAAAGTGCCGGATTGAAATTGATACGAAACGGAGTCTCTTTCAGCCATTCATACAGCTGCGTCCGGAATTCGAGGAAATCTTTCGGAAAATCTTCAAATGATTTTTCAAGAATATCATCGGATATTGCAGACTCATTAAAATGGGAATAGGCAAGTGCAAAACTTCTGTTAAGCGTAACTCCGGCTTCATCCCGCTCAAAAAGGCACCATTGTTCTCTGTCGATTCGCAGGCTGACAGGGAAGAAAAGTAAAGGTGCATGAATTGGCGTTCCGTCAGAAAGTTTACCTCTTACAAAAGGATATCCTACGTAAAGATCTTGTGCGCCTCGTTCCTGCTGAATAAAAGATTCCGTTCTGGCAATTTTACGAAGCCTTTTACTGACATCATTACTACGTTCCAGCCTTGGATCCTGAACATCACAAAGCGGTATACGGCTTTTTTTTTGTATAACCTGCTGAATAATATCAAAACACGGCTTTCCCAGCAAAAAATCTGTATCAAAGATATCCAGGAACTGCTCAGAAGGCAGCCCTGGCAGCAGCAATGATTTGTTACGCGTACTTAGATTGGTAAGTCGTTTTAAGTAAGCTTTAAGAATTCGGTTCATGGATACTTAAACGATTCTCTTTGATCAGCTATTGGGTAATATCGGTTCAGGATCTTCTTTTTTTTCCGGAAAAATTACGGATGCAAGAATACTGACTGCCAGGATTCCGAGAATAACATATAAAGAGTAAACTGTTTTAAAGCCTGCGTGTTCAAGCGGTATATGAAAGATCATTTTGGCACCGATAAAGACCAGAAGAACACCCAATCCATATTTAAGGAACCTGAAAAGACCCATGATATTGCTCAGGAAAAAGAACATGGAACGTAAACCCATAATGGCAAATATGTTTGAGAAAAAGACGATATACGGATCCTTTGTTACCGAAAATACGGCCGGCACCGAATCCACCGCAAAAATCAAATCTGTAAATTCAACGATCAAAACAACTACAAACAAAGGAGTAAGCATCCATTTCCCTTTTTTGTGTACAAAGAAATGCTCCTTGACATAGCGTGGGAATACAGGAAAGTATTTAGACGTAAACTTAACGACAGGGTGCTTTGCAGGGTCGATTTTTTCATCGCTGTTTCCTTCAAAAAATATTTTCCCTCCTTGATAAACAAGCAATGCTCCGAAAATGTAAATAATCCAGTCGAAACGCTGCATCAATGCTGAGCCCAGGAAAATAAACAGGAAACGCATTATTATGGCACCCAGGACCCCCCAAAAAAGTACTTTTTTATAGTAAATGGGCCGTACTCCAAAGGATGAAAAAATCAGTATGATCACAAAAATATTATCTACCGAAAGAGCATATTCAAGGAGATAACCCGTGATAAACTCAAGGGACATATTTTTACGATAAATCTCAAGGCTTTCCTCAAAATTTCCGGGTATCAGTTTGACATGAGGTGCATATTTTTCCTGAATTGCCTGTAACTGTGCATAGTTGTCAACGCCATGAACCAGATCACCATGGGTATTGATAATAAGATAAAAGACCAAAGACAGTGCGATCCAGGCTACTGTCCAGGCCGCAGCCTCACCAAATTTGACAATATGATCTTTTTTATTAAAAACCCCCAGATCCAAAAGGAGCATTACACTTATTGCCAAGAGAAAGCCTCCGAAAAACAAAACTTCGTTGGAAAACATGCAGGTGATATATTTTGGTTAATTAAAGTACCGGATTTATGCGTCTAAAGACAGACAAAAAGTATGTCCCTAATTCCTCAGACACTAAGATGCAAAGGTAATGAAAATATGAAACAGGACAGGGAATAAGGACGAACGGCAGAAAGTATAATTTTTACGGCATTAATGACATTAGGTTTAGCTTTTGTTCAATCAGCCTGTCTGCTTTTTTGCTACAACAAGTTCATTTCAATTTTAATTAAAAAAAATATTCCCTGCCGAGTTATTTGATTTACAATTTGTTACTAAAATATTCAGATTTTTTTACAAAATATTTCTTTGAAAGCTTGCGTCAAATGGTTTGCATACCTACATTTGCACCACGTTAATCAGAAACGGTTATGCGAAAGTAGCTCAGCTGGTAGAGCGCGACCTTGCCAAGGTCGAGGTCGCGGGTTCGAACCCCGTCTTTCGCTCAGAGACAAAGCACCGGAAGCGGTGCTTTTTTTCTCTTAGATGCCATCACATTTGTTAATGGCTCAGGCCGGGGTGGTGGAACTGGTAGACACGCAGGACTTAAAATCCTGTGAGCCGAAACGCTCGTACGGGTTCGATTCCCGTCCCCGGTACATCACAAAGGAGCTGCAAAAATTGCAGCTCCTTTTGCTTTTTAATTAGTTCTTTAAAACCCGTTTTGAAAAAATCAGCCCGTTTTTGTTTTTGAATGTAACCAGATATATTCCGGCCGGTGTATTTCCCAGAACGACCCGCAACGATTTTGAGGACTTAATGTCTGTTGAAAAAATACTTTTACCACCTACTGACGTAATTTCAAAACCTCCTGACACAACATTCGGAAATTCGATATCAATATAATCCTGAGTTGGATTCGGGTAAACTTTCCAGGTCATTTCAGTAATAGGATCAGTAGAAAGCAGCGGCATTGTTTTCACTGTAGTTTCCAAATAGGCAGATTCTGATAGTGTACTGTAACTTTTAATCCGATACGAATAACTTGAATTAACCGCTACATCTATATCTTCAAAATTATTCGTACCGGCTGCAAATGTTTTGAATGTGCTAAATTCAGACTGCCCGGGTGCCTTCTTTTCTAAAACATAAGACGTAGCATCTGAGGATCTCTGCCAGTTCAGCTGAACCGTATTGGATGGAGAAATCGACGCAGTCATTGCAATATCTAACTCAGAAGCAATCATGAACTCATGAAAAGAAAAAGCGCCTAGCCCATTTATATTCCTGATAAATGGTCCCTGATAATAGTTTGCACGATAAGATGGCAAATAATTTAATTTGATTGCATTTACAGGAGCTGCTAAGCGAAGCGTTATCCTGTTACCGGTAACATCCCAGCCTGAAACGGACGCAGGTACACTTTCATTTCCATCCAGAAAAAATTGGTCTTTAAGTCTACTGATTGCATCTCTGATCTATTATGAAGGAATTTCGCCAGGCCGGAATGTTTTCTCATGCCTCTTACCACTTACGTTAGGTTTTATATGGTGCATTTTCCCAACCATTGTATTGTCTTTAATCCTCTTGTCTGCCTGGTTGTACTTTGGAGGATTAGGAAAACTTCTTAAGTTGGACCTGATGCATTTTCTTACCAAGCTATGTATACCTGTATTGGTTTGTCTGCCAGTGCTTGTCTATTTTCTATCTTCTTCCGGCATACCCATACGCGGGTTTCTTTGGACATTCAGTCCACAAAAACCTATTGTAATTGACTATATAATCTGCGTATTATTAGACGTCGTCATTCTTTTTTTAATTTGGAAATATGGAATAAATAATAAAAAAGAAGTACCAAACCGTTTCTTTTACGGGTTACTGGCATTTGTACCGATATTTGGCGTTTATCGTTTTGGATTTGCAAATGACTGGCTGGTAAGGGGAACAATGCCCCTCTTTATCATTCTTTTTTTAGCAATTTTAAGAGCAGAAATACCTTTAAAAAATAAAACAGCAGGAGTCACAAAGACAAAAATCCTTATGATTTCATTTATTCTGCTTTGCCTGGTTGCGCCCTTATCTTATTTATACCGTGGTTTTAAAAACAATGTATTTCTTCATGGTCAATCATTTAAACCTTATTCGTACGATAAATACCCCAATGTATATCAGGCAATTAAAGATCATCATGGCCAACCTGAAGCGGCACAATATCTGGGCAACAAACAATCGGCTTACTGGAAATATCTGAGTGGAAAAGGTATAGCTGCTCCTGTGTCTGAATAATATTATTTTTTTGTAAAGGCATACTTTAGTAAAAGACTTCCTTTTGGGGAAGTCTTTTTTTTGCTCTTCAATTATTATATATTTGATATTTTGCCAATCTTAAAGCAGCTGTTTTTTATTATTTGGCTTGCTTTGCTGGCTGACCGTAACGAGTATCAAAGTAAACAGAATGAAAGTATCTCCCCTTGAACCCTTCAGAATTATATATTCAATTTTGAACCATGAATATCTCGGATACATTTTTGAATCATTTGTTGTTCAGTTAAATCAACAGGGAGATTTCTCGTTTCAGATCCAGAACATTTCTTCTAAAAATAGTCCGGAATTTAGCTCAGGGCTGGACGCAACAGATTTTGAGCTTGTCAACCTGATCGATGAGATTCAGCAGGATGCAATCCTCAAAAAATTTAATCCAAGAAAACTCAGCGCTGTTGATTTTTTTCTCAAAGTATATGATCCGCAAAAAGGAGACAAGACAATTCAGGAAAACATTGCTCATTATCTTGAACTGAGCAAAGCACGTATCTTGGAAAGATTAGAGGGAAAAGAACTCTTTATCATGGGAAGTGATGGCAACCCGCTTTGGAAACCGTTAAAATGGGAAGAAAAAAAAGCAACCATACGCTTTCACTTTGTGAGGAATGAAGATAATACACACTATTTCCCAACCATCCGTTTTAAATACGAAAAGCTGGACTTTCAGTATAAAAATGCAATCCTAATTTGTGAAGAGCCCGCATGGCTTATAGTTGGTAAAAATCTCTATCATTTTCAGGGACATGTGGATGGCAAAAAAATTAAACCGTTTCTTGCCAAAAAATTTATTGCCATTCCCGGAAATGTGGAAGAGCAATATTACAGAAAATTTGTTGCACCACTCATTGCTTCCTACGATGTTGTAGCACGTGGTTTTGATATCAGAAACATCAGTATGGCACCAAAAACGTTGCTTACTATTTCTGATAATGCAGTTGCAAACAGAAAAGCAGAAGTTGCAATACATGCTGATGCAGGGTCGTCATTAACATTACAGGAAGAACCGGAAGATGATTTTGTGATCCTGGATCTCTCATTTCAATATGGCAGCTTTTCTTTCCAAACAGACGAGCTGGCGGCTGCATCCAGTGTATCCATTGAAAAGAAAGGAAAAGAGTATGCATTTTTCAAGGTTAAGCGTGATCTGCGTGCAGAGAAAGATCAGCTTGCACGATTAAAAGACTGGGGGCTGGGTATTAAAAATGGAAAAATCAGTTTACCAAAGTCGGAAGCATTTGGCTGGCTGCAAAGCAATGCCGACCAGCTAAAAGAAAACGGAATTCAGGTCCGTCAAAATACCGCTGACACCAAACGCTATTTTCTGGGATATTCTTCTCTTGATATTTCAATTCATGAAGAAAGAGACTGGTTCGATATTCATGCCAGAGTACAATTCGGAGAATTTGAAATTCCGTTTTTACAATTAAGAAATTATATCCTTGCGCAGAAAAAGGAGTTTGTGCTTCCCAATGGTGAAATTGCAGTCATACCCGAATGGTGGTTTACCAAGTATTCAGAACTTTTTTCATTCACAGAAAATGAGCAGGACAGCGACAATCTTCGCCTGAAAATGCACCATCTGGCACTTGTACAAGAATTACAGGAAGAGAACCTGGCCACAGCAGTCATTAGCAGAAAACTCGAAAACCTCAGAGATTTTAATCACATTGAATCCGTTTCTTCTCCCGTAAATTTTAATGGCACCTTACGCCCATATCAAAAATCGGGTTATGACTGGCTCCATTTTCTGAATCAATACCGTTTTGGAGGGTGTCTGGCTGACGATATGGGGTTAGGAAAAACGGTACAGACGCTGGCTTTTCTGCAATCGCAAAAAGAAGCCGGAATTAGAGAACCTTCCATGCTGATCATGCCAACTTCCCTGATCTACAACTGGGATCTGGAAGCAAAAAAGTTTACACCCGATCTGAAAATACTGATTTATACCGGAACTTACCGTGAAAAAGATACGGCACAGTTTAGTCATCACGATCTGATTCTTACCTCCTACGGAATTATCCGGCTGGATATTGAGCTTATCAAATCATTTCGTTTTAATTATATTATTCTGGATGAATCCCAGGCTATTAAAAATCCGGCTTCCATTATTACAAAGGCAGTCAGGAAATTAAACTCCGCAAACAGACTTATTCTTACCGGCACACCAATTGAAAACAGCACGCTGGATCTATGGTCGCAAATGTCTTTCGTAAACCCGGGACTGCTTGGGAGCCAGACTTTTTTTCGTGACGAATTTCAAATTCCTATTGAGAAAAAAAACGACGAGGAAAAGTCTAAACGACTGTATAATCTGATCCGACCTTTTATTCTGAGAAGGCATAAATCGCAGGTTGCAACTGATTTGCCTGAGAAGGTAGAAAGTATTCAGTACTGTGACATGAGTGAGGAACAGGAAAGAGCTTACGAAGAGGCGAAAGCTTATTATCGTAATCTGATTTTACAAAGTATAGATTCGGATGGTATATCAAAATCTCAGATGGTCGTTCTTCAGGGTCTGACCAAACTTCGCCAGCTTGCGAATCATCCCCGAATGGTTGATGGCGGTTATGAAAACGGATCCGGTAAATTTGAGGATATATTGCATAAGATACAGACCGTAATCAGCGAGAATCATAAAATTCTGATTTTCAGCCAATATATCAAACACCTGGATTTGTTTCGTACTTATCTGGATGATCAAAAAATTATTTACTCGTATCTCGACGGCTCAACGAAAGACAGACAGGCGCAGGTAGAGAATTTTCAGAACGATGAAGGAATTAAAATATTTCTGATTTCACTAAAAGCAGGCGGATTGGGCCTTAACCTAACCGCAGCAGATTATGTATTTATCCTCGATCCCTGGTGGAATCCTGCAATAGAAGCGCAGGCAGTGGACCGTGCACACCGGATCGGGCAGCAACGCACGGTTTTTACTTATAAATTCATCACCAAAAACTCAGTTGAAGAAAAGATACTGGCATTACAAAAAACCAAAAAGCAACTGGCCGACAATTTGATTTCTAATGAAGACGGGTTTGTAAAGTCCCTGAGCAGAGAAGACGTTCTGGACTTGCTTTCATAAAATATAAAATTATTTTAAAAAAAAATCCCTGTCTGACAGCATTGCCAGACAGGGATTTTCACATTAAAAATATATCAATTCAATAATGCAGATGTCTCACGCGTGATCAGAGCTTCACGATCAGGGCCAGTTGAAACAAAAGTTATAGGCAGATTCAGTTCTTCTTCCAGGAATTTAATGTAAGCAAGCAATTCCGCAGGAATCCCGTCAAAATCACGTATTCCATCCAATGACTGCTGCCATCCTGCGAAATCACGATAAACCGGTTCAACTGTCTCATCACAAAGATCGTAAGGCAGCTGATCCGTTAATGAACCATCCGGTAAACGGTAGTTGGTACAAACACGTATTGTATCAAAAATAGTCAGAACGTCAACTTTCATCATGATCAGCTGCGTAACGCCATTGATCATGACGGCATATTTTAATGCAGGCAAATCCAGCCAGCCACAGCGACGCGGACGACCTGTTGTTGCACCAAACTCGCGTCCTTCTTTACGCATCTTTTCTCCGGTTTCTTCCAACAATTCAGTTGGAAAAGGGCCGCTTCCGACGCGTGTACAATATGCCTTAAATATCCCGAAAACCTCTCCTACCTGGCTTGGCGCAATTCCCAAACCTGTGCAGGCTCCAGCTGCCATGGTAGTCGAGCTCGTTACAAAAGGGTAAGAACCGAAATCAATATCAAGCAGTGAACCTTGTGCACCTTCTGCCAAAACTGACCGGCCGGCAGTAAGCGCATCGTTAATTACATATTCGCTGTCTACCAAAGTAAACTGCCGCATAAATTCAATTGCCGCAAAGAAATTTTCTTCTGCCAGCGTAAGTGTAGCGGAATAATCGAACGCATAAAAATCAAGAATGATTTTATGGGCATCAACCAACTTTTTATATTTACCGGCGAAATCCTGTGATAAAACATCACCAACCCTTAATCCAAGGCGTGCAATTTTGTCCTGGTAAGTCGGCCCGATTCCTCTTAGAGTGGAACCAATTTTGGAATCACCTTTGGATTTTTCATAAGCTGCATCTAAAAGTGCATGCGTTGGCAATATCAGCGATGCTTTTTTGGAAACAAACAGGTTACTGAACAGGTCCAGGTTATATTTTGCCAGATTTTCTACCTCTCTTTTAAAAACGATCGGATCAAGCACTACACCATTTCCTATGATATTCTGAATATCACTGCGAAAAATTCCAGAGGGAATCTGGTGTAAAACATGTTTGATCCCATCAAATTCCAGCGTATGTCCAGCATTCGGACCTCCCTGAAAACGGGCAACAACATTATATCGCGGCGCAAGTACGTCCACGATTTTACCTTTACCCTCATCTCCCCATTGGAGACCAAGCAATACATCAACTTTCATTTAATAATTGATTACTAAAAAATAAAATTCGTAAGATCGCCGGCAAAAAAAACCGGCAGAAGACTAATTAATCCCTTTCGTGGGCGACTGACACTTCCTGTCCTATGTCATTACGATTCTGGCAGTTTTCTTTGGTACAGTTGCCGTAGAAAATGAGCGAATGATGAAGAACACTAAAATTGAGCATTTCCCCTACCATATTCTGGATGGATTGAATGCGCGGATCACAAAATTCCATTACTTTATGGCAATCCGTACAGATCAGGTGGTCATGCTGTTTATTACCATATGATTTTTCAAACTGTGCAAGGTTTTTACCAAACTGATGCTTGGTAACCAGGTCACAGTCAACGAGAACATCCAGCGTATTATAAACGGTAGCCCGGCTTACCCGGTAACGTTTATTTTTCATGCTGATGTAGAGTTCATCTACGTCAAAATGATCTTCCCGGGTATATATTTCTTCCAGAATCGCAAAGCGCTCAGGCGTTTTGCGTAGTCCTTTGTTTTCTAAGTAAGCCGTTAAGATTTTCTTGGCGGCTTCAAAATTTGGTTTGCTGGCTTGTGGCATAATCTTTCTGAAATCTTGCGCAAATTACGCTTTTTTACTTAAACAAGGTGACTCTGTGACAGCTAAGCTGAAAATTTGAGGCTGCAAAATAAAACCAACTTCAATAACAAGTCCTGTATTTATTGGTTCATTCACAACTAATCTCCGATGAGGTTGGTATCAAAGCGCTGCACATTATAAACACCCTCAACCTGTTCGAGTTTACTGATCAGAATATCAAGATGGCTCGTATCCTGAACATAAAGGCGGATATCTCCATTGAAAACCCCATCTTTTGTATCAATTGTCAGTCCGCGCATGTTGATATGCAGCTCATTGGAAATGATCCTCGTCACATCATTGATCAACCCAACCCTATCCGTTCCTGAAATATACAAGCCAGCCAGGAATGCTTCCTGTTTGCTGGACTCCCATTTGGCTTTAATAATACGGTTCCCATGTTTGGACATCAGTTCTGCCGCATTCGGACAGGTTGTACGGTGAATTTTGATGCCTTCATTAATTGTCACAAAACCAAATACATCATCTCCGGCAATCGGATTACAGCATGGAGCAAGCTTATAATCAATCTTGTCCATGTCATCGCCAATCAGCAGTGTGTCGCTGTCGGCCCTGTCGCCATGAATATTTTTTAACAGTTTCGTAAATGCCTTTCCGTCTCCATGGGGAGTTATCGGCGGAATAATTACAGCCTCCGACGATTTTTTGTCCTTAGAATCTTTATCACGTTTAAATCTTTTCAGCTCATCCAAATGAATGTAGGCTTTTCCGATTCTGTAAAAGAAATCAGCGGACGTTTTACATTCAAAAAAAGCACGGAGCTGATTAGTAACCTCCGCAGTTAATTCAATACCAAGTACTTTAAGCTTTTTCTCAACCAGCTGACGGCCATCGGTTTCATATCTGCGGTTATCTTCCTTGAGAAAATCCTTGATCCGGGCTCTGGCCTTTGAAGTAACAACAATACGCAGCCAGTCTTCATTGGGTTTTTGCTTGGCAGAAGTAATGATCTCGATCTGATCACCATTATTCAGCACATAACTGATGGGAACGAGAATACCGCCCACCTTGGCAGCCATGCAGTGTGCGCCTACTTCCGAGTGAATATCAAAAGCAAAATCCAGTGCGGTGGCACCGCTTTGCAATACTTTCAGTTCTCCTTTTGGTGTAAATACAAAAACTTCTTCATTAAAAAGGTTGCTTCTGAATTCGTCCAAAAATTCAATCGCAGCAGTTTTGTCTCCAAAACCATTTTCCAGTGTTTCCCGTACCTGGGTGATCCACTGTTCAATATTTCCTTTAACCTTGGTATCATTGCCTTTGTATTTCCAGTGGGCAGCATAACCTTTCTCGGCTATTTCATCCATTCGTGAAGTACGGATCTGAACTTCTACCCACTGTCCGCTTTTACTCATTACTGTTGAGTGGAGTGACTGATATCCATTGGCTCTGGGCGTACTAAGGAAATCTTTTAAACGGTCCGGATTAGGCTTGTAATGATCTGTTACAATGGAATAGGCCTGCCAGCAGATTGCTTTTTCACGGTCGCCTTCCACCGAAGATTCGAGGACGATTCTTACGGCAAACAGATCATAAATTTCTTCAAAAGGCTTATTCTGCTTACGCATTTTATTCCAGATCGAATAAATCGATTTGGGGCGGCCTTTTAAAATAAAGTTTAAGCCTGCGGATTCCAGGTCCTGTGCGATCGGCTCCATAAACTTGGAAATGAAGCGATCCCGTATGCCTTTGGTTTCTCTGAGTTTTCTGGCAATCGCCCGGTATTCCTGAGGCTCGGTATATTTTAGGTATAGTTCTTCCAGTTCGGACTTGATGCTGTACAGACCCAACCGATGCGCCAGAGGTGCATAGATAAAAATTGTTTCTGACGCAATTTTTAGCTGTTTATCACGCGGCATGCTGTCGAGCGTACGCATGTTGTGCAGCCTGTCGGCAAGCTTGACCAGAATTACGCGTACATCATCTGACAAAGTAAGCAACATCTTTCTGAAATTTTCAGCCTGCTGCGAAGTGCCGTACTCGAATCTACCCGAAATTTTGGTAAGCCCGTCAATAATTTTAGCAACTTTTTTTCCGAACAGGCGCTCAATGTCCTCAATGCGCATGTCCGTATCTTCCACCACATCGTGTAATAAGGCAGCCACGATACCAGTGGTACCAAGTCCGATTTCTTCCACAACGATTTGGGCTACGGCCAGAGGATGGTAAATATACGGTTCCCCGGACCGGCGACGCATGTCTTTATGGGCCTCCACGGATGTGTAGAAGGCCTTTTTTATGAGTTTGGCGTCATTATCCTTTAAAAAAGGTTTGGCTGTCCTTAGTAGCCTTCTATATTTTTTGAGAATATCCTTACGCTCCTGCTCCAGGTCAATGGTGAGGGATTCAACGAGTTGCTCCACTGCTTAGTAGTAATTGGTATGCTTCACCAAAATAACAAATTTTAGCGACATTATTCAATATGAATTTTCTTAAAGATAATTTTTTAAAAAAAATTTGGAGGTAATAAAAAAATATACATACCTTTGCACTCCCAATTCAACGATCACGTTGGATACGGAAAGAAAATAAGAGCGGGCGTGGCGGAACTGGTAGACGTGCTAGACTTAGGATCTAGTGCCGCAAGGCGTGGGGGTTCGATTCCCTCCGCCCGTACGAATAACAAGGGACAGACGGGGCGTCGTATTTCCTAATTTAATTAAGAAAAACAAACTGCTCCGTAGTTAACCCGTCAAATGCCCTCAGGACTCTGTTTTGAGGGCATTTTTCTTTTCATTTTTCTAAAAAAAGGCATTTACAAAATATCATAAAGCAACACATGGAAGTTTTATTAGAGAAGAATTCGCCAACATTAGCCTCACTTAAAGTAAAGCTGACCAAAGATGATTATCAGCCAAAAGTTGATAAAACCATCAAGGATTATTCAAAACGTGTGAATTTGAAAGGTTTCCGCCCGGGAAAAGTACCAGGACATGTTATTCAGCGCATGTATGGTAAAAGTATTCTGGTTGACGAAGTAAATAATCTTCTGAGCACTGCGGTTAGCAGCTATATCCGTGAAAATAAATTACAGGTTGTAGGCGATCCTATTCCTGACCGCAAAAGCGCTGATGAAGTAAACTGGGATACCCCAAGTGATTTCGAATTCAGTTATAATCTGGGCGTTGCATCGGATTTTGATGTGAACCTTTCTGAACTTCCTGCTGTAAAACGCTATACAATCAATGTAGACGATAAAGAATTCACAAAAACTTTGGACAGTCTTCGTGAAAGATTTGCAGACAGCACACATCCGGAAGTAAGCGAATCCGGAGATATGATCTTTGGTGAGCTGAAACAGGAATCTTCTGAATTCACGACCAACACTGCTATCCCTACTAAACAACTGAATGAAGAAAGTCTTTCCAAGTTCGTTGGTGTAAAAAAAGGTGATGTAATCACATTTGATATTCAAAATACTTTCACCGAAGAATCTGCGATTGCGCATGTTACTGGTAAAAAGAAAGAAGACGTGAGCAGTCTTTCAGGTGAATATACTTTGACGGTTGAGGATATCACCCGCCAGGCTCCTGCTGAACTGAACAATGAATTTTTTGATAAAGTACTAGGTCCAGGCGTTGCTGACTCAGAAGAATCTTTCAACGAGAAAGTTCTTGAAATTATCAAATCAAATTACGAGCGCGAAACAGAAGCATTGCTTCGCCGCGATATCGAAAATGCTTTGCTTGACAATATTTCAATTGATCTTCCTGCCGAATTTCTGAAAGACTGGCTGGAAAAAACAAACGAAGGAAAATTTACACGTGAGCAAATTGAAGATCAGTTCGCTGATTTCCAAAAATCACTTAAACTGAGCCTGATCAAAAATAAAATCGCAGATGCAGAATCTGTAAAAGTTGAATATCCTGAAATTCTTGAATTCACCCGTCAAATGGTAAAAGGCCAGTTTGGTATTTACGGCGATGATGAAAGCATGAAAGAAACGATTGACCGTGTTGCACAGGGTTACCTTGCTGATAAAGAGCGTGATAACTACACGAGCATCTTCAATCAGGTATTTGATAACAAGGTATTGGATATCATTCGTAACCAGGTTTCTACTGACGAGCAAACGATCGAAGTAAGCGAATTCGAAACACTTGCAAAAGGAGAAGCTCAGGAAGAAGTTTAAAAGTTTACATTTTTTAGTAAAAAGTAGAGAGTTCAAAGTTTACAGTTGTCTGTTACTTTGAACTCTTTTTTAGTAAACAGTATAGAGATTAAAGTAAACAGTTTACAGTTAAAAATAAACAGCACGCAGAGCAACAGCACACTTTTTACTTCTCACATTTTACTTTAAACTAAAACCCAATCCGCTCCCTGCGCTCTCCTATTTCCCGGACAATTCCTTCTCCGAACCACAATTTAAATTTCGCTTTCCACTGCTCCGTTTCATTCTGGAGACGCGCGTTCACTGCCATTAGTCTTGTATTTTCCTGACGAAGCCATTCCGTTTCTGAAAGTGTCAGGGACTCAAATCCCAATAAATCAGGCAACGGCATATCAAGTAATTTGGCAATATTTTCCAGACGGGAGAGAGAAAGCTCTGTCCTTCCGCGCTCGACATCGCCATAGGCGGTTGTCGACAAACCCAGCATATCAGCCATATTTTCCTGGGCAAGGCCTTTTTGCACTCGGATCTGACGAATTCTTTCTGATAAGTTTGATGCTAAACTCATGGCGTTTATTGTTAGTTTTCCAACCGTTTATCAATTATAATGCAATATATTCAGCCATTAAAAACATGATTGTCGCATTTTTCGATAATTTATCACACAAACAGACAAGGATTATTCAATGAAATATTCAAATTTGTGATCAGTAAGAAAACAAACTGCAATATTTTTATTAGAAACTAAGATATGGTGCTTTTTGTTCTCCTGAACATGTACCCTTTAATTACATATCATTTTAAAATTTAGATTTATTCATGGATCACGGAAATGAATTTAGAAAATACGCCGTTCACCATCTTGGGATGAGTGGTCTTAAGGTAGACGGTTATATGAACCACACCATTGAAAATATGACCCGCTCTGTCATTGAGGAACGTCCGATGAACTTCAGAGAGGTGGATGTTTTTTCAAGATTAATGGCTGACAGGATTATTTTTATGGGAACTGGTGTAGACGATAATATCGCCAACATCATTGTTGCCCAGCTGTTATTTTTGGAATCAGCAGATGCAAAAAAAGATATTCTGATGTATATCAACAGTCCTGGCGGATCGGTTTACGCAGGATTGGGAATTTATGATACCATGCAGTATGTTCGTCCGGACGTTGCAACGGTATGTACAAGTCTTGCCGCTTCTATGGGTGCTGTACTTCTTGCAGGCGGTGCTGCAGGAAAACGTTCTGCGCTTCCGCATGCACGTGTAATGATTCACCAGCCATCAGGCGGTGCACAGGGCACTTCTGTTGATATCGAGATCACAACCCGTGAAATCGTAAAGCTGCGTCATGAATTGTATGAAATTCTTGCAAACCATACCGGACAGACTCCTGAGCAGATTGCGTTGGACTCTGACCGCGACAAGTGGCTTCGGGCTTATGAAGCGAAGGAATATGGTCTTATTGACGAAGTTTTAACAAGAGATAAATAAGCTTATTAAATCCTTAAAAACCGTCTGGACATGATTTGTTCAGGCGGTTTTTATTTTGCGGCTGCATGTAATTTGGTAAGGCGCTCAAAAAACCGGAACTTTGGGAAAATTCCAGTCTGCTTTGAAAGTATTTGGCGAAACTGTTGGAATCCGGCATTAGTGGTCATTCACAACATAATCGTCATATAGCAATTAGAACAGAATTGTTGAAATTTAAAATGGAAGAAGAAAGCTGAAACAATATTTGTCGGTGTTTTGTTGACACTTCTTCTAAGTACAGAAAATCATTTGCATCGTACCATCACTGAATATATTGATCAATGGCACAAGTAAGTTGTTCGTTTTGCGGACGTAAGAAAAATGAAGTTGATTTATTGCTTTCCGGAATAGATGCCCATATCTGCAATCATTGCATTGCGCAGGGATATCAGGTTATTACGGAAGAATTGGGTTCAAAGGAAGATAAAAAAGAAAAGAAATCGAAACTGCCCAAGCTTAAATCAATTCCCCCTACTGAAATCAAACGTTTTTTAGAGCAGTATGTAATAGGCCAGGATGAAGCAAAACGCTCTCTTGCCGTTGCTGTATATAATCATTATAAACGTCTCAACCAGACTGCGAGCGAGGATGATGTTGTTATTGAGAAATCAAACATCATCATGGTAGGTGAAACCGGGACCGGTAAAACTTACCTTGCAAAATCCATCGCACGTATTCTTCAGGTACCATTTTGTGTTGCCGACGCAACGGTGGTTACAGAAGCAGGTTATGTAGGTGAAGATGTGGAAACAATTCTGACACGTCTATTACAGGCTGCTGATTACAATGTGGAAGCTGCTGAGCGCGGAATCGTGTACATTGATGAGATAGATAAGATTGCGCGTAAATCTGATAACCCTTCTATCACAAGGGATGTTAGCGGCGAGGGCGTACAGCAGGCTTTGCTTAAATTGCTTGAAGGTTCTTCCGTAAATGTTCCACCTCAGGGCGGCCGGAAACATCCGGATCAGAAAATGATTACAATCAATACAGAAAACATTTTGTTTATCTGCGGAGGTGCATTTGATGGTATCGAACGTCACATTGGGAAACGTATCAATACCAGACCAATCGGGTTTTCTGGAGATAACCGTATTATTGAAATATTTGATAAAGGGAATCTCATGCGTTACGTAACAGCAATGGATCTTAAATCCTTTGGATTGATTCCGGAGCTGATCGGACGTCTGCCTGTTCTTACCCATTTGAATCCTTTGGACAGAGAAACACTTCGCCGTATTTTGACAGAACCAAAAAATGCTTTGGTGAAGCAATACAGCAAGTTATTTGCAATGGAAGGTATCAAACTGCATATTGAGGACGATGTACTTGATTTTATTGTTGATCAGGCGATGCAATACAAGTTGGGTGCCCGCGGATTGCGCTCGATCTGTGAGTCGATCATGACGGATGCTATGTTTGATCTTCCATCTCAGAAAGAAATTAAGGAATTTACACTTTCTCTTGATTACGCTCAGGAAAAATTTGATAAATCGTCAATGGCTCTGTTACGTTCTGTGGCATAGCAGACTTATAGAAATACAAAATGCTCTGCTGGCTCCTAAGGCTTGCAGAGCATTTTCTTTTTTGTTTAAATAATTCTACTTTGGATTAAAATACCGAATTATGGAAAACTGGTTAGTAAATAAATCAATAGTAGTCATTGGCGGAACAACAGGTTTGGGATTTTCTGCATCCAAATCCTTTGTAAGAAATGGCGCCAATGTGGTGGTGGTAGGAAGAAACCCTGAAAACTGTCTTGTAGCAGAGCTTCATCTCGGAAGTACTGCCCGTGCCAAACAGGGTGATGCTACACACCCTCAGACTGCGCTTGATGCGATTCAGCTTTGCATACGTGAATTCGGAAGCTTTGACGGCCTGTATCATGTAGCAGGCGGAAGCGGACAAAAATTCGGGGATGGTCCGCTTCACGAACTATCATTACAGGGATGGAATCAGACCCTGGATCTTAATCTTACTTCGCTGATGTTGTCTAATCAGGCTGCGATCCGTGCATTTATGGGCATGAACAAAGGAGGTACGATTTTGAACATGAGTTCTGTGGTCGGCTTCTCACCCGCATCCGAACATTTTTCCAATCATGCTTATGCAACGGCGAAATCAGCAGTGATCGGTTTCTCGAAATCGGTTGCTTCCTCATACGCTCAGAAAAATATACGCGTCAATGTACTGGCTCCGTCGATCATTGAAGGACTTGAAAATATTTCAGAACAGCAGGAAAAATTTGCTATTTCCAAACAGCCACTCGATGGGGGAAGATATGGCAAACCAGCCGATCTGGACGGTGCTGCTGTTTATTTCATGTCCGATTATTCTAAATTTACAACGGGCCAGGTCCTGACTATTGATGGTGGCTGGGACATCACCGACGGACAATTTTAGTGAAACGCATGTTAAGGTTTGGCAAATGAATATGCTCAGAATTACTTTTTTAAGTTTATTCACATAATTTCGTGCACATATTACCTTTAAAGTTACTCCTGTTCTAACGAATATACATTTACATGGCTACCGGACCAATTGTAACACTGACTATAAATCCTGCACTTGACGAAAGTTCCAGCGTGAACCGCATTGTTCCTGACAATAAGTTACGCTGTGAAACACCGACCTACGAAGCAGGCGGAGGAGGGATTAATGTTGCCAAAGCCATCCATAGGCTTGGAGGAAATCCTGTTGCTATTTTTACAATTGGCGGTCCGACCGGCCAGCGGCTGCACAAACTGGTTAAAAGCGAAGGTGTAGAAACCCTGGTCATTGAAACAAAACAATGGACACGGGAAAACTTTCATATCCTTGAAACCAGCACAGGCTTTCAATATCGTTTTGGTATGCCCGGAACAGAAATGATGCCAACCGAAGTACGCTCTATTTTGGAAACTTTGAAAGAGTTTGATCCGAAACCTTCCTATATCATTGCGAGCGGTAGTTTACCACCTGGTGTGCCGGAAGATTTTTATGGTCAGATCGCAAAAATTGCGCATAGCCAGGGGGCACGTTTTATTGCAGATACGTCCGGTGATGCACTAAGGTATGCCACTGAAACAGGCGTTTACCTGCTGAAACCAAACATTCTGGAACTGAGTCATCTGGTTGGTGTTGATAAGCTGGAAATGGACGAAGTGGACGATGCCGCACGTGCACTCATCATCAGAGGACAATGTGAAGTCGTTGTTGTGTCAATGGGCGCTATGGGTGCTATGCTGGTTACCGAAGATCAGGTTGAGCATATTCCTGCACCACCCGTTCAGCCTAAAAGTACTGTGGGCGCAGGAGACAGCATGGTTGCGGGTATTGTATGGACTTTGTCGCAGGGAAAATCCCTTCGTGAAGCTGTGCGCATGGGTGTTGCCTGCGGATCTGCGGCGACAATGAATTCAGGTAGTGAACTGTTCAGAATGCAGGATGTAAACCGATTAATGGACTGGCTGAACAGATATGGAAAAAGATATTCAGCATCCGTTTAATAATCTTTGCTTAATCGAATTACGTTTTATAGCTATAACTATTATTACTTCTGATTTAACCTATCCGGCTGCGGATAGGTTTTTTTATTGTGGCAATTGCCTTGCTAGTTATTGTATTGATTTAAGTAATGGTACAGGGTCATCCTTTACCAATCGTTGAAGCTGACACATCACGTTTAATTAAAAGCAATAAATCCATTAAAAACAAGCTTAAAATTTATTGGAACGCCTTAAAACTTGGTTTAATAAATAAAATTCTTTGAAAATAACTTTGCAACACAGTTGCACTTAATGTATTTTTGCAACGTTGTATCATAAGTGTAATCAACTTGGCTACATTCTTAAAAAACTACACAGAAGGCAGTGCATTTCGCTACCGGACTTAATAGATCTAATGATAAAGATAGTCTTTGTTTTTTTGCTGTCCATTTTAAGCTCAGTCACCTTTGCACAAAGCCCGGCCTGTGCCTGTTTTATAAATGGTACAGTACGAGATCAACATTCAGGTTTGCCGATTGTAGGAGCAACCGTTCTCCTGGTAGGACAAAACAATGGTGTTTTTACAGATGATCAGGGAAAATACCAATTTCGTAATCTTTGCCCCGGAACGTATGAGATCGAATGTCGGATTGTAGGTTATAATTCATTCAGACATAAACTGGACCTGACAACCGGACATGAAGAGAACTTTGCTCTTCAGGAAAGTGAAGTTCATTTACAGGATGTAGAAATTACGGCGCATCGCACAGACGCTCCTTCGTCGCAGCCGCTGACAACATTATCCGGAACTGAATTATTTCAGACAAGGGGTGATAACCTTGCAGAAAGCCTGAAAGGATTAACCGGCATAACAGCTTTACAAACAGGATCTTCTATTTCAAAACCGGTTATTCATGGTATGCATAGCAACCGGGTACTGATCATGAATAATGGTATACGGCAGGAAGGGCAGCAGTGGGGTTCGGAGCACGCCCCGGAAATTGACCCTTTTGTCGCTACCCGCTTGTCCGTGGTAAAAGGAGCCGCAGGAGTTAGATATGGCTCTGATGCCATCGGAGGCGTTATTCTTGTAGAGCCGGAAGAATTACCTTTTAATAAAACACTGACCGGAGAATTAAATCTTGTAGGCTTTTCAAACGGCAGGCAGGGCGTAACTTCCGGAACATTGCAGGGAGGCATTAAAGGATTTACCGGCTTCGGATGGCGGGCACAAGGGACATTCAAAAGAGGTGGAAATGTCAGGACACCAAATTATTTTCTGGACAATACCGGGCTAAGTGAAAAAAACTTTTCGCTTTCAGCAGGCTATCGTCACAAAGGATTTGGCATTGACCTATTTTATAGTCGTTTTGATACCCGGATTGGTATTTTCTCCGGTTCCCACATAGGCAGTGTGACGGATCTGCTTTCAGTTATAAAAAATGGAGAACCATTGATTAAATCCGGCTTTAGTTATGCAATAGGCCGCCCCAATCAGAATGTTACGCATAACCTTATGAAAGCTGAGGCACATTATCATTTTAACGACGGCAACCGGATCCAGTGGACCATAGCCCAGCAGTTAAATGACCGCAATGAATTTGATTTACACCGCCCCAGAAATGATTCCATAGCGGCCCTCAATCATCCCGAACTTACTTTTAAGCTGAATACACTAACCAACGATGTAATATGGGATCATAAACCAATTGATCAAAAGATCACGGGTCAACTGGGAATCAGCAGTTTATACCAATATAACCTGATGAGCGGAAGACCACTTATTCCAAACTTTAACCAGTTTAATATCGGTGTTTTCTGGATTGAAAGATATAATAAAAATGGCTGGGAACTGGAAGCCGGTGTACGTTATGATTACCGGACTTTAAACACGCACAGAATTGTAAACCGTGTAAAAGTTTCCAATGATTTCACATTCTCCAATTTTTCCGGAACGATAGGTGCTACAAAAAGTATTTCGCAAAGGTTGTCAGTCCGACTTAATGTGGGTACTGCCTGGAGAGCACCAAACGTCAGTGAGCTTTTTAGTGACGGCGTACATCACGGGGCTGCCGCTTTTGAAAAAGGTGATTCAACGTTACAGCAGGAAAAGGCAGTTAATACGATTGGAAGCATTAAATATGCTTCCGAAAAACTCACTGTTGAGCTGGGCGGTTATTACAATTACATCGCAGATTATATTTACCTGAAACCTCAGCCGGAACCAATTTTAACAATCCGGGGCGCATTTCCCTATTTCAGATACACCCAGACAGATGCAATTTTCAAAGGAGTTGATTTATCTGTTGGCTGGGAATTTATAAAAAATCTGACGATTAACAGCAAGCTGAGCTACTTACGGGTTTATGACAAACGTAATGAAACTTATCTGGTTATGATCCCGCCAAACCGGCTCGACAATCAGTTAAAATACGAACTCCCAACGCTTGGAAATTGGAAGAAAGTATCTGTTTCGGCAGGAAATCTACTTGTAGCACGACAAAAGAGAGTACCGGCAAACAGTGATTTTGCTCCGCCGCCGCCTGCTTACGCACTTTGGAACATTCAGGCCGGAGGAAGTATTCCGGTCACTAAAAAAAATGAACTGGAAATTAACATTTCCGTTCAGAATCTTTTTAATACGGCTTACAGAGACTATCTGAACAGATTCCGGTATTATTCCGATGACATGGGCAGACAGGTTTCCGTCAGGCTGAACTGGAAGTTTGGCGTTTAAATTTAATTTTCACTTTTTAACAAAATACATTGCGCATGAAAATGAACCGTAATTTAATATGGATGCTGCTATTTGGAATAGCTGCTTTATTTACCCAATGCAAAGATTCAGGAGATGAAGTAGAACCTGATGATGAGAATGAACTGATCACTTCGGTAACACTTAAATTTGCAGAACAAGGCACGACCAATATAAGCACGTTCTCTTATAAAGATGCAGATGGTGAAGGAGGAAATGCACCAACGAAATTTGATGCAATAACGCTCAAACCGAATGCGACCTATACGGTTACGATAGAATTACTTGATGAAAGTAAATCCCCTGTCGATGACATTACAAAAGAAGTAGCTGAGGAGTCAGACGAACATTTATTTGTTTACACCGCAACACCTGCATCTCTTCTTACTTATACCTATGGGGACAAGGATGCCAACAACTTTCCGATTGGACTGACTGGAAAAGCAGTAACAGAAGCAGTTGGAACCGGTAAACTGAAAGTACAGCTTCGTCACCAGCCTGGCACCAAAAATGGTACAGCATCACCGGGAAGCGATGATGTAAACCTGGATTTTGATTTAAAAATACAGTAGTAAAATAAATACAGGCCTGTAAAGATCAATCGTCTTCACCAGGCCTGTATTTTAGTTATTGCATTTCGGACAGGTGCCTTGTATTAGCAAATTGAAGTTTTCAGATTTATAACCCTGTGGTAACTGAACAGCCGGGATATGCATATTTTCCAGGCAATTTGTTTCTCCGCAGGCATTGCATTTGAAATGAATATGATCGTGCTGATGCTTTTCTTCCGAGCAGTTATTCGAACACAAAGCATAACGCATTCCTTCGTCATCCAGCACTTTATGGATAATCCCTTTTTCAAGAAAGGTTTTCAAAGTCCGGTAAATTGTAACACGGTCGTAGTTTTCCCCCAAAGCGCCTTCCAGATCACCGTGGGATAATGCATTCTTTTTATTTATGAAGGCAGAAAGAACATCTTCCCTACAAGTCGTAGTCCGTAGATGGTGTCCTTTAAGCGTTTCTCTCAATTGCTCCATTATTTCCAATAATTTAATTGGTTGTCAGGTCTTAGATAATAAGTAAACCTTTCCTGCCAAAGTTAAGTTCTATGTTTGGTAAAATCCAGTATTACAGCTATCTGCCCATTAAATATAAAATTAATATAATAAAGATGTGCAACAGGGTTGCAAAAGTTGTCAAATGGTCTTATTTTTGCAACGTTATTGTATTTAGTATGAAAGCGACACACTCACACGGCAAAGCCGATTATATAGGAATAGCAGGTTCAATACTTTGTATCATACATTGTTTAATGGTACCTGCACTTGCTTTTGGCTCCACCTTAGCACATAAACCGCATGCACACGTAGGCCTGGTTTCTCTTGATTATGTTTTTATTCTGATCAACGGAGCGGCCGTTTATTATGCAACGCGGGAACATAAGTCTCTCCCGCTTCGGATACTGCTCTGGGGAGCACTTGTTATTTTTGCTGTATCACTTGTCTTTGAAGGACATGCACCTGTATTTACCATATTGGGATATGTTGGCTCAGGGCTTTTGATTGTTGGCCATATGATCAATCTTTACATCTGCCAGATCGCTCCCCGTATGAAATACCGGATTTTTTAACCGGCTATTTATCATATTCAACCTCAAATCTTTCTAAATCCGGACGTGCGGTGTGCTTTCTGCTTACTTCATATTCGAAGATTGTCTTACCCAGATTTGCCATAAAAGGTAATCCGACTGTTTCGTAATCATATTTATTGTCATTTAATATCCCGTCTTCATTGGCATAGATCACAGCTGTCAGCATAAATTCAATTCCTTTTTCAAAGTCTGCAACATAGGCGTTATCCAGTACATACCCATAAGCATCACCTGATTTATTAAACAGGCGGATATGTCTTGGCAAACGTGTTTTGGTAGCACCAAATATCAGGAATTTCACATAGCCATCGTAATAGTCATCAGTGTAGCTTGCCGGAAAGCTGGTCTCAACCGGGAACTGCGACATATATCTGTAAAGAAATGTATAATCATCCCTGGTCAGGTTGAATCTTTGCTGTTCCGGAACCTGCTCTGGAAAATAAATGGATTTCAATAATCTGTGCTGCTCTTCAAGCGGAAAGAAATTTTTCTCTGTAAAGCTGAAGGGTTCATTAACGAGCTGTCCGTCTTTTATAAAACCCTTTCCCTGTAAAACGGGTGTTGGCGAGAAGTATATCTTTTCTGAATAACGTGCCGGCTGTTCATAAATAACTTTTCCGTCTTTTTCAAATTTTATTGGGTTGGTATACCGGTTATTCTCCGATCCAACCGGCAATTCGAGCCGGTGTGTAATACGGGTATTTACATATCCCTTTTTATGCAATGTTTCGTTAAACTCTTCCTGCCCTAAGAATTCGTACAACCTGTTGAATGCATCATTGTCACTGGCAATTAAAATCTTTCTTGCATAATGAGCAACAGATGGCAATCCGTTTTCCGAAGACGTATCAACTGATACACTTGTTTGTTCGGGTCGTACAGCCCCGGTCAGCATAGTTGTGTTCTTATCAATCCCGAGCTTATTCAGTTTTTCTAATGCCAGAACAACCGCCGCAAGTTTTACTGTACTGGCCGGATAAAAATAATCAGCCTGATTTACATGGTATCCGTATGTCTTAAAATTTGGTTCGTTTTTCTGGTTTCGATCGATACGCGTGTAAAGAATCTGGACTTTATATTTGTCAGGATTCCTTAGTATTTCTGAAAATCTTTCAGGATGTTTCTTAAGAAGTTTTTCAATAAAAGAATCTGTCTGAAATTGTGCAGCAACAGGCAGTGAAAACATACCGATAAACAAGTAGATCAGTAGCTTACAAATACTAAATTTAATCATAGATCATTGAAACACGTATAAAACGAAGATACAATAATTTATTTAAAGGCTGATTTGAATTATATTTTACTGGCTGCTGCCTTTACATATTAACTATAACTACGAAGAAATGGAAGAAAATAATTTGCGCAGCCGCGGCTGGTTTGGAAAGTCAGGAAAGGATGGATTTATCTATCGTGCGTGGATGAAAAACCAGGGGTATCCGGCAGATGAATTTGAAGGACGGCCGGTAATTGGTATTTGTAATACATTTTCGGAACTGACTCCCTGCAATGGACATTTCCGCGAACTGGCAGAATCGGTTAAGAGAGGCGTGTGGGAAGCAGGCGGATTTCCATTGGAATTTCCGGTGATGTCCCTAGGCGAAACGCTGATGAAACCGACCGCCATGTTATACCGCAACCTGGCCAGTATGGATGTGGAAGAATCCATCCGCGCAAACCCGATTGACGGAGTGGTGCTGTTATGCGGCTGTGATAAAACAACGCCTTCCCTGGTAATGGGTGCGGCAAGTGTTAATATCCCAACCATCGTTGTTTCAGGCGGACCCATGCTTACCGGGCGCTACCGCGGTAAAACCATCGGGACAAGTGATGTTTGGCGTTTTAGTGAAATGTATCGCAAGGAAGAGATTTCACAGGAAGAACTTACAAATGCAGAAGCCTGTATGTGCCGGAGCGATGGACACTGTGCCGTGATGGGTACTGCTTCTACAATGGCCTGTATGGTTGAATCACTTGGTCTGACTTTACCCGAAAACGCTGCAATTCCCGCAGCGGATTCGCGCAGAAAAGTGCTTGCCCACATGTCGGGACGCAGAATTGTTCAGATGGTAAAAGATGATTTGCGCTTATCTCAAATCCTGACCAAGGAAGCATTTGAAAACGCCATCATGCTGAATGCAGCGATCGGAGGCTCAACCAATTTTGTAATTCATCTCTTGGCGATTGCAGGAAGGATTGGTGTAGATCTTTCACTGGACCATTTTAATGACCTTTGCTCGAAAATACCATTGCTTCTGAATTTACAGCCTTCGGGAGGATACTTTATGGAAGACTTTTATTACGCGGGCGGATTGCCTGTTGTGATTAAAGAAATGATTGGGATGCTTCATCCGAATGTTATTACCGCCAACGGAAAAACCATGGCAGAAAACTGTGCAACTGCCGAATGCTTTGACCCTGATGTAATTGCAACGCTGGAAGAGCCGGTAAAAAACCTGACCGGGCTTGCTGTAGTACGTGGCAATTTATGCGTAAATGGGGCAGTGATAAAGCCTTCCGCTTCCCTAAAACCTGAACTGATGCAGCATAGGGGAAAAGCAGTAGTATTTGAGGATATCGATGACTACAAAGCAAGACTGGATGATCCAAACCTGGATGTAGATGAGAACAGTGTGCTGGTCCTCAAAAATGTAGGACCAAAAGGATACCCGGGCATGCCGGAAGTTGGCAATATGTCTTTACCTAAAAAGTTACTGGCACAAGGTGTGATAGACATGGTTCGTATATCAGACGGCCGGATGAGCGGGACGGGATTCGGAACAGTGGTTTTGCATGTTTCTCCCGAAGCAGCTGTGGGTGGTGTACTTGCACTGGTTCAGGATGGTGATTTCATTGAACTCGATGTAGAAAACAGAAGGTTAAACCTGGAAGTATCTGATGAAGAACTTGAACGGCGCCGGGCACTATGGAAACCCCTGGATATGGGATACAACCGCGGCTATGTCCATTTACATATTAATCATGTCATGCAGGCACACGAAGGAGCTGATCTGGATTTCCTGAAAGGAGGTTCCGGCGACAAAGTGACGAGAGATTCGCATTGAGGTTAACTTTTGTTTTTTTTACTGGTCGGACTTCAGAAAACACTATCTCTTGATTTTTTTATTACCGGTCGGACGGCAAAAAAGCCGTCCGACCGGTTGCCTCTTCCGTCTGATGGCTTTTTTCGCCATCAGACGGGTAATAATAGTAAAGACAGGTAATTCTAAAACAACTAACAAAGACTTAAAATGACCAGCCAAACATTTAACAACCAGGTAGCGATTGTTACCGGTGCCGGACAAGGCATTGGATTCGAAATCGCAAAGCAGCTGGCCTTACAGGGAGCAGGAGTAATCTTAAATGATTCAGATGAAGCCATGGCCATACAGGCAGCAACCACGATTCGTGATCAGGGCGGTGACTGTATCGCTTTTTCAGGTGATGTATCTGTGCCGGAAGTTATTGAGGCAATGGTAGAAGAAGCCGTCCGCTGTTTTGGAAAATTGACAATTACTGTGGCCAATGCAGGCATAACACTTTTTGGAGATTTTTTTGAGTATCCCCTCGAAAGCCTTAGAAAAGTGCTGGATCTTAATCTGATCGGATCTTTTCTGCTTACACAGGCGGCAGCCAGGCAAATGCGGCTTCAAAAAACAGGAGGTAGAATTCTTCTGATGTCTTCCGTTGTCGGGCATCAGGCTCATGAGTTCCTTGCCGCTTATGCAATGACCAAAGCAGGATTAGAAATGCTTGCAAAAAATCTGGTGCTGGAATTGTCTCCTTATGGAATTACCATTAATACAGTAGCTCCCGGAGCGACACTCACGGAAAGAACCTTAACGAAGGATCCGTCTTATCCAAAAATATGGTCTGCAATTACACCGATGGGAAGGCCCGCCATTTGTGAAGATATTGCCAATGCAGCAATTTTCTTGCTCTCACCACATTCCGGACATATTACCGGGCAAAGTCTGGTTGTAGATGGCGGCTGGAGTTCAGTAAGCCCGTTACCTGACCTGAGTAATATGGATAAAAAATAAGGTCCCGGATTATTCCAGACCTTCTGCAAATAACTGTGTTTCCAAGCCATCCAGATTGCCATCCTGAGATACAAAAAGCTCTCTCGGCTTAGATGACAAAGGTTTAACAGTCATAAAATTACGGTATTGATCGTCATTAATAATATGAAGCTGCAATGCTCTTTTCAGTACCACCGGGAAAGGAACTTTAAAGAAATTTGCAATATCTGATGCAAGAAAACCCGGGATTTTTGATATATCATTTCTAAAAAAGCTCTCAACTTCTGCATAGGGTAAAAGTGCCTCAAAAATGAGCTGTTCAGCCCTGTTGGCAAGTGAAGAGGTTGTAGGATAAGAACTGCTCAATCCCAATGATACGGTAAGCAAATGTATCTGATAATTACGTTCGTTGATATCAGCTTTTGCATTTACAAAAACCCATCCTTTCTGCCGGTAAATCGCTGAAAATCCTTTAAAATTATCTTCTGCAAAGTGCAGCTGAGCAATTTTAATTCCTTCGGGATAAGGCAGTTTATGCCCAATCTGATGTACGATATCCTGTGCATAGGAAATATCCGCTGCCTCCCCTGCCGGCTCGATCATCCACTCTCCATTCACTAAACCATCAAAAAGAGCCTCTGCAGAACGCTGGTTTTCAACCTGGCCCAGATGGAGAACGATACGATTGCCACGAACTGAAAAATCAAGTGGAAGTTGGTTTTTTGGCTGTTTTCTTGGCATATCTGAACGGCTTAATAGCATGAAGATCAAAGATACATCCTTCCCGTTTGCACCGCAATATCATTGTCGCTTTTTATCTCCAGTATAAAGTATTCAATAGCTGCAGCATATCTTTTTGGATATAGTCAATGACCGGACGAAGTGAATCATTTTTTGTAGCGACCGGAAAATAAATGGCACCTCTCAGAAAATGATTTGTGCTGTCGGTTGTATAAAACTGGTACGGACTGGGCACATCCCCCTCAATCTTAAACAAGGTCACCGTTCTGCCGCTTCTTGTCAGTATCTTACTTTCCTGAATGGATGATGCACGTATCTGATGCTTTCCTGCCAGCTTATACGAGTCGTTGATATATTCTTTAAGCTTATTCTGATCTTTTCCCAAAGGTTTATAGGTAAGCTGTATATTGGCAGCAAACCGCGGATACTGAATAAAAAGCCAGTCCTTCTGCGCGATAGAGAAAGTATCGGGAAGTACTTTTGCCCATTTTGAAAATTCAAAAGTGTAGGGATGTTCCTCTGTCAGCTTTTGAAATACATGTGCAGGAAGTGAAATCCTGTTATATCCCTTTGGCTTTGGCACATAATGCTGTTCTTCCTTTCCGCATGCGAAAAAAGAAAATAAAACAAGCATATATAAAGCAGTATTAATCTTTTGGAGTAAGAAAGATCTGGTTGGCATATATTAAAAAATTGCAGTTTCAACGCGCAAAGCTAACGAAAGAGCCTGTATTTTATTTCCGGAATATAGCTTGAGATATAAACAAAAACGGAGCAGTCTGTAAGACCGCCCCGCTGTAACTTAGAACTTAACGTTTATTCGACCGTAACAGACTTTGCAAGGTTTCTCGGCTGATCCACGTTTCTCCCACGCATCACTGCAATGTAGTATGAAAGCAGCTGCAAAGGAATCACAGAAAGCAGTGGAGTAAGTATTTCATGCGTTTTAGGTACCTCAATTACAAAATCCACCATGGTAGGAATAAGCACATCACCTTCTGTAACAATCGCGATGACCCTTCCTTTTCTGGCTTTTACTTCCTGAATATTTGAAACAATTTTTTCATACGAACTATCATGAGTGGCAAGAAAAACAACAGGCATATCCTCATCGATCAAAGCAATTGGTCCGTGTTTCATCTCGGCAGCAGGATAACCCTCGGCGTGGATGTAGGAAATTTCTTTAAGCTTTAAAGCACCTTCCAGCGCCACCGGGAAATTCAGCCCTCTTCCCAAATAGATAAAATTTCTTGCATAAGTAAATATGAAAGCAATCTCTTTTATTTTAGAGGCATTTTCAAATACCTGCTCCACCTTCGCCGGAATATTTTCCAGTTCAACAAGAAGCTGCCTGTATGTCTCTTCGGATATGGTGCCTTTCCGTTTTGCAGTTGCTATGGCCATGAGCGTAAGCACAGTAACCTGGGCGGTAAACGCCTTCGTACTGGCTACGCCTATCTCCGGGCCCGCGTGTGTATATGCACCTGCATGTGAAGCGCGTGCGATGGACGACCCCACCACATTGCAGACTCCAAATATGAGTGCTCCCTTGGACTTGGCCAGTTCAATAGCCGCCAGGGTATCTGCTGTTTCTCCTGATTGCGAAATCGCAATAACAATATCATTTTCCTGAATTACCGGGTTTCTGTAACGGAATTCAGAAGCATACTCTACCTCTACGTTTATACGTGCCAGCTCTTCAAACAGATATTCAGCTACTAACCCTGCATGCCATGATGTTCCGCAGCCGACAATAACAATGCGCTTGGCATCTGCCAGCTTATCCATGTAGTTGCTTAGCCCGCCCAGGTGCAGGTGCGCATCATCTGCTCTTAAACGGCCACGCATACTGTCTGCAATTGAACGCGGCTGTTCAAAAATCTCCTTGATCATGAAATGATCATAGCCGCCTTTTTCTATTGTTTCAAGTTCCATCTCCAGTGTCTGGATGTATGGAATCGTTTCTGTATTGTCCAGATTTTGTATGCTCAGCTTTCCATCCCTGACCAAAGCAACTTCGTAGTCATCAAGATAAACGACATCTTTGGTATACTCAATAATTGGTGTGGCATCAGAAGCAAAGAAAAATTCTTTCTCTCCTACCCCGATCACCAGCGGACTTCCTTTTCTGGCAGCAATAAGCTGTCCGGGATGGTCCACAGACATCACCACGATTGCATAAGCACCTACAACCTCCCGAAGAGCCAGTTTTACAGCATCTTCAAGAGAAGAGCCCGCCTTATTCTGAATGTCTTCAATGAAATGGATCAGAACTTCCGTATCCGTATCACTATGAAAAACATGACCTTTTTTTAGGAGGTTCTGTTTAATGGTTGCATAATTTTCAATAATACCATTGTGAATAATTGCAAGCTTACCGTTGTTGGAGAAATGCGGATGAGCATTGACATCATTTGGCTCACCATGTGTAGCCCATCGGGTATGTCCTATCCCGATTGTTGAGGTTAGCTTTTTACCCGCAAGCTGTCCTTCCAGGTCAGATACTTTCCCCTTTTTCTTATAAATATTCAATTTCCCTTCTTCCAGTAAAGCAACGCCAGAGCTGTCATACCCGCGGTACTCAAGACGTTTCAACCCTTTAATTATTAAAGGAAGGGCATCCTTTTCTCCCACATAAGCTACAATTCCACACATATTGATGTCGTTTTTTTATTAAGTGTATGTCGTTAAAAACGTACAAATAAATAGGAATCGTCATAACATAACAAGGCAATCCATAAAAATTATCCAATTGTATAAAAGTGTTCGAACACACTTAATGTCAGGAAAATAATTTTTGAAGTAACCTGTTACCATCCTCTGTATTTCGTTCGATAAAACACCTTTGCAAATGCTGAAGTAAGGGCATAAAAAAAGGCAGCATGACTGCTGCCTCTTAAAATATAAGCTCATCTGATTAGCTCATCAGATCCGTATATAGATTGTAGTAAGATTCTGAGAATTTTTCATCCTCTTCTTCAAGTTCAACACGTTTTGGTGCATCGTTGAAAATTTGGTTCAAACTTTCGCTGCAATGCTCGTCAGCTTTAATAACTGCATCAGCATAAGCACAGCCAATTTTAACAAATCCTTCGAAATCCGCAGAGTGAAGATGTGCCAAAGCCTCATCGCTCACATCCATCGCTTTTGCTTTATTCATCAAATCAGCGTCGAATTTGTAATCAAAAGCATTGTTATGAACTGTAAATACGCTTTTTGTATCCTTGAACATAGGATCGTTCCTATAAGTCGTTTTAAGATACATTGGAATCAGAGCCGTCATCCAGTCGTTGCAATGAACAACATCCGGAGCCCATCCCAGTTTTTTAACTGTTTCAAGAACACCTTTGCAGAAGAAAATTGCGCGCTCGTCATTATCGTCGTAAAAATTATTTTCTTTATCAACGAAAACTGATTTACGGTGAAAATAATCATCGTTGTCTATAAAATAGACCTGCAATTTTGCATTTGGTATAGAAGCAACTTTTATGATAAGTGGCTTTTCTTCATCGCCTACGGTAATATTTATTCCTGACAGTCGAACTACTTCATGAAGCCTGTTTTTGCGTTCATTTATAAGACCAAAACGGGGAACAAGAATTCTGATTTCTGCTCCTCTTTCCTGCATCGCCTGGGGTAATCTTCTCACGTAATCGGCAACATCGGTGGTCTGAAGAAAGGGATTGATTTCACTGGCTACATATAAAATTCGTAGTTTCTCCATATATTCTTAGCAGTTTGTGAAAAAAAGTTTTGCAAAATTATACAAAAAAAATCGCAAAATCAAAAGATATTCCAAACAAAATGTAATATTGCGTTCAGTTTGGGAATATCCATGCCAAATCTTTTGGAATCACTTTACGGGAGCATTTTTGCCAGCGAGCCGTAATTCCGCCGGATGCACAGAAAACCCCGGCAACTCCTAAAATCAGGTCTTCATTACATGGAAGTATTTACTTCGATACAAGGTCTGCGCAGTTTTTTAAATCAGCAGCGCTCACTCAATAAATCCATCGGTCTTATCCCTACAATGGGAGCGTTGCATGAAGGGCATATTTCACTGCTCAACAGCGCAAAGTCGGAGAATGACGTTACGGTTTGCAGTATTTTTGTAAACCCTACACAGTTTAACAATTCGGAGGATCTGGCAAAATATCCCAGAACGCTGGAACAGGATTGCAACATGCTGGAATTAGCAGGCTGTTCTGCCGTTTTTGTACCATCCGTTGACGAAATGTATCCGGAACCTCCTGTGATGACCTTCAATTTCGGTACACTGGAAACAGTGATGGAAGGCGCTTCGAGGCCAGGTCATTTTAACGGCGTTGGGATTGTGGTTTCAAAGCTGTTTAACATCATCCATGCGGACAGAGCTTATTTCGGACAAAAGGACTTACAGCAGGTTTCTGTAATCCGCCAACTAATCGCTGATCTTGCGTTTCCTTTAAAACTCGTCGTTTGTCCAACGGTAAGAGAAGTAAGCGGACTCGCTATGTCATCCCGCAATCAGCGTTTAAGTTCACTGGAAAAAAATCAGGCTTCAAACATTTATCAGATTCTTACAACCGCAAAAGATGCTTTGCTGAATGATGAAGAAGTTGAAACTGTGAGAGAAGCTGCAATAAAGAAATTCACAGCGCTGCCGGAATTTACTCTTGACTACATTGACATCGTAGATATTAAAACACTACTTCCAGTCAGTAAAATAAATACAGCCGGCTCTACTGCTATATGTGTAGCAGCCTTTCTTGGTCCGGTCAGATTAATAGATAATATCGTTTTCTAAAAAATAATGGGTGCAGATGTTTACCACCTGCACCCATTATATCTATTTAATAAATATTAAGACAATTTCCAGTCTCCTCTGTATTTGCGTGTTACGTACTGATTGGCTTCGTCGAAGTTTGTAACCTTCATGCTTTTTCCATCCCAAAGCAACTTTTTGCGTCCCGGGAAAGTGAAGTTCTTACCATCCGCACTTGCCTTGCGCAAATTGTAGCTGCGGATTGCAAGATTTCCCATGATCACCGTTTCAGTAAGCGGCCCTGAATAATCGAAGGTTGAAGTAAGCGCTTTGTGCTCTTTACTCCCAAATCCCGCTTTACAGGCGTCTGTCCAGGCTACATGATGACCGAACTCAGGCAGTGAAGTATACTTGGTTTCGAACGCTCCTTTTGGCATGGTCAGTTTCTCACCACTTTTCAAATACACTTTCGGATCTTTACCATAAGTTGCGCACATCATCACACCTTTATCTCCGATCAGCATGGCACCATTGCTGCTGTCCGGCTCGCCCAGTGCGTCATCCGCAGGAACCAGATCCGGATGGAAAGGACGAAGGCCGCCGTCATGCCAGGTCATGGTCATTTCGGATTTATTAATGTTTGTTGCAGGGAATTTAATCTGTACACGAGAAGATGGCGGGCACCCTTCGGGAATATACTCCGGTGTCCAGTCTTTCAGGAATACCGCTCCTACACTGCATTCCACCTCGGTAGGATATCCAAGGCCTAAAACACGGAAAGGAGAATCGATCAGGTGGCATCCCATATCACCCAAAGCACCTGTCCCAAAGTTCCACCATCCATGCCATTTAAACGGATGATAGGCCGGACTGTAATCAACCCAGTCGGCCGGACCTACGTATAAATCCCAGTCAAGCGTACTTGGCACCTCCGATTTTTGTGTAGGAACCGGAATTCCTTGTGGCCAGATCGGGCGGTTCGTCCATACATCCACTTCTTTTACCGTACCAATTACTCCTTTTTTAAACCACTCCACCATTTGCTGCTGAGCAGGGTTGGATGCCCCCTGGTTTCCCATCTGAGATACCACTTTATGCTTACGCGCCGCCTCTGTAAGATAACGCGCTTCATTGATGCTGTGTGTCATCGGTTTCTGCACGTATACATGCTTTCCGCGACTAATCGCTGCCGAGGCAATCACAGCATGCGTATGATCCGGTGTTGATACAATGAGACCATCAATATCTTTACCCATTTCATCGAGCATAACCCGGAAATCCTTGTATTTCTTGGCATCAGGAAATTTATCAAAGCATTTTTTTCCATAAGCCCAGTCCACATCACAAAGTGCTACCACATTTTCGGCTCCTTTATTCCAGGCATTTGTAATGTCAGAAAAACCTTTACTTCCAATTCCAACAGCTGCCAGGTTCATTTTGTCACTCGGTGCACGAAATCCTTTACCTAAAACGTGGCGGGGAACTATAAAAAAACTTCCAATTGCTGCTGCCGTCGTCTTTTGCAGAAAGTCGCGACGGGTTACATCTTTCAGCTTATTTTCTGTACTCATTGGTTTGGTATGAATAATAAAGGTTAGTAATTAATAGTTTAAAGCAGTTTAAGGCGAAATATTACTTAATGGTACTAATTCATTCATAAATATAATCATGTTTGGATGTAAACAGGATTGCATTGCTTTTAATTAATTATTAAATCTGACGAAATGAATTACCGGAAATCATGGAATTTTAAAGCGGAACCGTATCCTTGTACCTGTTGTTTTGAAGGCAAGGTTTTATTCCTGTAACTTTGCCGGAGTAATGCAGTAAATTAATATTAACTCGTACGACTGAGTAATGCAAATAACAATCATGAAATCCAAGATTCACCGGGTTAAGGTGACTCAGGCAGAATTGAATTATGTAGGAAGTATCACAATAGATGAAGATCTAATGGATGCTGCCGGTTTGATAGCGAATGAACAGGTTCATATTGTAAATAATAACAATGGCGAACGCTTTGTCACCTATGTTATCAAAGGTGAACGCGGATCCGGTATGATTTGCCTGAATGGTGCGGCAGCCCGGCGTGTGCAGATTGGCGATATTATCATTATCATAGCCTATGGCAGTATGTCGCAGGAAGA
>Ga0265797_10000265_pt1 | contig 99994 bp, 113 predicted proteins | sample P2T30metagenome_FD_192433 | JGI IMG/M metagenome (GOLD analysis project Ga0265797, IMG submission 192433) | Plant litter microbial communities from East Loma Ridge, Irvine, California - P2 T30 | ecosystem: Environmental > Terrestrial > Plant litter > Unclassified | place: USA: California... | reverse complement strand
AATGGCAAAGCTGCCGCCTATTCATACTCCCCATTCGCCACCGGCGTCGCCGTCTGCACCGACGCCAATTCAGCTCGCCCCAATCAACTCTGACATCTCACAAGCATCAGCCGCTCCTCGTGACCCACCACTCTTCTCGCATCCGCGGTCAGACGAAGACACTGCGCCTCTCTTTGATGACGGCAGACAAGGCAATACATCACGTCGTGACAGCCTAAGTCCTGGGTTCGCAAAACCTAAACTTTATCACGACCGACTCTTGGAGACATTCGAAGGCCCTCACAGAGCTCTTCAATACTGGCAGGCATCCATGAATGAACTGAGTCGGATCCCAGGCTGGGCCACCAAGCGAGATGCCTTGCACCCTCCCGTCGTCAACACCCGACTCGACGCGTACACTGCCAACATCAAGCACAAGTTGAACCACCCGAGCAAGGCTGGAGTCACCAAGATCAGGCAAGTACCGTCACCCAAAGTCAAGGCACCCAAGCCGGCCAAGGTCGCCCTCCCGCCCACACCGACACCACGCAAAGCACCCAGAGCTGCAGCAGTACACCGCGATGCCAAGTCTCAGTCACTTGAGCCTCAGGCTCGTAAGCGCGCTCCACCTTCGAAGCATGCACCTCTCAAAGCCGAAGATAAAGACTGGGCAAAACTCGAAGACTTCTCGCCGCCAACTTCAACACTCGACAAGTCTGGTGCCAAACCCCTGAAAGTCACCTGGAGGGGTAGTCCTAACGATCTCCGCAACGATCCCGAGGTGCACCACATGCATCCTCAAGAGATCGAGGCTGCAGCCGAGCTCAAACTCTTCGGTGCGCAATACTTGGCCAACAAGAGACGAATCTTCATCGCCAAGGTCAACAGTCTCAGAGAAGGCAAAAACTTCACCAAGACAGCCGCACAGCAGGCTTGCAACATTGATGTCAACAAGACAAGCAAATTGTGGGAGGCCTACGAGAAGAGCGGCTGGTTTGACCGCGAACACTTTGAGACGTTCTTGAAGTGATCGACGATGTTCCGATACCATTACGACATGACGCCTTGCATCAAGACTGCTGCTGAGTGGCAAATTCGCCACTCACGCTTTCTCATCACAGAATTGTCAGCCTCGCATCAGACTGAATCAGGCGGCAACGTCCACGACATTATGACTCATACTGGATTTTCAATGATTGGATTTTACGAGCATTCGCACGCAAGCGTGCGGTGATTTCCTTGGTGGTTTATTCTCATTTTTGTTCAAGCTTTTTCTCGCTTGCATTTTTCACTTGCAACTTTTTCGGCATTTCTGGCCTTCTTCCAGCGTTATCATGACTCCCCTCACTGCTCTCACCGAGCATGTCATTTCAGGACCTTATCGCATTTCTTTTAGGGGGTGGATGCATTGCATCGCATGATCTGGCACGACATGGCATTGGCAGATGATACCCAGCCGCTTTCAACGATCGGTAGTAGATAGACCCACGCATGAATTGAGTACGAAGACATTGATTGGATGACTTCTGTGATCTGTCCCTCTGCAGCCTATTCAATGTGAGACTCGTCGAGTTGTGGTTGAACAGTATTCCTAACGTCTCACCGTGCAACCCTTTTCACCGCCAGTCGCAGTAGTTGGCTGCTTGAGCGTGTCAGATGGGCGCTGGTGAAACGCACAACACATGTAACAAGGCGTTTCTATTCTGTGACATGATCTAATACTGCGATGTCCCTCGGATCGATCTCAGTCCTGTCCGATTTTGTGCCGAGTAATACGCATTCGCTATACACAGGAGCACGCCTATGCAAACGCCGTGCTGCCGGATAGACCCTGACTGCTGACAAGCGGCCGAGCCGGCGTTGGAAAGCTGCGACAACCTGACGCGCGCGCAGCCAACGTCCCTCTCAGTACTGTAATCCGTCCCTCCCTTCTACTCGAGTGATTACACAACACACCCATCATGTCGCAAACCATGGAACACACCGATTCGAGCAGTTTCCGCGAAAATGAAGAGCCGGACAAGAAGCAGAAGAGCAGGAGGCCTCCGAGTACGTCGGCCAACCGGGATCCCGCGCATTGCGCTTGAAAGTGGCATCGCTGATGATGGAGGACAGATACCGCTTTCCGCCAGCAGCGCCTCAAGGCATGGCAACCAATTCTCACGCCGAAGACCGTCTTGCCGCTTCTATTTGGTGTGGGCGTCATCTTCGCTCCCATCGGCGGACTGCTACTGTATGCGAGCTCCAAGGTCCAGGAGATCTCGATCGATTACTCCAAGTGCACTGTGGATGCGCCAAATTGTACCGACGCCGGAACCGCATTCGATCCCATACCCTCGGGCGCTGTATCAATGTCCTTCCGCAAAAAAGTCGATGAGGACAGGCAGCCCACATGGTGTCGAGACACGCAGTATATCAGTTATGGCGGAAACACCAACGTGACGACACCTGTGTGTAAGATTCAGTTCGATATTCCGGAGACACTGAAGACGCCAGTCTTGCTTTACTATCAACTCACCAACTTCTACCAAAACCATCGCCGATACGTAAAATCATTCGATGCGGGGCAGCTCAAAGGCGAGCACCGGGACAACAAGACGATCGACGGCAGCGACTGTGAGCCGCTCCAGCTCGGTGAGGACGGCAAAGCGTACTATCCTTGCGGCCTGATCGCCAACTCGATGTTCAACGATACCATCTTCTCGCCTCTAGCACTGAACTGGCCGGGCGAAGGCAATTACACTTATGAGATGAGGAACACGAGCATTGCGTGGGGCGCTGACAAGGAGCTGTACAAGAAACTGGACCTCAAGGATTACCCGTACGGCTCCGTTGTCCCGCCCATGTACTGGAGGGAAAGATATCCAGAATACAACGAGACATTCCCGTACCCGGATCTTCACACCGACGAGGCCTTCCAAGTCTGGATGAGGACGGCCGGTTTGCCCACTTTCAGCAAACTTGCGCGCCGCAACGACGACCTCGCGATGCAGGCTGGAAGATATCAGGTCGATGTTTACGACTGTAAGTGTGCAACGCTGAGATTGGAAACGTGAGAAGTAAGACGGAAGCGCTGACCCGGAGACACCATAGATTTCCCCGTGCGTGTGTTTGACGGCACGAAGTCCATCCTCCTGTCCACTCGCACTGTCATGGGAGGCAAGAATCCATTCCTTGGCATCGCCTACGTCGTGGTAGGCGGTCTGTGTATCGTTCTCGGTGCGCTCTTCACAGCGACGCACTTGATCAAACCCAGGTATGCATTCTCTCTAACTAGCTGCGCACTTCTTCGGTCACGAGTATGATGCAGTTTGCTGACCAGTGGCGAAACAATGACAGAAAACTCGGTGACCACAGCTATCTCAGCTGGAACTCAGAGCAACCCAGCGGGGCAACTACAACCGGACGCAGCGCGAGAGGTGAGGGAGCGTAAGCTTCTCGCATGCATGCAACACGTATTCACATGATCATTGTTATTCATCAAGCAGGCGTTGGTGGTGTTTCAGACTCAGAGACCGGAGCAAAGAATGAATTATCGGAGTCCTGGCGCTCCGAATTTACGTGTGTACGTACACCCAATCATGGACTTCTTACCCTTTCAGAAACGTCTCTACTATTCGATTTCGGATGGATATACAAGCCTGGAGTATTGTCCTCGCTGTCTCAGCTTTATTTTCTTTGCCATGGTTTGAATATCTCGCCCGAGCATCTCCATGATTACACCCTTTGCAAGTGCCACGCTTTCTTGATGACAACGAGTCGAAAGAGAGGTAGGTCGCAATACGGCCGATCCACCCAGACATCCGGTTCATCACCCCATCTCGGGGGAATTGCCCGGTGTCCAGGCCCAACAAGAGGTTCTAGACTGGCATGCTTCGCGGCTAAGCTTGCCCTCCGGTTGTTTACCGAGAGAGTGTTGCTCTTTGTTGTCGACCACCTCCGCTTGTCTGAACATCACATCGAAGACGCAAACGTCCACCGCTGATCTCAAAGACTTCCCAGGTAAATGGGTCGAGACCGATCGAGTCAACTCTTATATAGAGACTGGTGCCGCGAGAGGCTTACTCGGACTACTGCATCACAACGGACGGCTGCTCAAAAGTCCTTCTATAGTTGCAACGAATACAGACACAACAAGAAGGGTTTGTGCCGCATTCTTGACGAGTTCTCCCACGTGTTCCCGACACCACATTCCAGGGACACCCTAGCTTCAAAGACCTGAGACCACCATCCACTACGTCGATCCAGAACATAGAAGTCTCAAGATGCGGAATATTATCGCTCTCGCCGCCTTCGCGGCCCTGACAGCCCTAACCAGCGCCAGCATCGCCGATCAACCCATCAAAGTCGCGGCCAATTACACACACTTTGTCGACTCGGAGTCGTCCAACATCTACCGCCGCCATGCCTGCGGAGTGAACCACGACCAAGGAACGGAGCACTTCAAGCGCAGCATTCGCGCCCTTCAAACCAAACAAAAGTCCTCGGCCGTCGGAGCCCGCGCTCCGGCAGCCCTCGCGCGCCGCGCCCTCCAACAACCCCTTACAATCAACGCCTACTTCCACGTCATAACCAGCACCTCCAAAGCCTCCACCATCACCCAACAAATGGCCGACGCCCAAGCCTCTGCCCTCAACGCCGCTTACAACCCCATAGGAATCACTTTCAACCTCGTCAACACCTCCTTCACCACCAACGACGCCTGGGCCGTCGCCGACGGCACGGCAATGTACGACCTCAAAGCCGCTCTCCGCCGAGGAACGTACAAAGACCTGAACCTCTATTTCCACTCTGACCTCACTGGCGGCATCCTTGGAACCTGCACCTTGCCCTCCAAAGTCCCCCAGGGAGCCCACCCAAGCCTCTACGCCTCCGACGGCTGCAACGTCAACGCCGGCACCATGCCCGGCGGAGAGACGCAGGGTTACAACAAAGGCGGCACATCGATTCACGAGACGGGGCACTGGTTGGGGCTGCTGCATACTTTCGAAGGCTACTCTTGCGAAGGCGAGGGGGATCTTATCGACGATACTCCTATGCAGAGCGAAAGCACAGACGGCTGTCCAAAGAAGCCGGCTAAGGATTCTTGCCCGATGAACAGAGGGGTGGATGCCATTCACAACTACATGGATTATTCGACTGATGAGTGTTATGAAAATTTCACGCCGGGCCAGGTCGCTAGGGTGCAGAGTTTGTGGGCGGAGATGAGGAAGGATTTCTGATCCGATGAAATTTTTTGGTCCATTACTTTCTTTTTCATGACCTAATTCGCTGTTGATCTGGTTGGAAAGATTGGGAGTTCCTGAGTCCGCTTGGGCTCTATTGCTTCGTTTCGAACGTTGATGTTGATTGTTTATAGGTAGGGAAGAGAAAGGGCAAGAATGGTTTTTAAATACGAGATCGATGTATGGTTGACGACTTGGATTCGGCTCCGTCACAACTCCATGTTTCATGTTTAAAAATCGGCTCAAATGGTTGCCACGAAAGCTTTGCTCGACTGATCTAGGATACAGTCAGACTCATATACGCATGTGTGCCATCACCCTCCGATGTCACTTGTCGTCCACCGATTCGACTTCTAAGCCAACCAACCGGGTCAGACCTTCGCCACCACCAAAAACAACATCAACCCCCCAACCCAGAGAAAAAGAATCACCCCGTACTCATGCCCTCCCATTGCCTCACGCCTTCAACCTTCTTCAACCACCCAACTCTCCCCTCAACAAACTGCTCCGCCATCGGCTTCAGCTTGTCCTCATGCAACCCCAAATCATCAACCGTCCCAATCCGGCAGAAACTCAGGCCAGGAAATCCACTGCTGCGCCGGTACATCAGTGTTCCGCAGATGCTGCAGAAAGAGCTAGTCATGGTGTTGCCGGTGCCAATAGTGGCACTCGTCGAGTAGGAGGTGAGCTTGTCGAGGCCGCGGGTGTGGGTGAGGGAGGGGGTTTTGATCGTGATCTGAAGGGGGGAGGGGGGTGGTGTTAGATGGCTCGTTGTTCTTTGAATCAGCTGGTTCTTGCTCTTCAATTTTTTGTTGTTGTTTCAGATAGGATAGGATAGGATAGGAGTTGTGTAACTTACGTTCGAAGCAAACATTGTAGCCGTGACTTTGCGGCAGTCGGAGCAGTGGCAGACGTGAGTGTTGACGAAGTGGTCGCCTTCGACTGGCTGTTTCATCGAATATAGTCAGTCTTCCCAAGCTCCCTCCCTTTTCGACCGCGTCAAACATGAGGATCAATCTACTCACCAGCTCAAGCTGGACAGCACCACAGTAACAGGTAGCAGTAGCCCGTTGCGGCGACGACGCCTGCGACGGCGGCGATGACATTGCTGCCTGTGTTTGATTGATTTATTGAGAAAGAAGAGAAGCAGAACCGACTGAAGGGAAAGAAAGCAGCAACCTTTAATCACGTTGTTGGAAACAGACCAGCGCGACTTTTAAAGTGAGAGCAGCTCCCTCTTTTCCTCGATAACCGACGAATTACAGTACAAACAACTGCAATGCAACATGCAAGCCACCCGTCGAGTCCCGATATCGAAGCAAGCTTACAATAGCAGCTGTAGCTTGATAATTGCACGAGCATTGCTTGGTCAGCAGCCAACATTCCTCGCTCTGGAATCAGGAAGGCGCGTACCGTAAGACTGGTGTGAAGTGAACGACTGATGCAGATAGTACCACACTCATGTAAGTGAGTGGCCAAGTCACCAACATGATGAGTGAACAAGGAGAACGGCAGACGAGCTCGTCTCTGTCTTAAAAATAAACACGTCCGCACGTGTCAAACAGTCGAGTCTGGAAGTGATTTTGAAAAGTAATAATCCCTTGATAATACATGTAATTAACTCATGGCAAGCACACAAATGCGAGTAAAAAGTGACTGGAAAGGACGAAAGAAGGAAATTGGGTTGCAAATCGAAAACTACAGATCCTCAATCATGCCTTTCTCCTGTCATCAGATGCGCCCTTCCCAAGTCAAAAAGGAAACACCGCGCGATTTTCGTGACTGCGCGCGTGTCGCAGATTGACTTTTCGTCATCCTTTCTGTCGTGCCATCTCGCTCTCTCCGACTCTCATCCACCCCACGTCAGATAGTATCTCCTCGACGACATCCAGCACAAGAACATCTAATCAGTCATGCGCCACGTCGGCAGCCACTTCAAATGGCTCCACTGCTTATGGCTACCCTCCATACCAAAGCTGAAAGCGCGGAAGAGCCAGAACATGGCAAAGACAGCGATGTAAAGAACGGTGAAGATGGACCACTGCACGCCCTTGCGAAGGTCGCGAGTGTACCAGTCAAGGCAGAAGCCGGAGCACAGAATGGCGAAGTAGAGAGCCGGGTAGTAGTGGTGGACGTAGGTTACACGAGCCATGGCCACGAATGGGAGATAGTGCAGGAACCAGCCGAGCACGGGGTAGATGCCAGAGTAGTGGAAGTGGTCGATCTGGGGCCAGGTAAGCTCGTTGTAGCCGCGCTGCCAGCGGATCGAGTACCAGGCGATCATGACGAAGAAGAAGCCGATGGAGAACGTGGAACCCCAGTAGACAAGCGGGTTGCCAAGCAGGAAGTACTTGACAATGTGGTCGTCCCAGCCGCACATACGGAGACCGACGTTCAGAAGGGGCCACTGCCAGGGCTTAGAGGCGAGGTCATCCTGCTTGTCGGGATCGGGAACGAGGGCATTGTTCGAGGTCATCATAGCGACGTTGAGGTGGACGAAGTCACGGAGGAAAGGAGACTTGTAGGAGCCAGGGTCGCTTGCCGGAACTGTAGTGTGTTAGTGACATCGTATTCAATACAACGAGACAAAGTGCACTTACGCTTCTCGTTCCAGTGCGACTCGACGTTCCAGTGAGTGTAGACATCGCGGGGCCTGTTCTCCTTGACGCAGGTGGTTTCGATCTGCTTGAAACCCCACTGCGGCAGGTTGACATTGCCAGCGCGAAGGTAACATCCCAGCTCGGTGTGTCTCAGGCGGAACGAAGTAGTCAAGGTTCGCAATTTGGAATAGTCCCTGGACGAAGCATCATCGACAACTTCGATCTTCCAGTGGTCCTTGGCGTCTCCGATGGTGAGGTTGCCGTAGCAGGAAACTTCCCAGTCAGCCTTGGTGACAGGGGCAGCGACTTGGTGAGAGTGGAGGTTGCGGCCGGTCTGAGCGTGGATAAGACGAATGACATCGCCGTTGCCAACGTATCTGATGTCAGTGTCCTCTGCGTTGTAGTCAGGCTGCTGCCTGTTAGGGTAGAAGAACCAGTCGTTGTTGGCGTCCTTGTGGTGGTAGCAAGTAATCTGCTGCTGGGCCGAGCCTTCGGGGTACGTCTGAATGTGGGAGTGGAGAAGTCCACCTCCGTAACCCATGTTCTTCAGTGTCGCACGGGAGCCAATAGCGATTTCGAGCGGGCTGTCCTTGCCGACTTCAGTGCCCCTGAGGTTGGCCTGGAAAAGGGAAGACATCTGCGCGTCGCCGGGACCGCTGTTCTCAAGAATGAGGAAGTGAATGTAGAACGAGAACAGGTAAACGATGAGAGGGATCACGATCAGGCCAATAACCCTGAAGATGAAGTGTGCAGCAAGCTCAACCTGTCCGATTGTTAGTTTCTCGTCTTCCTGATCGATACGTTCATATCCAAAACCCACCTTAGGCATTTTCAAGTCACCAAATTTGTTCCACAGATCCTCGATGGTATAGATACCGACGAGCGCAGTACCGAACATGCCAACCCACTTGACACTGCACACACAGCCCACGCTGATACCGGTGCAGAAGAGCCAGAAGCCCCATTCGGGAGAGAAAGCCTGGTGGCGCATGTTGTGGAACCTGGACCAACAGAAGACGGTGGTGAAAGTAAAGAACAGAAGCATGCTGTCAAGCAAGATGAACCTGCTGATCGTGGTGTAGCTGTTCTCGAACAAAACCATGGCAGTAACCAGCCAAACCGTCGGCCTCTTGAAGTGCAACTCCTTGGCGGTGAAGTATGCGAGCGGTACGCAGAGGGCGCCAAAGGCGGAGTTGAACAGACGCATGAAAGTGTAGTTGAGCTCTTCAGGGTAGGTCTCGCCGGATTTGAACTCGAAGGAACCGTTATAGTTTGCGAGGTAGCCGGACAGGCCGACGAGCATTTTGCCGAGAGGAGGGTGGACATCGAAGTAGAACTCGCGTTTGAGGTAGTGGGAACCGAATTTACCGAAGCTGTCGTGAGAGTGGTCAGAAAGATGTTCAGAGGGTGAGTTGCAGGAAGGTAAGGGAACATACTGTGCCTCATCCCAAGTAACGATTGGCGACAATCCGATCTTCCACATGCGTGTGAAAAAGGCCAGCGCGGTGAAGACGATCGGCGCGATAAGGAACTCGTACTCGTCCAAGATTTCGACAAAGGAGTTTGTCTGCGTTATCCGAGTGTCAGCCCCGGATCATCCCTCTCCAGCAAGCTCGTTTTTCCAACAACAACAATATCGCATGAACCCACCTTCTCCTTCGTCTTCTCCTTGACATCTTGTGCCGCGTATCCTCCATTTGCCTGTGGCGCCTGGCCGGCAGTCCTCTTCCTCAAGTCGCCCTGGTTGTCGGCGCCGGTGGTGATGGCTTCATCGCGGACCGCCATGGCAGCGATTGGAGCCGGAATGGAAGGTGTAGAAAGAAAAGGGAAGCAGCGTGATCAATGGAATCACAGTGCAAGAGGCAGACCGCAACGGTCTCGAGAAAGGAAGTGGGTGGCAAGTGGCCGTGTGTTGGTGGATGGTTGGTGGTTGATCGGATGGGGACCGGGACCAAAAGCAGCAGCTCCCTGGAACTGATCTTCCCCACGAATTCAAGGTTACGAGAGCACGCGCAACGAAGCCTGGCTCTGGCTCGTGGCGTTGAGGATTGGAAGAGGGTGTGATTGTGATGGAACAGTAGGTGAGGTGAATGATGCAAATTAGAAAAGAAAATAACTGCGATAATGCACGAGGGAGGCTGAAGAGAATACGACGTCTCTCGTTTCTCCTTGCCCGTCGTTCTTCAGCTGGGTGTGTACAGTAGTATACGTCTCTGTCCACTTCTCGCTCGGATCGCAAATGGCCAGCTAAGCTACTTCTAGCGCGTGAAGCTATTTCGAGCGCGCCTACACATGCAAGGACTCGCCGAAGTCTCCGTCAGCTCAAACGTGTCCTCGACTTGCATGCCTTCCAATAGGTTGCCTTGTGAAAGTCGTCGAGTATCACGTGTTCTTCTTGTGCATGTGATTCATGGATGTAGCACGATTGATGATATTCGTCAACTAGAATATGCCGCTCCCTTTCCTGTACGTACTGTAATTCACAAGACCTGGGAGGCCTTGCAAAGATCTAGATATACACAGTCGTGTTTCTATCCTTGCTTCACCCTTTGCAACCATAGTCGAAAAAAACATAAACAATCAGATGCCGCCTGCCACTCAAAGCCAAAAAATCAAAAATTGTCGCTCACTAGATGCACGCACGACGGATTTTACAAAGTCACACACGCACAACAGCACAGCACAATCCGCCTTTTCTCTTCCCTTCTCTTCTCTACCCTACTCTTCTCAACTCACTCATCCTGCCCTATTCTCTTGTACTTACCACTCCCCGCATCACCGTTGCCCTTCTTCACCAGGTTGCTGATCCAGCCTCCCACGCCCTCCTCGCGCTCCGAGTCTTTGTTCAGAACAGGCTTGCCGTCCTGAACTTCGACAGCAGGAGGGTCGATGTCGAGGTCTGGTACATTGGGGTCGATGTTGGAGCCGTCGACTCTGTCATCGCCGAGGCGGAATGAAGGCACGGGCGAACGAGCGTCACCGAAGAGCGATTCTGCTTCTGCAAGAGTCTCGGGAGTCGGTGCCATCGTTGTGGCATCGCCGAAGAGCGAGTTCATATCCTCGAGACGGACGTTGGCTGTTTCGGGGTAGATGAACCAGACTGGGAGAATTCAATGTCAGCCTTGTCTCGTCGAACAGTGCAAATGGTACGGAATAACTTACCAACAATGAAGGAAACGGCGCAGAAGAATGCGTGCACCAGGTACAGTCGCCAGTGGATCGCATCCTGCAGAATCGGCGTCACCTCACCGACAAGCCAGTTGAAAGTCCAGTTGGCGGCAGTCGACAAACTCGCCCCCTTGGCACGAATGCTCATGGGGAGAATCTCGGGCGGGTAGAGCCAGGGAATCGGTCCCCACGAGAAGCCGAAGGAGGCATTGTACAACATTACAAATACCACAACTAGTGTCGGCGTTGCATGTATGTCAATGTACATGAAGTACGAGATAGAGGATAGCGAAATGATCATGGCAGCAGCGCCGGTAAGGAGGATGAATCGGCGGCCAAGACGGTCAACAAGGTACCACGGCGGGACAGTGGACAACAGGTAAGTAATGCCGTTGATGCCAGTCATCAAAAGAGCGTCGCGACCTCGCCAGCCTGCTTGCTCAAAGACCAGAGGTGCGTAGTACGAAATGACGTTGATGCCGTTGAGCTGAGCGAGAGCCTGAGCAGACATCGCGATGAAGACGCGTTTGTAGTAGCGCTTGAACATGTCGGCATAGCTGCGTTCGCCTTCCTGGCGCTGCAGAAGAACGCTCATCTTGATCTCACGATATTCGTCGCGGGCCTTTTGGTTGTGGATGTCGCCTTTGCCGTACAAGTTGGCAATTACCACAATGCCCTCCTCGTCGTGGTCATTGTCCAATAGCCAACGGGGTGACTCGACAACCAGCAAGGTTCCAATGGCCAAAAGGGCGCCCATGAGCACTTGCATCGCCAGGGGTGCGCGCCATGCCCAGTCGCTCTCGATGTAGCTGCAGCCATAGTCAACCCACACGCTGACCATGTAACCGAAGATGTTTCCAGAGAATTCGATGCATGCCAGCTTGCCTCTGTTGTGGGGAGGAGAGATCTCCGACTGGTATACAGGTACGATCGTGGTCAGAGCACCAACTCCGAGACCAGCGATAATTCTTCCCAGCATCATCATAGGCATTCCCGTAGCGAATGTCTGGCAGGCGCCACCTAGGATGAAGATCAAGGCACCGTATAGAATAGTCTTCTTTCTTCCAATCATATCTCCAATGCGGCCAGTCACAAGAGAGGACACCAGTGCACCGATTTCCAAGATGGCCACCATAGTTCCAATCTCGGCACTTGAAGGCTGGTTGAAGTAGTCCTTGAAGTAGGGGCCCGTAATTAGGCCTGACATCACTCCCTGATCATATCCGAAGAGGAACACGCCTAATGAGACGAAGATGGACAAAAAGTAAATCAGCTTCTTCCCGTGCAACCCGTGCATGCGGGAGGGACCATCAGCGCCAGGCATGAGTGCGGCGGCTAGGAGCTTCTCGCCCCAGTTGAGTCTCCTTGGTCCTGGTTCGGGGATTGGGATATCCTGCTTGCGTTTCGGTACCGGGGCAAGTCGATCGGTATGCCGGCTTGGTTTCTCGTTGTCTGCGCTCTGGGAAGCGTAGCGTACCCTCTTCTGCTGACCTCTGCCTCTGCGGTGCGAGGTGTAGGGATCTTCAAGGCTCACGCGTACGCGGCCGGCAAGCGGATCGTCGTCGGCGAGCTGGTCGACGAGATCGCCCGTATCACTCCAAAGCGAGAAGTCGGATCGGTCGTCGTCGTCGCTGTCCTCGGTGTAGGAGCCCGAATGGCGCAGGCGCTGGCGGTCGCCGTTCTTCTCGTCTGGGCTGTCGCTGCTTCGGCGGTGGGATCTGCGGGCGGAAGAGCCGAGGGTGTGCAATGGGATGTTAGCGGGCTTGCGTGTACTGTTGCTGCCGATGTTGAACGGAATCTTGGCGGTCGTCGGGGCTGTGACGGACCCTCTCCCGCGGTGGAGGTAGTGGTGTGGGTGTGACTGCTAAGAAAAGCAGAGCCGTTGGGATGGATGGAATGCGGGTAGGGACCCGGCGGTGAGGGATTGGGACGGGGGTCAGGGAGGGAGGGAGATAAGTAAGGTGGTGTAGAGAGGCTCAGAAACAGTGTCGAGCACGGCACGTCACTTTTACTGGGAGCAGGTAGGCGGTATGGCGTCGTATCGGGGTGGGCATGGACTAGCAGGTCCACTTGAGAGTGTCGCGCGGGCGTTCACAGTTGGCCGATGCTCATGGGCCGGAGCTCAGGTGCTGCTTTCGGCTGGGATGCAAGGCACGTGGGACGGAAGAAATAATAGAGGTAGTGAAGAGATCTGGGAGCTGCACGAGGAGCATTGAACGGCCGGAAAGGCAGGCTAATGGGTGGTGAGTGGTGGTGTCTGCTGTGTCTTTCTCGTGCGAGGTAGGAAGTCAGTGGAAGCTGCTGTCGAAGGTCGTCCCCAGTCCCCAGCCAAAGCAACGTTTTGTTAGCCCAAGGCCGTGCGACTCCTACTGTGAGAACAGGGCCCAAACCTTAGCCACACCCTGCCGCCTCACACTTCCACTAGCATCCATCCTATGGGGCATTTGCCTTTCTGCGAGATAAGATAACCGTTGACAGTCCAGTCCAAGGTACCTATCACTTTCACATCACAGTAATCGTTATTATGCTCGTTATTATCCAGGCACAAGCACAAATCAAGGCCGAGAGTGTGTTCATGCACGATGACCACGAACTGCTGCAGGCCAGGCCGAGCGACGGAGCCTTGGAAGCCATCGCCATCTCGGGACAAGAATCACCAGATGCCTGTGTAGCCGGGACAGCTTACTTGACCGCTGATACCCCGATGGTCACATGTGCGCACAACGACCACGCCAGAACAGACTAAAATGTTCCCCATGAGCGGGGATGGCGTTGGCATTATTCATGTCATCCTGGTAGAGTAGTATGCGCTGACAGCCGCCATCGTAAGGTGTCGTGTGTCTTGTCTGAGATGCCATCTGGCTACCACGCGAGAAGCACTTGTGTCACTTGCTGGAATGATGGCAAGCGTGATAGCCGCCATTCTTGACACTGCACGCCACGTGGACACGTCTGCGTATTACGAAACCTCATGTGTATTGTGTCGTGTGCTATATGCATGCAGCCATTCTGCTCAATCCTTGATGGGACTTGCCATTCTGAAGTTCCCATCCCAAAACGCCATGCAGTCTCAGGGTCGGTCGTTCATCGCCAACCCCGAGTATGAGTTATAAAATGAAGTAGAAGCCAAATATTCAAACATGTCGTTCACGTCGTGCCAGATGTTGCGCGTCATCCGTCTATGCGGCCAAAATCTTCTCAAGACCCTCAAGTAGAATGTCGGCGTGCTTCTTCTGGAAAATCAGCATCGGCCTGAGGCGAACTGCCTCAGCACCAGAGCCACCAATGTTGATTCCAATAGTCTTGGCCTTCTTGAGGATCTCATCGCGCTGCGGCGAGTCCCAGGCGATGAAGGTGCCCTGGCCCTTGCCACGGAGGTTCTTGATCTCCTTGGGAAACTTGGTAGCAAGGCGCTCGAGGCCGGCGTAAAGGTATGCACCAGTCTCGGCGGTGTTCTCAACGAGGTTCTTGTTCTCGATTTCGGCAAGGATGGCGCGGAAGAGGATGGCACGGGCGGGGTCGCCGAGCCAGCTGCGGAAGACGTTAGTATGGATTCAATATAAATGTCATGAAATAAAACCCACGTATTGAACTGACGGTAGGCCTTGTTCGGCCTGAGCTCGGGGTTACCATAGAAGTAACCAGCAGCCTGTGCCTTTTTGGAGAAGGTAACCATGTCAGGAGGGTCCTGCAGATCCCAGTGATCGTGAGCCCAGAACTTGCCGGTGGCGCCAACACCAGTCTGGACCTCATCGACAATCATGAGCACGTCGTGCTTGCGGGTGATGGCACGGAGACCTCTGAAGAAAGCAGGCGAGGCGTGGTTGTCGCCACCCTCAGACTGGATAGGCTCGACAACGATAGCAGCGGGCGGGTTGTGGAAGGTCGAAATGAGCTGCTCGACCTCCTCGAGGCAGCGCTGCTCCTCGCGAGCGTTCTCCTCGGCGTGCTGCTCAAGAGGGTACTTGAGCTTCGGGAAGGAAGCCTGCGGCCAGTCAAAGGCAGGAATGTCGAGCTTGTGGATGGGCTTCGAGCGAGTGCAGGAGAGCGAGCCGAAGAGACGGCCGTGGAAGCCGCCGCGGAAGGACAGGATAGACATGTTGGGAGATCCAGGTGCCTGGTTGTTCATCGAGGACTCGATATCCTCCTGGGAGAACTCGGCGTCGTATCCACCACGCTGCTGCTGTCTCTTCCACATGAAAGCCGCTTTGAAGGCCAACTCGTTGGCATCGGAGCCAGCGGTTGCGGTGAGAACCTGGTCGAGGCCCTTGGGCGCAGCACGCAAAAGACCAGTCTTGAGGATCTCAGCCCAATCGTGGGACGGGAAGTTACCCATGGCAGGGCGGTTGATCAAAGCAGAAACCATCTCCGGGCTCATGGCAGACTGAAGGAGGGTCGGGTTGCTGTATCCGACTGGGATCGAGGCGATCTGGGCGTAGACGTCGAGCAAGACGTTGCCGTCAAGGTCGGCGACATAGTTGCCAAATGAGTTCTGGTAGTTGCACATCATGTTCAAGCTCCTGGTCTCGTAGACCGCGTCCAACTCGGCAATAGCCTTCTTCGACTCGGGACCAGGGATCTGAGTGCGCATAGCTGGACCATTGGGCTCGTCCGGGAACAAGGGCTGTTCAATGGCATCGGCGACGGTCTGCGCGGCGGCGGCGGCGGCACGAGGAGGGCTTTGGGTGGCCATGCGGCGAACGAAGGCTGTGCGAGTGTTGGCGCGCAGGACTGGTTGCAGCCTGGCTGCTGAGCGCATGAAAGAAGCCATTGCGGGATTGTGTGTGTCGTTGGACTGTGTAGGTAGGTACTGTGAGAAACTGAGCGGCTTCAATGGCAAAGAAACACGCGCCGATAAGATCGGGATATGACGCGCTTCGTTGCGCTTGAGTGATAAGGGTTTAGAGAGCTGCTATGCGACGGGTTGACGACGGGATTGAAGACAGACCCGTTTTGGAAAGACAATGCAAGGCGGGATGGGTAATAGAACGAGATAAGAGTAGGAGGGGAGGCATGAGCCTTCAAATACCTCGCCTTGTCTCTGTATCTCGTACCACCCAGAGCTCCAAGAGAGTTGCGCTAAACCTTTACTCCACACTTTTCCGCGTGGTCCTTCCGCATCAAGCCATGTCCATGCGAGAGATATGAGCTCCCCCAAGTGGGATGGTCGTTTTGTGTGTCAATGGTTCAAAGCTGTTTGACCAGCCTGGAAGTCGCAGTTGCCGGAGTCATGTCTCCAATCAATGTGTGAAGTTTGCTTCTGGGAGGCCGATGAAGAGGCGAGGGTTCCGATTCATCAAGGTGGAACCAGAAACAGTGCCTGTGTCAGATTAGCCCAGCAGAAGAACAGAGCTGCCATTGCTCAATATCGCGTACGGGAACCGTGGGGGTAGACGCGAATGCGATGCAATGCTATTCACAGCGTTGCATGCGAACAAGCTTTCGGGTCGTGTCTATGCCGCTAGTAGCCTCTCATGAGCCGCACGTTGGTACATGTATACACCAAGTCACAGTGTCGACTATGGACGTAGTTTGATTCAGTCTTGGTCCAACAGAGCGCTGGCACCAACACCTTTCGTCAGGGATGCAAACTCAATCTATCTTTTGCAGTGAAACAACTGTCGAGCGAGATGACATGTATGCATGCAAGGGGCAATAAGTCCGACTGATAGAGATGCACTTTTCGCGGGCAATAACCACGCTGGAGTGATCCGACTTGGGTAGCTCAGGCTCATCATTCGATCGTATGTTACAAACGCCCTTTCAGGCTCTCTCAGATTCTTCTATACAGTTTTGGAGAAGTAAAAAATGACCTAACTTCGTTTCGGATGTGCATCCCGACAGTGAGGTTCGAGATTCGTGGGTACGCCATCTTTCCCGTTGATCCAACAATCACATGCCTGTACCAGTTCGTGGAGAACGCCCCATCGCCAGAATCGCTATGCCTCGAGATTGCTCCAGCATTGGCCGCTATAAGTACCGTTTGTAGGGACCATCCCGCTCGCTTGAACAATTAATAAACAAGAGCTTGTTTACTTCGAGATGCCAATCTTGCTGAGCAAGCTGCTGGGTGACGAGTCCTTCTCAAAGATGTTCAGCATGCTCTTCCACACCTGGCCAGGCTCTTGCGAGGCGTCGATCTTCTTCCAGATGCCAGTGTTGCGGTAGTAGTCAACAACGGGCCCGGTCTGCTCGTGGTAGGTACCGAGACGCTTGCGGAGGGTACCCTCGTTGTCGTCGGAACGCTGGATCAGAGGCTCGCCGGTGACATCGTCGATCATGTTGGCCTTGGGAGGGTTGAAGATCTTGTGGTAAGAGCGACCAGATGCGGGGTGCACGAGGCGACCGGTGATACGGGCGACAAGGAGCTCGTCGGCAATTTGAAGCTCGATAGCGTGCTTGAGGGGCTGGGACTTGTTCTTGAGCATGCTGTCGAGCTTGACGGCCTGGGGAACGGTGCGAGGGAAGCCATCGAGGATGAAACTGCGCACGTCTGTCAGCATGGTGACTCCACACACAATCCTTCATTGTGCTTTCTATTGAAACTCACCCATTCTGGCACTCCGAGTTGTTGTCCAGCTCGTTCTGGATCATGCCGATCATGATCTCGTCCGACACCAGCTTGCCCTCGTCCATGATCTTCTTGGCCTGGCGACCGAGCTCGGTCTTAGCGGCAACCTGCGCGCGCAGCATGTCGCCGGTGGCCAAGTGGCAGGCGCAGTACTTTTCCTTGATCTTGGGGGCTTGGGTGCCCTTGCCTGTGGGATTGTTAGTCGCATGCGCAGCCATTGAGGGATCGCGAAAATGTACGCACCAGCGCCGGGAGGACCAATCAGGATCATGCGCATGCCATCGACAGCAGACTTGGAGCCAGTGTCAGGCTTGCCGTACTTGCCCTCGAGCTCATGGACTCGGCTCTCCAGCGAGTTGATGTGGCTCCTGAGCTGCTCAATGACCTGTTCGGAAGACATGTTGCTAGCTGTGTGTGTTGACCTGACCGAGGCGACGGAGATGGGGGTGGACGAAAGGCGGAGGACGAGTGTGGAGGATGGAGGCGGGAGTCAATGAAGTCGAGACAGGAAGCTGGTCTTGCGCGCGACTGGACTTGGATATCGAATGCGGTTGGGTTTGGCCGACCACCGAGGAAACGTCGGGAGCTCCTGCCCGCCAAGCCTGACGCGCCATTTGCCCGGTAGAGAGAATGACCGCTCGGTACGCAATCTGCTACCAAGTGACAACGGTCGCTGTTAGCACGAATGATTGAGATCACTACCGCGGGAAGAGCCTGGTTTGCCTGGTGACTTTGCCTTTCCGTATAAGAAGAAGGAAGCCTGTGTTATCAGACTTCCTTTCCTACCCTTTTCCTCACTTGGAAGAACCTGACATACAGTAACTGCCGAGGCCATGAGGCAGTCGAAAACAAGGGGCGTTCAGTGTTGGCTGTGTCTATGTCGATGGTGAGATCCACCTCACGAACTCATCAATGGCCGTTACCAATTGATGGTCGAGCTTTTGAAGCCGTGCTGCACGCGACATCAGGGGCAAACACAAGCAAAGTGCCGTCTTCTCATACCAGCTACTAGGACTTCAGATGGTTTGGATTGACGATCCCGATTACGACGAGGCTGACATTTCGTCCAGTCCTCTAAGTCCTAATCAGTACACCTACTGAACGCTCGATCATACTTTTGCAGTAACGGATGCTTTGTCAATGTGATCACAACCTGTGATCTCACAGTCCGCCGGTCTGCCTCCACGGCAGGAATGACAAGTCCGTCGTCAAACAAAAAATCATCGAACAGGCATCAATGCCAGGTAAATACAGTACACGCAACCTTCGAATATCGCAGTGGCTCGCCATCAGCGAAAGGAAAGCGTCAATCGATTATACAGGTGAGGTTGCCGGTCTCGGCCCAGCCATGTGGCAGCAAGCGCGCTTGCCTCTTCCAAAAGGAATGACTGCCATCTGAGCAAACGGTACTGTTCTCTCTCTTCGTCTTCTCTTCTTCACTCTCGTCAGACACACACATGCTTCTACCCAATTCACGTCGCTGGCTGGCTTACCGCCATGTATTCCAGCGCTTCTGTGATCCAAGGTATGGCCAATCGCGCCAGCTCCAGCGTCCACAGAATGGATGAACCGTCGTAAGACCACAGTTTGCCACCTTACCTACCAATGACCATGCTAACAGCACCAAAGACGCTCTCCAAGCCCAGTGCGAGCACGCCGCCACAGGCGCTCATACACTATCTCTGCACCTTTGAGTACGAGGGTGAACGCCTTTCCCAACCCGCTTGGCCTGCCTCCCACGCCGCCGCGTAAGAACTCCCCTGGCCCGATTGCATCTAGCCACAAAGAAAACGCACCGCCGCCGCCGCCTCGCTGCACCTCTTCGAGCTCCGCACCCATGCTGGGCAACAGCAGGAGGCCCAATGGTAATGAAACCGAATCCACTTCCGTCTCACCAAAGCGCCCGCGAATCTTTCACACCACATCCATCCACAACGACCGATTTTTAGATCTTCCACCGCTGCCAGACGCATGGAATGTGCAGCATGACAAAGCGATCTGTCTGCTGGATTCGAGAAACTACTCGCACGCCACCATCGTCGCCAAATTGCGTCGGGTGTTTCCCGAGCTGCAAGGCACCCTGACGCCGCTGATGGTCGACAAGCGCCTGAGGATCCTAGACCAGAATGTCGAGCTGGACTATTGGCGCATCAACCACCGCGCACAAGTGACCACACCTAGAGCAGAGCCGAGTGCTCGTGAACAGGTGGTCGAGACTACGCCGACGAAAGCAAAGAAGGCCTCGCGTTTTCTGGATGCGATGATGGGTAAGAAGCCCGAATCGCGTACTGCGGTGAAAGAGATTGGGATGGGAGTCCGAAGTGTCTTTGACAGGATATGAAGCTGGATCAGGTGTACCCAGCTTGGTAATGTCTAATGAACATGGGGTTGAGGCGGATGTTTCCCGCCAAGTCTGGGCTTGAATGAGGCAACGAGCCGACAGCTTCGTTCTGGGTTGTGTACATTAAAGGCCAACTAGTTAGCGTTAGTGTTCTCGTATAAAGACAACGTCAAATACTTGCCGTCAAGTCATGCTTGGATTCAATCCTCGGTAGCGTCATCGCGTCTATTTCAACCGCTATCTGAGGCTGTATAATCCATCGGCCTCGCGATCTACATAATATTGAACTAAATACAGGTACATATATGCATGATGACTTGGCTTCGAAACAGACATCTACATAGTACCTATATATCTCTAGCTTCGATTTTCCGCGATGCAATGAATCGATTACCTACAACAATAGTGCGTCTCCTACGCTAGTGGGTTGCTAAAGCAATCCTGCACCGCAAAGTATGAGTATATGTACAGCACGTCAATGCTACCTAACGATCCTCACCTCATCAACTTTGTATCGATTTATACATGTAGTTATCGACTAGTAGTACTCGCATTCTTTCCATCGAAAGGCCATGACACGATGTCGCTGTCGAGATGGCTTCACTTCTGACCCTAACCCTGGTAACCCCAATTGTTCAAGACACAGATTGGAGAATTGCTGAGGACGGAGGTCTGAGGTACTTGATGATCCACTATCGTTTGTTTTATTGACTTTAGTGTGCCTTAAATTGTGATTTGGGCTGTGAGCAACGAAAGCGTGTCGATTCCGCGGGCAGAGACAGCTTGAGTGATCACGACGAAAGCTTCGCATGTGCTGAACAAGTCAACCGACAAAAGAAGAACACGTCAACAGCGATAGGGAAGTAGGATTGCTCTCGACGACGCATCATTTCACATCAAATAGTAAACAACACAGACCAAGTAGTCTATACACAGTATCCAACATTCGAGGTTCGTCCAATCAATCGACTCCTCCACCCAAACTGCGGTCCGAACAGCCCTTCATCATGCATACAGTATTCGATCGATATTCGATTGATCCAACAAAACATCCACTCGACCGAATCCCTCTAAAAGAGACAGACTGGACCGGGCGATCACAAAAGGTCACAAAGGCCACTCTGGTGCTCCTTGAACCCCCCGAACACACACAGCCACCTCCGGCCACACCCAAAAAGCCTCCAGACCAAAAAGCAAAAGAACAGCTGCTCTGGTGAGCTTGATATATAGGAATAGCCGAAGGTGGGGCTCGAACCCACGACCTTGAGGTTGATCTCTTTGCTGTTATAAGAGCCACACGCTCTACCGATTGAGCTACCCCGGCAAGGGTTGTATTAATGATGAGGAGATCGGTCTGATTGTAATGATATACCGGTACTGTGGTGGGGCCGGTGGCTTTTTTTCCTGGAATTTGACCGATTTTTTTGGGATTTCTCCGGTTGAGCGGGGCAAACTTCACTGAGAGTGGTCTGTGCGGTCGACTGATCGATTGATTGTTGCTGTCTGGTTCTGTGTGACAGATGCAAGAGGAGTATGATAGTATCAATTGTGGTCGCAAGTGTCGTCTCATGGGCGATGGTAAGTGAGGTCGACGTGAGCTTGGGTCTCGGCACTCTGATTGCCGAGGAGACGATTGTACGGATCGACTTTGGTCTTGCGGCAAGGGTTGTAGTCCGTTCAGAGGAAGGTGTTGTTGGATCAAGATCATTACGAAGGACTGTCAAAAAGGCAAAAATTGGAGCTGTCACTCACTCCAGGTCGAGTCTCCGATCACTACACTTCTAGTAAGTCCAAATCGTTGTCAAGTATCTACACTTTACCCAGGGTATCTCTCTATCCTTCGACGCTCACCGGCGTCGGTAAGTTTCGTCTCCATGTCATGCAAAAGTGCATCTCAAGCGCTCGCACGTCTCTCACGCTTCTCCCAATCCCATCCCCCGCCCTCCCCGTTGACGAACGGTCTTTCCCGAATCGCAGCACTCACGTCCGCCTCCCACTTCAGATCTTCGATGTAAGCCAAAACTCGGCCCAACACATCATCAGCATCGTCCTTGTTCTCCTTCGTGAACTCGTCAACTCGAATCAGGTTGTATGGCTCGCTGGCTGCCTTGTCGACTGAATCATCCAGCAACACCGTGTTCGACTGATCCCATTTCGCTGGCGATGGCTCTTTCCAACCATCTTCAATCCTGAAGGGAGCTGGAGTCTCCACAGGGAAGCTCGCTTGCACCTCCGCATCCTCCCAAAGCCAGGTCAATTGCTTGTAAACTTGCACCTTCTCGTTATAATGTTCGCCCAGTCGAAGATGTTCCCGAGACCAGATCTTGACCAGTTGAGCATGCTTCTTCGCGTTGAACAGCTGTGCCACCATAGGCTTAACATTATGAGGACGTGCAGATGACCAGACGATCAACTTGTGGTGCTCCAGACAATGAGCGAGAAACTCGTTGACATGTGGTCGAGGCGTGTAGTTTGAGCCTCTGTTAGAGCGCACAAGCAAAGTGCCATTCAGATCCAAGACTATCAGCAACTTCTTTGGACTCTCCAGCCGTCGTGATGGAACATTTGCACGGTCAAGATATTCCTGAGTCGGCTTTGGAATGGGAAGAAGATATTGGCGAGGATTTTCGCCTGTTGATGTCAGTGGCGGGTCCATGAAGTGCTGGAGCTGTGAGGACCTGTTGCCGTACCTTTCTGACGTTGGAACTGCTTTGCCTTGATATGAAAGGGTTTGGCTTTGGGGTTGAAATTGGTGGACGGAGTTTTCGTACTGGTAGTAGCTGGGCTGGTAGAAGTTTGCTGGTTGGTTGACGTTTGCTGCTTGCTGAGAGGCTTGGCTGTTCGCCACCGAGATTTGGTTGGTTTGGTGGTTGTGACCGTATCCTGCACTTTGTCCTCTGTTGTAAGCTGCCCCAGAGCTTGAGTCAGACCGTCCGTATCCGTTGATGTTGTTTGTTGGCTGTGTTGGGTACTGTGTGTTCGCCACTGGCTGTTGAGGAAGGAAGGTCGGGTTGATGTGGCCATACTGTGGATACTGTACTGACCGGCTCCACTGTTGAGACGTCGATTCACTGTAGGATTGAGGTTGTGTGAGTGGTTGGAATGCTGGGTTGACTGTGTTGAGGAGTTGCCATAGCTGTTGTTGTTGCTGCTGCTGCTGCTGCTGACTCCAGTATTCTTCGTTTGTGTAGACGCTCGGGATGTATGTACCCTGTTCTTGGCGAGTCTGGAACTCGATCGAGTGGGTTGGGTATCCGTAGTGGTGCTGTCCTGTCCAGCCTCTCCCATCGTAGGCTCCCTCGGAGGCATACTGTGCAGGCTGGAAGTCACGACGTGAAGATGAGTCAAAAGACAGGTTGTGCGCAGCTGGCCTCTTCCGGGACATTGGCGAGATGTATGTACACGAAATATCGTAGATTTCATGTGAATCAGTCTGTCAGGAGATGTTTTGTTTGAAGAGGCACGTTTCTTGCATGTGAACGGGGACAAAATGGGTGGAGAATCGCGAATACGGAGCTAACCGCGTTTGGCAACCCAGTTGTCGATCAGCAAGTGAGGACATACAGTATACATGTACTGTACCTAATGTACTGGATCAGGCTACCTATCCTAGGTAGGTACACTATGTGTAAACTGGATATCAATTCATACTTCATAGAGACATGGAGAACGGACCTCATAGTAATAGTCATCACGGCAGTAAGAGAATATATTCATGCGGCAACGGTGTGTTATGTGGAATAAACACACCGCATCTTCCCAATTACAAGAACAGTAAATTCGTTATCATTATGTACTAAGTGTTATTTGCGGAACGTCAAATAGCCTCAAAATGCTATACATTTGCGAAGAAGTCGTCCACGCCGGACGAATCCAAAATTTTACAGCTCTTGCCTTCGCAAACTTGAACAAACTCCTTTCCAGCATCGAGATGCTTGACGAGCTCGTTGCGTTCGCACAGCCACTCTGTGCCCTTCGAGTCGGCACCGATGCGAATGACTGTGCAAGTGGGACGGACGCCACTTCTGACCACTCGCAAAGCCTTGTCTGCAAGCTCTCCCTCGCCGGAGATCATGAGACAGTTGGCACCAAGCTTAGTGGCGACCACCGACACGAGCATGCCACTGAAGAGACCAGGGTGTTGTGAAATCTCGACCTCGAAAGCAGCTACAGTGCGACGTGCCAACTTGGTGTATTGCGGTTCGTCAAGTAGGCTGCCCAGCCAGTGTAGATTGTAAGCGCTCAGACCGTTGACAGATGGCTCGGCATTGTCCATGCCGTCCTTTGTGCGGACCAAGAGGTCGGGTTGATCAGCTGGAGTTGAGAAGAAGCCATGTTTGTGAGTGTCCCAGAAGAGTGATATCTGTGTGTCTTGCAGTTCTGTGGCCCAACGCAGCCAGGTGGAATCGAAGGTTGCGGCGTACAGATCAAGTAGACCAGCGATCAAATAAGCGTAATCATCGGCAAACCCAGGCGTGGAACCGGGGCCGTCACGGTAGACACGCAGGAGCGTCTTGGCAGCAGAATCATACAGGTGAGTTCGCAGACATTCAGCTGCACCGATCGCGACAGAAAGATACCTGGCAGAATCTTGCGGGTGGGATGCAGCAAAGGAAGCGGCAGTACGGGCGAGACCCGAGATTGCGAGACCATTCCATGCAGTGACGATCTTGTCATCGAGAGCAGGGCGTGGTCGATTTGTGTCGCGGTAGGCAAGCAACTTTTGCCTGCTTGACTGCAAGAGATCCTTCACTTTTGTTTCCGGAAGCTCCAACTCGGAGGCCAACTCGGCAGGTGTCATTTGCACGCTCAGAATATTGTGTCCTTGCATCTCTCCCTGCGCGTCGAATTGTGAGTCAACATTGCCTGCGGCCTTGATACCCCAATAGCGTGTCGCAAGGTCAGATTCTTCAGCTGTAAGGACGCGCTGTACTTCGTCCAATGTGTACACGTAGAACGCGCCTTCGCGTTTCTCCTTATCGCCGGACGTAGGGAACGAGTCGGCATCTTCGCTTGAGTGGATGGCGCCAAGTGGAGAGAGCATCGGTTTGCTGCTTAAATAGGTGGCGATATCGTTGGTAGCTTCAAGGAATAGTGGATCGTTGGTGAGCAGCCACGCATCAAGGTAGATTGGTAGCAGCTGCGCGTTGTCGTAAAGCATCTTCTCAAAGTGTGGTATGTTCCAGTCCCGAGTCACGGAGTACCTTGCGAAACCATGACCGACCTGATCCTTGATACCCCCCTTGTACATGAATTCCAAAGTCTTGAGAGCCATCTGTTGGGCATCTACGCATTCATCTTCGCCAACGACTCCCCTGACCTCAGAGCCATACGAGTTCAGCCTCAAAAGCTGCCCAAGGTGTACGGGTGTAGGGAACTTGGGCGCACCACCAAAGCCTCCGTACTGTGTATCATAGCGCTGCTTGTAGTGTTGGTAGCTCTCCTCCAGCAAATCAAGCTCCATGCCATCTTGCTCGCCGTCCCCGACATCGCCGTTCGCTTGAGTGCCTCCAAGCGAGCCCTCTTGCGCGAACTCTCGCAATTGCCGGGCAATCTGGGAGCCACTTTCGCGAATACTCTTCTCCTGCTCTTTCCACGCTTGGGCGACCTTGCTCACAACATCTTCGAAGCTGCCGCCGCCCGAAAGTGCACGCTCAGTCTTAGGACCTGGCCAGTAGGTGCCACCAAAGACAGGCTCCAGATCGGGCGTAACGAACACGTTCAGAGGCCAGCCACCAGCGCCGGTGGTTGCCTGCAAGAAGTCCATGTACTGCCTATCAATGTCGGGACGCTCCTCGCGATCGATCTTGACCGGGACGAAGCTTTCGTTTAGCAGCTGAGCAATGCGAGGGTTGGCAAAACTCTCATGAGCCATGACATGACACCAATGGCAAGCGCTGTAGCCAATGCTCACGAAGAGAGGACGGTTTGTCTTCTTTGCAAGCGCCAGCGTTTCCGGACTCCAGAGCTGCCAGGCAGTTGGATTGTCCATGTGTGAACGAACATATGGGCTCTTAGACTCGCCGCAGCGATTGGTGAGTGTAATCGGGCTAGGCGGCGAAGAGTCCATGGTCATGGTGGCGGCGGTGTTGTAAACGTGTGTAGTGTATAGGAAGTGAAAGCCAATGGATACCGAAGGTGGGGGTGAGTGAGGGCGTGGCTGCAGCCTCCTAGTATGGAAGCAGCGACCTCGCGGCTCGCTACTCGCTAAAGCGAATGAGATGAGGTAGAAGGCGTGGTAGTTTTGACGTTAGCAGTTCTGGTTGGCGGTAGTGTGAGTGAAGTGGTTTCGCATCGAAATGTTTGTGTTCAGGCGGATGCAGGGAAAAGAGAAGGTTGCGGACGGAAGAAGGGAAGGACGATCAGGGAAAAGATAGCAAATGCAAAAGCACGCAACGCACGCAAACCCAGTCGCGCCGATGACCAGTACCGAGTGACCTCAGTGGTGATATGGCTGCGAGGCAGGGAGGGGAGGGGCCGCCGCCTCTATCGGCTTTGACAGTGAGCCTTGTTGCAGCGGTACGCAGAGTTTGCCTTGACTAGAGCGTCTCGTGCGGGACCTGTCTGCGTGCGCCGAGCCCGCACGTGAGGGATGATAAGCAGCAGGAGGCCGCCCGGGGGGGACGAGTGCCGACTATGTCGTACATTAACATATCGAATCCACTTATCCGCAAACTTGCAAACTCTACTTCACACGAAAATCCGCAATCTGATAGCACGCCCACTGTAACCACAACCAGATCCATCTCCTCCACAGCACTACTGGAAACTAGTCCTGGGAACCCTCAGTGCTCTCCTCCTCCACTACGGAGACAGCCCCGTCCAAACTATCCAAGCTCTTATTCGCCATCGGCGTCGAGCTGAGGCTGCGAGCTCTCGCTCTTCGCTTGGACTTGCGCGAATGTAGACAATATTCGGACCACGGAACTCGCATGAGCGAAGCGATCTACGTATGTACCAATTTGTCGGTACGTATGCTCCACGTCAAAGTGGCAAAGCAGCAGGTATAGAGTTTGCTTTGCTCGTGCGTTCAACGGGTATCCATCCGTGAACCGCCCTATCGTCTTCGCTTGTCATAAATTCTGGCCGGATCGATTGCACGTGTTGTCTCAACCGTCAATGGCCGACCTCGCAAAATCAAGGGCTCGGGACAGACCAATGCTCTCCTCCTAGCGCTTCCTCCAACACGTATGCTGATAGAATAAGTTTGACTTATTAGTCCTGTTTTCCTTGCTGGTGGCCTTATGCTGAGCGTATTTCGAAACATCTCGCCGAGAGCGCGGGCATGTCGTACGTAAGTTTGATAGAACTCGACATCGTTGGGCAATCGCGTGATGGCGAAGATAAATTCATGACTCAATCCTTCTGTGATCAGATGGTATTTCATGATAGTCCAGGCTTGTTTATGTAGAGGATAAGATGGCCGCCTAAGGTGGATCCTGCTTATCTCATCTGAATGTGTACAATCCACAGCTGATTTGCACATCATCATAGCACGGCGATAGATTCATCCAGGTTGCTTTGTTGAGGACGCGCGCACATTGTTCATTTTTATTACAAAATACCACGATCAGGATCGAACACTGATAAGGCCAAAATGTCTGCAATACTGGAGCCGACAACTAATGGACTAATATTGAGTGCACGGCTGACTGGTGCAATCACTTGGTCTGAAGAGGTGACGTTGGATCTGAGTTTCGCTGGCTGCCCGATTGGAGGGAAGAAGAGCGCGACTGACTCTTGTCAATGCATAGGCAATAATAATGCAGGGTGGCATCCATTCTCCAATTGTCATGGATCCACCAAGCTGTCAGACTGCAGGTGCATAAAAGCGCTCACCTGCGAAAGGGTTGTGACCTAACATATCGGCAATCGCATGGATAAGTCAATGTTGGATCTTAGGTAGTCGTGACAAGAGACAAGGTCAGACCGTATCGCCAAGACATCCATCGTAAATGCTTTGATAGTGGAGCGATCACAAATATTGCGACTTCCAATCAAGTTCTGTTGTACAGGTTCTCCTTTATATGCACCCTAGAGTATGCAAGCATTCCTTGCTTCCGATATGTTGCCGTGTTCATGTACACCCTTATTTGGGTTTGCCTGCCGCCTTTACTCGTCCAAATACTCTTACAATCATGCTTCCTCCTCTGATGTCTTCTGCGTATATCGTGTTGCTGTATGCTTTGGATTTTTAGACAAAGTTGGAGACGTACTCGACGGCGAACGGCGCTGCGCGTACTGTTAGTGAATTGATACAGGTACCACAGGAGACCAGGAGAATTTCCAAGGACGTACAGAGGTAGAGCAGGACGCAAGTGGCAAGAGCGCCGTAGACAGTCTGCGAAGCGAGAGCCTCCTGTTGCTTGAGCTCCTCAGCGGAGGGAGGGGGAGGTGCTACACGATGATTAGAATAGTGATAAATGGATTGAGAATGACCGCAATCTTACCGCCGAACATTTCGATGTGTGTAAGTTGAAATTAGCTTGTGTAAGGTGGTTGAATGATGGTCGTGATTACCTATCCTTACACTGATGCTCTACATGTGTTGCGTCTGTGAAAGTTGCGCACGCACGGGCCCATGTAACGGCGCGCGCCAAGATGGTACCGTTCGCGTTTGGTTGCTCTCTCTCTCGCTCTCTCACTTTCACAAAGGGCCGACATCTCTGCGCGACTACACACTTCTATTATATACGGAATTCCCCAAACGACCAAACCCTCCCCGAGGAGACGACTCTCGACACTCAAAAATAGCCACGACCCATCAACGGAACCATGGAGGATCTCGAAGTCCCCGGCGGCTCTCCCGTGCAGCAGAACGGCCAAGAGCCCGAAGGCAACAACGACCCCGGCGACATTCAGAGACCCGAGATTGAAGAGGAGCACACGCGCACACCACCGCTTGCTGAGCCCACAGACGATATGGATGCGCACGATGAAGCGCCTCCTGCCACGGACGACGAAGCGGAGCCCAACAACGAGCCTGAATCCGATTTGGATGACCTCGATGAGGCGCAATTCGATGACTTCAACCCAGAGAGTGCGACTATTAATGTGCCAGATCAGCCGGTTGCGGTTGACGAGAGCAATGTGGGTCTACTAGGCGTGCACAAGAGGAAGAGAGCAGAGGGCGAGGATGGCGAGCGGAAAAAGAAGAAGAAGGAAGGACGGCGAGAAAAGTCAAAGAAGGTCAGAGCCGGTGGCGACGATGAGGACGATTTCGAAGGTGGACCGGAGATCGAGGGCAGCAGGAGGAAGAAGTCTGGCACAGCTACGAAGAGAGCGCCCAGAGCGAGATCTCCCGAAAACGAAGACAACCTGAGCCCGGAAGAACGTGAGTCTCGCTGAGATTGTGTGAACACGTAATGCAGCATGCTGACAATCAATCTAGGCCGCCGCCGCGCCCTTGATCGCAAGATGGACGATGCCCTACGCAGTAACAAGCCCTCTCGCCGCAAGGCTGGTGGCATTGATCTCGAAGCCGCAGGCGATGCGGAACTGGAAGACATGCGCCAACGGATGGCCAGCGCCTGCCAGGCCGACTCTGAAGCGCGCAATGAAGGCAAAGTTGCGACCCAGAAGCTCAAGCTTCTGCCTGAAGTTGTTGCACTTCTGAACAGAAATACCCTCCGATCCTCTATTGTCGATCCGGACATCAACATTCTGGAAGCCGTACGCTTCTTCCTCGAACCTGCCGATACCGACGCTGCGCTGCCCAACTACCAGATTCAGCGCGAGCTGTTCGCCGTTCTCAAAAACCTCAGCATGACCAAGGAAGCACTGACCGCGTCCGGCATCGGCAAAGTCGTCATCTTCTATACAAAATCCTCCCAAACCCAGCGACAAATCAAAGCGATTGCTGAGCGCCTTCTGGGAGACTGGTCTCGCATCGTACTCGGCAAGCGCAAGGACGCCCGATCCAAGGAGATTCAGTCCGCCACCTATGACCCACTGGCGTCCAGCCAGCGTCCCTCGGGCAGCCAGATCGATCGTGCCGCCATCGCAGCAGAGAAGCGCAAGCGTGCGCTCGAGATTCCTGTTGTTGGAAACCGCGCTCGTGTGCAAGGTGGTGTCGGCACGTACACTATTGCGCCCGTCAACAACCTCAGCAACGTCGTGCAACAGGACAGTCGTAGAATGGGCAGCAGCGGAGAGTCGGCCTTCAGAAAGGTCGCGACGAGAGCTACTGGCAAGCGTTAAAAGTGTATCTGCCGGAGACAGACGTGGAGCACTTGGTTATACTATGGAAATCGGAGCAACAGGCGTTTTGGGCCATATTGTGTTTGCTGGCTCGAATGCGAGCGCTGTTCTGAGGCTCAAGACTGACCGAACATGTATGAATAAATCGATTCAACCATCTTACTCCCACGAGAACAGTTGCGAGGGAAAGAGTGCGTGGTGCATAGACGTGCGTAAACAGTTATGATACTCTATGCATGACGCCGTGCTATTGATTCTAATACCTGATCTGTCTTGAAGGGTTTGTACTGTTCTAGCCTGTGACATTAACGCTCTTTGAAGATCTTACTCCTCAAAAACATCACCGAACCTAGTCTCGAACTTGATTTCCTGCTTGATCTCGTTGATCCTGTTGCGCGCTTCTAGCTCCGCAGCTCTATTCATGGCCTTCGACAGCTCGAGAATGTAGAATCTTTTTGGATTTCACTCCTCGAGAATGTGACCAAATCTAGTCTCGAACTCGATTTCCTGTTGGATCTCGTCAGCCACGTTGCGAGCCTGTAGCTCCATGGCTCTGTTTCTGGCTTTCGACAGCTCGAGCTGTCTCTTCGCCAGTGCTTTCTCGCGAAGGACCGCATGCGGTGTACCCGGCACGCTGGCTTCGCTGGCTGCTGGAAGTAGACTGTTCCCTGCCGGCATGGGTTGCGGAGTGTTGTGTGAGCCCAACGGCATGGAATTCTCCAGCGAAATATTGGCTGGAGGCGTGGATGTTGATTGTGTCGTTCTGCTTGTACGAGCGGGTGCACTGTCGCTAGCATGCGCGGTTACAGATAGTTGCGCCGTGCTAGGGCTTCTAACCTCGGAGCGCACCGTTTTTCTTTTCTTCGTCGGAGGCCTGTCCTGATAGTGGCGAGAGTCAATCAATCCTGTTCCTCGTCGTGCTGCTCGGTTACTCTCGATTGGTTCGATGTTACTGGATCTGACGCCAAGCACTGGCTCGAAATCGGTGGTCTTTGTCTTGCCCGCTACAAAGAAAGTGTCAACATGAATCAAAATGACTGAAAACGCCCTCACTCACGTTCCTAATTACATACCAATATTTTGAAACTCGAAGATGTAAGGCTCGCCATTGTTGGAGGTTCTGCTCGGTAGTAGCTCCTGGAACCACTCCCAACGTATGGGGTGAGTCGTCTTCTCAGCTTTGGCCCTGTTGTAGCATGTGAGATCTAGTGAGCGCGTTGTTAATGACTCTGTAACTACCTTAACGCCTCTGGCGGATCCGTCGGCAATTGCTTTCTTTCGTAGTCGGTTCTCCTTGTGAGGTATCCGCGGACGACGTAAACGGCGATGCATCCTTTAGCTGCATTGTAAGTCTCAGCCCAGTCGTTGTTAGGCACGGCGTCGTATTCATGAGCTGAGTTTGAAGTCAGCGAGTGGCCACAGAACCTCGTGATGATGTGAGCGACTTTTTGGTGCGGGAATCCTGATCTCATTAGTCAGTGGCTCGCAGCTCTTATCATCCCAGCACAGCTGCTGGCTTATTCGATACAGGTGCGGCGTTGGGCGTCTGCTGTCGCGCCACCTGGAACTCAGCCTGAGTGGTATGTGCCAGGCTTGGACATTGTGAAAATCTTCTGTAGTTTGTTGGTTGTGGCCGATCGCGACGATGAGCTTGAGTGCGTCAGCGCTATAACGGCGGAAATTTTCTGTCAACTCCAGGATGATCGTGAATGGCGTGTTGGGCTCTGCTTGTATGATCGCACGAGTGTCTTTCCAATCTGGTTCGGCAGGATCCTGGCCTCCCGGGTAAACAATATCCTCGATCTCGTTGCCGCAAGCTTCGAGGCGGACGCGGATGCCATCTTCATGATACATTGTGAACAAGCGGCAATGTGCGCGGGTAAGTGGTAAAGCGTGTGGTGGAGTGGAGTCCAGCAAGTGTGAAAGCTAAGAGGCTGTGCAGAAGACACTGCCACGTGAAATGAAGGCGACGACTGGCATGTGACAAGCGATGCATTCAGTGAGAGCACCAAGTGAAGCGTTTTCAGTCAGTGCATTGGATATATTGGACATTGTAAAAATTTGGGTCTTTTATACAGACGTGCTTCCTCCATGGCTTTCGCCCAAGTCGGTCTCATTCAAACCGCCCCTCTGTGTTCGTATCTTCTCCTCTACTGGGTCGTGATGCTCTGTGCGTAGATCTGTCGCTTGCGCTCGTGTACAGGGACCTCATTCGCAGGCGCACCGGGTATCTTTTTCTCCAGCTTCTGTTTGATAGTTAGTAATCCGCCCATTCGATCGCTGGAAACGCCTCAGTGCCATTTTTCGGGCAACGTACCAAGTTGTCGAAAACACACTTGTTCAGTGGCCTCTCCCACTTCCTGCACTGCCACAGCTGCTGGTTGCTGTTGTCCAAGCATTCCCAGTGCTTGCGGAACTCGGTCAAGCAGTGCTTGTTGACGTCCTCCAGCCTAATGTCCTCAGTCAGAAAAAGCTCCTGATTTCTCCTTGCTCTCTCTCGCAGCTCCTGCGCGCCCCCTCAGACTTCTGGGCATACGTACACGCTGGCTGCGCATCTTGTGACTTTGCGACCCTCCCTCAAGCAGTCCAACTCTCCTCTTCCGTTCGCGTCCGTCTTGCACTTCATGTAGTCATCGTTGTAAGCCTGGCAGCGCGCTCCAATGAAGAAGCTCGCGCTCATAAGAGGTGCCGAAGAAGCTCCAACCTCTTGGACTTTGGGAATGGAGTCCGGGAGCGGAGTGGTGTCCACGAGGACCTGCTGGTTGAACCTAGGCAGAAATGTTAGCGAGAGGTTCCCGTACACTTAGAGACCAAATGGATCATACCTGGGTTGTCTGGCAGCCATTTTGAAGGGTCAATGGGTGGTATTGTCCTCCTCTGTCGTCGCCCGGGAGCTGCTGGAGGATCACTGAGGTCGGACTTGGCATGGAGGTCATCGCGACGGCTGTAGCCGATTGGGCCAATGCGATCAAGCTCAGGCGCGTTTCGCGACTTGGACGTCCCAGACTTTGCTTTCGCCAAACACTTCGACAATACAGTCGACAATAGCTATTTACTGGAGACCCTTGACCAGGAACATTTCCAGCTTCTTCGTTGGATCTTCGAACCTCTTGCAACATTTCGCGCGAGCTATATTGACAAAATAGCCATCGAAAAGGCTACAACAACTACGGACGACGACCCTACACCCCGACATCACCACCCAAGATGAATCTCTTTGGCAACTCAACCGCAAACCAACAGGGTAACAGTCTATTTGGGCAACCGCAACAGCAACAGCAACAGCAGCCTCAGCAGACTGGGCTCTTCGGGCAGTCCAACGCAAATGCACCTGCACAGCAAAACCAGAGCATCTTTGCCAACACACAACAGCAGCAACAACCTGGCAACAATCCACTTGCAGGTACTCTGTCGGCCGGATTTGGAGCCAGTAACGTGGGCGCTCTTGGTGCAATGAACCAGCGCGAGCTCGCACAGTCCCGCCTCGAGGCTGCTGGCCTCAACTCCGTGGCCCGCCATGAAAAGAGCCCGGCAGACGCGATGTCTGTCCTGATGGCGAAGTGGGATCCGGCCGACCAGCGCACCGTCCTCCAGAAATACCTCTACAACGCAGTGAACCCTGCGTATGCGCCGTACTATCATCCTGCACCCGGCGAGTCGGAAAGCGAGTGGGAGACTGCACTGTCGAACAAACCCAAAGGTGATGCAGAGACGGCGTACATCCCTGTGCAGGTCCGCGGTTTCGAGGCACTGGGCAAGAGATTGGAATTCCAGGCACAGGTGCTCACGAGGCTGCAACAAAACTTACACGAGATGAACAACTCTCTTACCGCAATCTTGACGAAGCATCAACAAGACATCAGCGTGCGCATCGAGGCTTCGAAACGCGAGCACGCGGCTATCGCACAGAGGACTCTGCGTCTTGCGATCAAGTGCCAGATCCTTCGCAACCGTGGCTACGCGCTGGACAGCACGGAGGAGACTTTGCGTCGCAACATCTTGGACCTAAACAAGCGGATCCAGGAGCCGTCATTCTCGTCGCGTGAAGAGGAAATCTGGGCGCGCATGGTCGCATTGCGTGAAAGGGCACGATGGCTCGAGGACGAAGGCAAGAGGGTTGGAGCAGCAACTGCTGAAGCACAGAAACAAGAAGGAAATAGTCTGCCGGCCAACGTATTGCAGGGTGCAAACAGGATTCTGAGGGACTACGATGGTCAGTTGATGCATCTTGCGAAGGAGCTTGAGGAGGTGAAGAAAGAATACCAGGAGTGGGAGAACGAGAAGAAGCGATAATGGAATGTTGGGAATTTGAAGATGCCAGAGACGGTGGAAGTGGAGAGTGGTTACCGCTCAGACCACTCCTATCGAATCGAGGACTGACTCAGGGCCGACCTCGCGCATTGCTGTCCGCGTCCTGATTGTTGATGTTCACAAGCGAGGCGTTCTGGGAGGCTGAACTTACTAGACGGATGGCTTTTTACTATTTGACCGCGACGATACTGGATACTGAGGAAACAGAGTACTTTCAAGACGAGTTCATAGCCACGCAATGTCGTAATTGCCGTCTCATTTGGCACCAGACGGACTGTGACTTGTTCGTCAATCACTACCACAATAATACAGCAACATACTGCAATTATCCTAGTTCCCAAGATCCGGAAAATCGAATCAACTTGTCTCGAAGACGTCGTGTGTGTACTGTACGTGAACATAATTGATCACTCGACCTATTTCTCCCCATACGCCTTTAAACCCATCGGCTCCTTACCAAAATCACAAAAGTGAATCGTGCCTCCCAAATCCTCCCTTCCATAGAAAGGATTCTCGCTTCCTCCGAAGTCTCTCACCGTGCCAACTGTATCTTCAAAGCCCAAAGAAGTGTAAAAGCTCTCCCTGCCCAGAGCCGAGATAACACTCGCAACTACGCCCTCAGCCCTCGCGATGTCCAGCCCATACTTGACCAACAGCTTACCATACCCATGCCCTCCCTGCGTGGGATCAACCCCAAGCAACCCCAAATCAAAGCACTCAGCTCGAGAACCGCTCCAGTGGTGCTCGAGGAACTTCTCAGCAGCCGCGAGAATTCCTTGGTTCTTAACCTCGGCCGCTCGGTTGGGAGTTTTGGCTGCTTCAGCGGCGTTAATCGCTTCCATTTCTTTCACTTTCGCCGCCACGGATGGCGAGTCTGATTTGGAAACTGCGCGTTTGCGCGACCATATTGCCACGCCGGTGATGTTGGCTGGGTCGCTGGGCGGATACGAAAGTGCAACGTGCATATCCGGAGTGCTGGTACGCGCCCAATCCACGCGCAGTTTCTGCAGGAAAAAGAGATGCATGTCGTCTGGGAACTCGGCGCGGCGAGGATGGAAGTGGCCGCCGAAAAGAGCTTCGTCTTTGAAGGCCGCGGCGAGGACTTTACTCGCTGGCAGGAGATCTTCATAGGTGGCTTCGCGGACGGACATCGTGGTCGACAGTGTATTTGTCTATGGTTGATTGTTGGCGACGAAATGTGTTGTTGCGAGGGTTTAGTAGATCTAATGTATGTGACACGGGCCTCGAAAGGAATATGTATACAGCAATCGGAAGTTTATAGTAAGCACGAAATAGCACTACTTAGAGCCTATCTAGGCATACGAGCGATCTCGGCGGAGGATCACAGCGAGTGTGTTGCGTCTTACGCAGCCAGGCATCGGTCATTTGATAACACTTTGGCACGTAATCGGGGAGAGAAAGTCAAGTTGCAAGGTTCCATGTCAACAAGAGGTGTCACAGCGTTGAAGTCGAGGTCGGCGTCCGCGGCCAGCGATCGACTTGCGAACTCATAATGGACTCACTTGTGCGCAATGTATACTGATTCAACGGTGAGGTCGGTGGGAGCACTGAGGCTGACTAGTGCTTGTCATTGAACTTCAAGCCAGATGAAACAGAGAGATGCATGCTTTGTACACGACCTCCTAGCTTGATAACAATACCAGCCACCCGTTTGTGTGCTGCTCACAGCAGATCATCATGGTCGTGATCGTCCAAGAACCCTCAATCCCCGGCGCCTCTACGTCCCAGAATATTTCCATCTCCAAAGTCCATCAGAAACCCTACACCGGCGCGCTATACCAGAGCAGGCTCGCCAGCGCCACCGCGTCCGCGGCCTCTCGGAGCAAATGCACCGCCGCCACCCCTGGGTCCGCCGCGTGAAAAGCCGCGACCACCTCTACCACGACCACGGAAACCACCACGGTAACCGTTGTCCACCGAACCTTGACCGAAAGTGTCAACGTTCTTGTTGCGCTCGTCGCGGCGCATTGCACGTCCATCGATCATCTCGCCTTGAGCTACCTGGCGGTCCTTGAGGTCGCTGCTGATGTTGTCGAAGAAGGAAGACTGCTTATCGTATCCCTTCTCTGCGCCTGGCTTTGCCGGAATGACTACGTCCTCAATCTCAGTGTGGCCGTTGGATGCAGACTCGGGTGCAGCGCCGTTCTGCTGGATGGGCATAGGCTCGCCGCTAGCGATTTGTTGCTTAACAAGATCCTGCTTGTTGAACTTCGCATTGGCGCTCTCGAAATCGTAGTCTTCGGTCGGAACCTCCACAGGCTTGTGTGCGCTCTCGCGCCTCACGCCAGCTGGGCCACCGCGGCCACGTCCACGTCCGCGTCCACGTGCAGGAGCATCCTGTACTCTCATCTGGTTCACCTTTTGAGCGAGGTTGTCCATGCTTCCTCCAGTCTGTTGGACCTGTGGCTGCTGGCTACCAGGGGCAAGCTTTGCCATAGCGGCGGCAACAGCGGCAGTAGCCGCGTGCGTGGCATCGGCGTAGGATGAAGGCTGAGCGACAGTGGCCGGAGCGGCCTGGCTGGAAGCAGGTGCTTGTTTCGGGACAGCAGGCTTCGTCGCTGCGTTGGGCGCGAGCGGCAGAGCAATGCGGCTGTCCGTCGGCTTCTTCGCAGGCTTCTGTTGGGGCGCTTGCGGAGGAGCAGTGGCTGCGGCGGGGGATGGCTTCGATTCGACAGGGGGAGGAGGAGCGGTCGCAGGAGTCGCCGAAGTGGAAGCTGGAGTACCGGACGACTCAGGCTTTGTGTTGGCCTGGGCGACCGGCGGCTGAGGAGCTTGCGCTGGAGCAGGCTGAGGTGTACCTTGCTTACTTCCGTTGCCGACAGGTCCCTGGCCAGGTCCTTGCATCTGAGGTCTTTGTTGGCCAGGCGGTCCAATCGGCATGGGCTGGTTGTTGGGGGAGAAGGCGCCTGGAGGAGGTGGCCCACCGAAGCCTTGGCCAGGCGGCGGAGGTCCATACGGAGGAGGCATGCCGTACCCAGGCGGTGGCGGAGCGAAGCCACCCATACCGCCATAACCAGGGACGGCGCCCGGGCTGCCTGGGAAACCATGAGGTCCACCCGGTCCTTGGAAGCGAGCTTGTTGCTGGAATTGAGGAGGCGGCGGGCCTTGAGGAAAACCGTAGGGAGGAGGGTAGGGTGGCTGCTGCTGGCCAGGCTGGTGTCGGAATTGCGGCGGCTGCTGGGTTGGAGCCTGCTGTTGGGGAGGGCGCGTCGACTGCGATTGTTGTCAGTCAAGTTCCTGTGTGACCGCAGTACACCAATGATCACTTTGAGCACGTCGCGCACTCGAAGTAATTGTGTAAAAGGCGAGAACCCTAGCTGAGTACGTAAAGATCACCAAGGAGCACATTGCGCACTCAGTGCCATTAGGTAAACGGTGGATCCTGTTGTCTCCATGCTCTTCGCGGAATCGCAACGTAACCATCCAAGCCTCCCTCAATGTTCATAGCTCGTAGCTCGTGGCCCCAGCGTGCTCTTGCGACTACGTAGGGGAAAGGTAGTAACGTACTCCCATGATAGCCGGATCATTGGGCATCGCCGGCGGCTGGTTCTCCTTTGGCGCCTCGACCATTGACAGCTCCTTCACATCGCTGCCACGAAACACGATGTATTCGTAGATCTGGTCGGATCCGGGCTGCTCCTGCGAGGGGTCGCCACGACGGCCTTCGGTGCCGTAGGAAGTGACATTTTCGAGGGCGATAGTGGAGTTCTCGCTGTTGATTTCGTGCAGGGTGCCGACGTATTTGATGTCGGACTTTGAGATGAGCGAGATGCGGGATCTGAACAGGTCAGCAAGTGGCAGACATGGCGGTGTTACTAGGAGACATTGCTCACCCGATGTATTCGGACATCTTCGCGGTGTCTGGCGGAGGTTTGTGAGAGGGTGGAAGTTCGTTAAGAGGCAGTCGTGGTGTTGCGAGTGATGGCGCGCCTGTCCACCGTTGACCGTGCCGCGCGAGCTCAAGCACCGACCCTTGGGCTGCCTCAGGCGCATGCTGTATGCCCTCGATAGCCAACCTCACTTGACAACATTGCCATGTGATATTTGAAGTTGTTTACACTCACGTACGTGAGCGAGCATCAACCTCAACAAGGATAGAAGATCTACAATTATGTCGGCTACAACAGACTCGTCCCTTGACACCTTCCTATTCCACCAGCTCGACGAATACCCGTGGGACAGCGATGAGGAATTCCAGGGCGGACTGAGGGCAATTCTAGGCTCTGTCCAGGACCCGGCGCAGCTCGAACATCTCACCCTCCGAGCGAAATGCTACTACTATGCACGCAAGTCTGGCAGTAAAGTCGACTTTGAGGCCTACAAACGCTGGGTAGAAAGTGGAAGAGAGTCCGGACAACCCCACTCTTTTGAGTCGGAGCAATCGAATGGAGCCCCTGCGGTACAAGTGGGCGAGTCGCAGCAGACAGGCACGGGAGTCATGAGAGATGCACCGAAGCCTGCTTCCTTTGCTGAGATCTGTGAGCTGATTGCCGAGGGCAAGCCTATACCCGGGATCAAAGACATTCCGGACACCGTACTGGAGGGTCAATCGACGACTAGCCAGGCCGCGAAGAGGACGAAGCCTTGGGAGAAGACTGGTGGAGACATTGAACAACCAAGTTGGATGCGATGAAGAAATGTCTTGTTCGCTGCATTTGCACTACCCTCGCCCAGTAGAAAAGACCGCGTATTCCTCGCCTGCACATCGAATCTGTTCAAGCGCTCCGAATGCTATGAATCATGCTGAGAAACGAAAGAATGAAGACATACGACCACAATCGCATCCCGGACCCCGGCTGCAGAGCATCACAAAGCCTGCGCGACTCATAAAAAAGCTCAAATAACAGCACCTCCCGGGCTGAAGCGGACAACGTAGTTGATCCAGAGCATGTAGTACCGGAGATTGTCTTTCCATATGGTCCCATTGACAGCCTGCTTGACTTCCCTCAACGCCGAAAAGGATCCATGCAAGAGCGGTGGAGGGGGCACTCCAGAACCACCCGATGGCTGCCGTGGCACGATGAGTGAGCGGTGATCAGGCAGTGCCTTGCTCTTATTTGTCACGAAAAGGACCACCAGATAGCCCATATCTCTCAGCTCTGTCGTAGGCTCTCTGCTTCCCAGCATGGTCACATGGTCATCGATCGCGGTAGAGTACCACTCAATTGGGATGAATGTTGCAAGTGCGTGAAACTTTCGCTCCGGTATCGTGTGCGGTAGTCGAGAGGCAGAAGACATGTGAATCCAACAGTCGGTAGGGTGAAAAAGATCTGTTCGCAATGCGAATGCGTGTAGTGCCATGGTCAACAAGAGACGAGGATACTTTGTACTGGAGTGAACGCGTTTCATGAGCAGCTCAATATATATCTTGAGTGCTTTAGAGAACTCGTTCCTCAGCTGGGTGCATGTGCCGCTTAGGCCTGTGGTGAAGGCGGAGATCCGTGGGTGTTTTTGTTGAGTGATCGCGTCCTGTTCGATTTCAACGCGGAGCACAGGTCTTGTTTCGTCCTCTATAAGCAGGTCGTAGATGAGATCCCGTAGCTCAGGAGGCAGCTCCAGTAAAGGGCAAACGGCAGTGGTTGGTGTCATGTTGGAGTAGCGATAAAGTCGGAATTACTTTTTGAGATAATGTGCCGGGATATCGATAGCTGTGTGAGTTGAGGTCGTACAATACGGTCGACTTGTGTGTTTACAGTATCGTTACGTTTACTGTTTGCAGCAAGGACATTCTTGAACCTTTGGAAGGAGTACAGGAGCACTGGAAAGTACCTTGAGTGTTTGGAAGGTGTGAACGAGCACTGAGAGGTCGAGAATGGAGATCTGACACTTGTACCGTAGACATTCCGGGATTGTTGATCAAAACGTGCGTGAATAAGGTATCTTCCAATTTCCGGTCGCAGAAGAGCATTGCTGCGACTATGTAGGAGAGGCTTCAACTAAACCAATAGACAGAAACAAAATGAAGAAATCCGTCGCGCATACAAGAGAGTAAAGCATGAGCAAAAGATTCCTGCTCGTACAGCCCTCAGAGCTGCGCAAATCCAACAAGACGTCTCACTCCTTCGGGCTCTCTGCTGTTGCGTTTCGTATCTTGCCTCGCTAACCTGGTATCATCCTTCCTAGTCCCCCGTGCGTTCTTGCTAGGAGCCCGAAACAACTGCGATTGAGGGTTGAATCGCGCGCTTCACAAGTCCGAGCCAACGAACATGCATTCTTCGTGCTCCCGTATAGAAAAGTGGCTCCATAAGCGCAACCACCAATTGCGCGCGTCGAGTTCCGCGACTCTTTCCAGTAGTCTCAGGGATCCTAAAGCGCAAGCAAGTTCCCAACGGCGAGACAGGAGACGTCGATTGATGCCGATCTTGCCGAGCTTCCGATTTTACATCCTCGTTGCACTTGTTGCGACAATGAAGGTGAGATTGTTCTGATTGCCGAGGCTCTGGGAAGGTAGGACTAACTTGAAGGCAACGTCGTCCTGAGTCCACACGCCTTTCGACACCATAGTCTCGGCGGTCAAGATGGCTCGAGATTCGGCGAATGGACACTTTGAACCCATCAAGTCGACGGCATTTGCAAACTCCATTGCTAACTGCTTGACGAGATGTTGGAGTCTTGCGGTATACTCTTGTCTGATCTGAGAGCACGTCTGACTCAAGCCTTGATCGTAAGCATGCAGCCTAGGCTCTGTCGCCGTTTCCAAGTTGATATGTAAGCCGATGTTGTTCTCTGCATAGGCAACGTAGTCGTATATGTTGTCTCTCAACTCGAGGGGAATCTTGAAGAAATGGCATCGGGTGTCCGAGGAGGCTGGGTTTGGACTCGCATCCGCAGCCAGTGTTGGGAGAGGGCCATCTATTGACTTGGGTATTGTTTTAGCTCAGCGTGATCAAGATTTGGTGCTCACAATCGTGATTGGGGGACAATGAGAGGAAGTGCTATTACGGTGAAAGGCGATCGGAAGCTGGGATCTCTTACACGTTTGAGCAGAGTGTTCCTACCAGGCTGCGAAGGCACCCTCATGGCCGTGATGTGGCCGATGGCTGGACTGAGGTTTGCTGATCAGCTTGTGCGCTGCCAGAGATGTTGGCGACTTTTACTTACGGTCGATCAGTGGCGCGATAGCGTCTGGCGGTCGGTGACAAGTTTACGTTTGTTCGTGGAAACCGGAAGTTGTGATCCAAGTCAAGTGACATTGAGCATTAGCTGCAGTGCAAACGAAGGCAAACAAAGTGCACGTGCCAAATTTGAAGTGACGGCACCTTCACGTGCAAGAAGTGCAAGATCTAGGGCAGCTGAGAGTGATGTGAACGCAAAGCTTAAATGTGTGAAACGAGGCAGGTCTTCTAGAAATCGAATAAAAGTATGGAAAGCATTAGCGCTCGAACAACAACCAATGGATTGATTTGGTTTGGGCTTATTGTAAACAGCCTTCCATTCAGGTATCTTGAAACTTCTCCATCACTTCGGCAATCATAGTGCTGATGTTTTGTGATCCTGCTTACCACATTGATCCTAGCGAAATCGGCTCTTAGTGCGCAAACTCCATAGAGTGCTGCGCTCCTTGCTCACTGGGACCAAGTGAGTCTTCATTCGTTTCAATTCCACCCACAGATTCCAGACTACCGCAAAGTCAAACATTTGACAGGCGGTTCATGTGTGCAGGTACCGGGCAATCCGAAACACCCAGTCGTAAGAGAAAGGTCGAGCAAGTGCTTAAAGAGGGGGGTGGTTTGAAGTTGCTTCCAGTCTTTCCAGTTCGGGGCCGAGTGCATAAATCCGCGGTATGCCAGGACGATTCTGATCAGCAGGATGTCGCAGCACACGCACCCATCGAGGGAATGTCTTGCATCCAGGCCTACCTCATCGCAGAACAACATCCATCCGATTACAAGCGGTCGGACACAGGCAAACAAAGACCACATAGTCTTTCCAAAATGGCGTCGGAAAGATCCAGTAAAACGGATGTTCACGCAGCGGACCTTCTCCTGCCGCAGCTTTTGCAGCTCGTATGGCGAGCAGCTAGCGAAGAAATCACTGATGGGCTTGGTAGTGAAGTCGTAAAGTCTAAAGTGAACGTCACGGTCCGAGGTCATGTAGTTGCGCCACACGGCACTTCGGAAATCGTCCCGGACTTCTCTGCAGACGAGTACGATGCTATGCTCGGTCTTGATGGAAGCGGCCGGCGTGAGTATGATGTTTTTCTCGAGGACGGTGTCTTGAATTTTGTCGATGATGTGTGTGTTGCCAATCCAAGTGGCCTCGGTGAATGACATGTAGACGTAGATGCGATCCTGTAGTCTGCGTGGCAGGCAGGAGAGGGGAGAAGCCTGGGAGTCCGTGGTTAAGGGTGATGCGAGCGTATCGTCCTCGGACATCCTAGTTGGAGTGGCTGTTGTGGCCGCGGACAGCATTTCGTTTCTGTTGCGTATCCAGGACCAGGGCCTTTAGGCGATCTCTTTCTTGTGCCATGCTTCGAGGGTTGTAAGTCGTAACCGTGGTGCCGTGCTAAGATGTCGTCGGGACCAAAATTTGAGAGTGTCGTGTGTGCGGACTTGTAAGTGAGCGTCGCAAAACCAAAGGTTTGTAGTAAAGACGGAAAGAGTCGCGAGTGACGTCGATCAGTGAGATATCACAAAACAGAAGAGGGAAAAGTGAGTGACCATGTATGCCACGTCAGGCCGCAGCAAAATCAACCCTCACTCCACGCCACCGTGACACCTTTCTCAGCACTCTCTTTCGCAAGCTCGATAACCCTGATTCCCATTCTTGATTCCTCAGCTTTCACAACAACTTCTTTCTCACCTCGGACTGCAGCCACCACGTCTCTATAGTAGTCCAGGTAAGAACCTTGTGAGCTCACGTACTTACCGCCCCAAAGGTCTCCAGTCTGAATTTGAGAGTCATCGGACTTGTCTTTGGTGAAGAGCTCGCCGTGGTACTCCTTGGGCTCCATACCGTATGACGGGTCGTCGGCCTTCAGACCCGCGAATAGTTGGTCGATCTGCGGGTCTTCGCCGTTCTGTTTTGCGTCAGAATAATGCATCTTAAGTTCAGATGATGACTGACCTTCAAGAATGTCCCATCCCTTCCCCGAACCACAAACTTGACCTGCCTCTCCATCGGTAACCTACTAACAATCGTCGTCTTAACTGTACAGACCAGATCGCTCTTATCGCCATCATACTGCAAGACAACAGTGAAAGAGTCGTCACTCGCGACACCTTTCCGCCTCAAAGCTCTGGTGAAGGCAGTGACGCTGCAAGGCTTCCCAAACAAAAGCAAGGTCTGATCGAGACTGTGCGTTCCCAGCCCGTACAGCATTCCTTCGCCCGGGACGGTGGTCTCAGACGTCCAGCCGCGTACCCAATCCGGGTCGTCCATGTCGTAGTTGTTCTGGAACTCGGTGATGGCGCCTAAGCAGCCGCTTGAGATCACACGCTGCAGGGTGCGGAAGTCGGAGTCGTAGCGGCGGTTTTGAAAAACGGTCAGTAGTTTGCCGGTTTCTTTCGATGTTGCAATCAGAGCGTCGGCTTCGGCAGAGGTGGTGGTGAAAGGCTTTTCGACCACGACTGTGCAATGTCTTGTAAGTCAGATGTTTCGCGTCAGTTTCGAGAAGACCAACGTACCATGCTTGCCGCTTCGCATAGCGTTTTCTGCGAACTCGGCATGATTGTCAGAACTGGTGCAAACAATCACGAGCTCGATCTCTGCGTCTGCGAAGAAGTCGTCTGCTGTGCGATAATGCTTTGCTTTGGAATAGTCGACGGTGCAGTGCTTTCCAGGCTCGACTCCGTTCTTATCAGCCGGTGCTTCTGCACGTTGCAGGAAAGCGTACACTTCAAGATCAGTGTTTGGCGTGATGAAGGGCAGGTGAAAACATTTCGTGGAAAAGCCGTAGCCCATAAGCCCGACTTTGATTGGCGCCATTATGATGTTCAGATTGACAAAGACAGTCAAGGCTTGAGAAGAGCTTCACTGAACCTTGATGTGTCTTATATGGACTCAGGTACCACGAGGACTATGCCTGTAGTCAGTCGTCACCGTGTCGCTTTAGGCTAAATATGCTGAGGGGAACATTGAGAAACGGGTCGTGGAGGCTCCGGCAGTTCTTTTTGCAATTACGCGCAGGCACGAATGGATAACCAGACTGAGGTGTTCCGGCAAGTCGCCCTTTTCCGTAGTAGGCTGCAGAAATATGGCCGATGACTGCTCACGGATTGAGATACAAACCAAAGGTGGTAGCCGGAGTATCTGATTTTCTTTGGGGTATCCTTGAATTCCTTCTATTACGTGCAGGCTCACTTCTTTTTACCCGATCCAGCCTTCTCACCACTAGGCTTGCCCGACAAGAATCCAGCCAGGTCAAAGTTCTGGATTTGATTCGCAGCGTCCATGGCGCCTCCAGAGCCGCCGAATGTGCTCGCCTGCACTTCTTCGAATTCCTTCTTCGTCTCCTCATCCACTGCAGCAAGTTAGCAAAGACTTCCGTGGAGCATGCACTACTTGTGATAAAATATCCAAAACACGTACTGTTCTCCATAAGCTTCGGCATGCCAAAGATCATGACCACAGAGACCAGACCCATCAAGATCATAGGGTTCTTGAAGATGCTCATGACGCTGAATCCACTTCTCGCTTGGTAGAAGTCCTTCAGCGCCGCGGGACGAATGTCGACTTTCAACTCGCCGCCCCGCGCAGAGCCCACGTAAGGGCCCTTGTTGCTCCATTCGTTTCCGCGGAAGGTCTGGAACACATGCACGAACTCTTGCGTCGCCTCGCCCTCGGTGTGTCCAACATCCACGCGGTAGGGTGTAAAGAAGTGGTCACGGGAGTGGATGGTGAGGAGATAGCTGGATTCGGGGATCGATTCGAAAACGAAGGTGTTGTCGCGGCGGAGCGGGGTAGAGAACTTGACACCGGGTGCGCCGATGAGGACAGCATGGGTTGAGGCAGGAAGCGTGGCCGGGTTGGGTAGAGCTGGTGGTGATGGTGGGATGTTGACGGTGAGTTTGGCGGCAGAGGCCAGGGCTGCGGCGCCCAGGAGCGAGAGGATTGAAGGGAGATGCATCCTGATTGATTGCACGACGCTGGCGTTATCCTTGCGTCGATGTCAGTTGGCAACCGTGAAGGACGTAGTTATATTGAAAGAGTAGTAGCTTTGATGTCACGTTGGCGATTGCCGTTCAGTCTCACGTCGGCCAATCAGACTTGAGGAACTGACTGAACGCTAGCTGAGGAACTACATCAGGACCATTCACTGCCCATAGCGTTCACGGCATTACATCCACGGACGCCAGCATATTCTGGTTACTTCACTCACCAAGGCACGCTATACACGGAATTGATGGCCTAACGTTCTAGCAGAGGCTTCTCCTCAATCACAACAATCCTCTTCATGGCGGGAGCTAACGGCTGTACTTTTCACGCTTGGTACTGAGGACAACACTTCATGGTCCTACCGCCTTTCAGGAACAACAGTAAACCCAAGGTAGATTCGGAAGTTTGAAACGCCCAATCTTATCGGTCCCCTTACATTCTCCAGCACTGCTCTTCGAGAGCCAGACAACTTAGACATGTCCTTGAAGTTTCTCAGTGCGATGCCTGGTACTGCGGCCTTACACTGGCCCCAACGAGAGAACTATGCCGACTTTAGTCCACCTGCCGTGCGAAGCGATCCCGCAGATGATGGACAACAGACCTCGCCGTTTCTGAACTTGCCACGCGAACTACGTGATATGGTCTACGTCTATTCTCTAGAGGCCCGTCGTCCCGCTCCACCGAGTCCTCCTTTCGCTGGGCCTCGCATCTTCAGCCTCAATAGTAGAGATTGGGACGCAGATGGGAACTCAGTACTCCGAAAAAACATCGCTTACCCCGTCAGCATTCCTCAATCAAACGTGCACTCCTTGCTAGGAATAAACCGGACAATCCGCTCGGAAGTACTCGAACTCGCAGACAAGCGAAACCACAGAAACAAATCCTTGCCGGCGGAACTAGACGTGATGGCTTCTGGCTACACTTTATACCCGCTGTGGACTCGCTTGCCCGTCCTCGCAAGTAGCTCTTCGGCTCTGATTGTGACAGTCAACGTGCGCATTTTCAGTCCCGAAGCCTTTAGAGAGCTCACTGGGACGTGGTCGCGTCCGGGAATGGCTTTCTACACATTGCTTACCCTATTGAACCAGTTCATCACATGCGGACCGGCTTTCACATCGCTTGGTGGTTGCATCGAGCTATTATCCCCTGTCGAGATGCTCACCGTGCGAATGGTCAACTTGGACATATACACGCCGAGGATGTTCCCGCCAGCCGTATATGAGATGGTCCGGATGTGCAAAGCTCTGGCTCTGCGAGCGGACGTTCGGGCATCGCTTCGCAAGATCTGTGTCACGCCATCCGATGAAGAGCATCGCATCCCGGGCTTCGAAGGACGAGAGTGGACTTTCGATGTGGCTGAAAGCTGCTCGGAAGACCGTTTGCGGGAATTGAAGTCGAATTGGGAAGATCTGGGATTCTTCCTCCAGCCTGAAAGCGCAATCTTCAACAGGGAATGATTGGCTTAGCTGCACTACTGTACATGACATGTACAGACTTGTCTGCGCCGCCGCGTGAACTTCTGCCGATAAGTGTTGGGGCCTGAAGATCACAACTCTGACAGGCCTCGCTGAAGGTAGCTTTGAGGTGTCGCATCTATTACTTATGCAACACCCGGAGATTTCTCTGGGCATGTCAACGAAAGATGTTGCACGGCGTCCTGTAGTTGCTCAATTTGAGCGTCTGTACCGCCTGAGCCAGCAACCGAGATGCTAGCGAACAAGCACATTGTCGAGGCAGTTGACATATTACCTTCGCAAAAATATTATCCCGACGCAGCGTCCCACCCAAGCATCGGTAACGCAAGAAGGGCAGCACGACAAACATCACGGCTCCTTCGGTGCTGCAAGCTGCGCCATGCCAATATCACGGCACGACTCTGCATGCAGGATCTAAGCTGCAGTTCGGGCAGCTTGGAGAGTGGCAGACAGACCTGAACGATCGACTTACCGGAATAATCTGTGAGCTCTGATGGAGGATTTCGTCGCACTCAACTCGCATTTGCTGGATTGGGGGCGCGGGACTTCCGATGCGGATGATGCATGCACAGGCTACAGCATGCTCATGCTGCCATGCACAATGCGCGGGAAGGGATTTTCCTGCAACTGGCGATGTTAAGTCGGAGTCCCGGTCTTGGGAGTTTCATGAATGCATGGGATAGGATGGGTAGACTGGATCGGATCGATAACTCAAATGTTGATGATGCTGATGATGGCGTTTTCGGCTATCTGAGAGAGAGACATGGAATCTCTCGGCACTGTAGAAGGCTTTCTCCCAGCACCTTTCACTAGCGGTGGCAAGACTCTTGACATGTGGTCGTTCGGCAAGTTTCTGATGTGCGTGCAACACAAAATCGCTTGACATTCAGTATTGGGCCGGGACAAGCTGGGAGTATACGTGGAGGAACGTAGTGCCAGTAGATTAAAACTAGGTTCCTCCCCGAACGATTATGCTCAGGTTTCGGCGTTTCGAATGGGATGTGATGTGCAGCATGCGCGCGCGCGCGGGAACATGCCTTGGCGCAAAGAGAGTTGAGTTGGAAGTGGAGAGCCGGGACAGTGGCGATCTCTGGCAGGGAGGTCTCGAAGCGCTATCCGAATTTTGAGACTTTTTTTCCCGCCTCTCTGGAATTCGAGATGTCGAGAAAGTTTACCGCGCGGATGATTGCGTCTCTGCCATGTAGCAGTGATGGCATTCATGACAATTATCAGTATTTCAAGAGTGCTGCAGTCACTACGTTGCGCACGCTCTCCGCGGGAACGGAAGGGGAAATAATGGGTACTCGCCACGTGCCAGACACATAATCTGGAGCAGCCTCTTCGGGGTAAACGGGCAAATCATGGCGTTACAACAACCCATATTGACACTCTGTTGCCGCGCCGATCGCGGAACGTTTGCTACAGAACGGGTGGAGAGGAAGGGTACACAGTGGTAGAAAGGTTGGTACGCCGAAGTTGCCTGCCACTCACAAGTCACACAGCTACTTCTCAGGTCATGTTGTGTAACTGGGGCTGACGTGGGCATATGTACATGCAGACGTGGTACGCCTCCCTTTGGACGGACGTGCGGCCATGTAGTGCAGAGCGGCGGGCGAGGCGGACCACCGAAGTCTAAGGGGGAAAGAGAAGGAAGGCTATTCCGGCCATGACAGCCAGGTTCAGGCGTTGTAGGATGATTATTGCTGTTGTTGTCTTGTGCAGTTGTACTACTGTCTATTAGTGTGAGACGGCCCTTGGCTGATGTGAGGAACTGTTCACACAACGGTCGACACAGACAACAACAAACAGTCTTGATCAGGCTGCGGAAGGGAATGCAACACTGTAGGGTGTTGGGGAAGGGCAGAGTTGAGGAGTGGCGTTCTCTCATGCATCTCTGGTTTTCTGATGTTTGGAACGCGGTGCAGGGCTGGCGGGAGGAAAGGCTGGGCTCTCTTCCTTGAACCAGTTGAAGGCTGAAGGGACTGTGATCGGGAGTGACGGTCGGTGGTGATAGGCCGGGTGGAGTGGAGATGAGATCCCAAGAGATGCAAGACAGTGGGCGAGTGCGTAAGCGTGCTGAGGCCGCGACCAAGGGAAGGCTTCGAAGCGTCGTAACCTCGTGGATCTGCCTTTTGAGCCTGCGTCGACTGTTTTCTTGGGACGGCAATTGATGAACAAACTTGCATGTTTCCCCCCTGGATTTTACTGTCTGGTTTGTCTGTTTGATTGACTGTCTTTTTGTCGATTATTTTCAATTCATCTCTCCAAGTGTCACACTTCATTCTGTAACACTTGCAAAAGATCATCAGCCTGCCAGCCTTCTTCCCCCCGGCCAAGACAGCAGACTGCGGGTCCTTCGGCATAGGCCACGCCAGCAACGGCACGAACGGGTCCGGTCTCACGGGTCCACACCAAGAGTCGAAGAGAGACCATCATCAGCGTCGTCATTTCCTGTCGCCAGCCCGAATAATTATACCGTTGGTTGGTGAACTTGGTCATTGCATCCTCACTGTGCTCCCTCGACTACTTCCACCACCCTCGACTCTCTCTCTTCACCGTCGTCTATCCATTCATTGTTGTCATTCAATACAATCGACATGCGCCAATCAATACCCACCCTCGCTGTAGCGGCATCAGGATTCCTTAGCGTCAGCGCTATCAATCTGAAACGTTCGACCGACGCGCTCCCTCGCGTCGTCCAACACGATATACAACGACGGAACGACATCGCAGACCCCATCCAAAGAGACCGCAACCGCCTGCGAAAGAGGCAATCCTCGGACAAGAGCGTGCGCGTCGAACTCGACAATCAGGAGACCCTGTATTTCATGAACGTCAGCCTCGGCTCTCCCGCACAAAATCTGCAGCTTCACATCGACACCGGGAGCAGTGATCTCTGGGTCAACACCGCCGACAGCCGATTATGTATGGAAATAGACGATCCTTGTCAGGTGTCCGGAGTGTACAACGCCAACGATTCATCGACATATCAATACCTGAACGGTGATTTCAACATTTCATACGTGGATGGCTCCGGTTCGGCGGGCGACTATGTTTCGGACACTCTTTCGTTTGGAGGGATCACATTGGAGGAGCAGCAGTTTGGCGTTGGATATGTGTCGAGTTCGACAGAAGGAATCCTCGGCATCGGCTATCCCATCAACGAAGTCGCCGTCGCCTACAACGGTGGCAACCCTTATCCCAACGTCCCCTGGCATCTTGTGCTGAACGAGGAAATCAACGTCAACGCCTACAGCTTGTGGCTGAACGACCTTTCCGCCTCGACTGGATCCATCCTCTTTGGTGGTATCAACACTGCCAAGTTCCAGGGCGAGCTGGCTACGATTCCTATCATCCCCGAGCAAGGCACGTACGCCGAATTCGTCATTGCCTTGACAGACGTTGGAGCCAACGGCAACAAGAACACCATCGCCAAAGACGTCGCTATCCCCGTCCTGCTCGACTCGGGTAGCAGCCTGATGTATCTTCCGAACGACATCGCCCAAACCATCTTCGAGTCCGTCGACGCACAATACAACGAAGACCAAGGCGCCGCTTTCGTCGACTGCGCTCTCCGTTACGGTTCAGGCAGCATCGACTTCACCTTCTCAGGCCCGACCATCAGCGTCTCGCTTGACGAATTGGTCATTGTCGCCGGCATCGATCAAGGCGAGCCCGTCTGCATCCTCGGCATTGCCCCAGCCGACAACACCACCCCCGTCCTCGGCGACACCTTCCTCCGCTCCGCATACGTCGTCTACGATCTCCAAAACAACGAGATCTCCATAGCGCAAACCAACTTCAACGTCAGCAGCTCCGACGGCGACATCCTCGAAATCACAAACAGCACCTCCAACCCCGTCCCCAGCGCCACAGTCGTACCAGACGCCGTGACGTCCATCTCCGTCAGACCCGGCGGCCACGTCAACGGCGGCAGTCCCTCGGCCCTCTCCGGAGACTATACCACTGCCTCTTCCGAAAACTTCGCCGGCCCTACGGGTTCTCCTGCGGGCTACAGCGCTGCTCTGATCGGCGCCGTTGGCGTTGCTGTCCTTGCTCTATAGAGGACTTTCGTTACATCTTTCCTTCATCGTCATTGGGCACTGGAGTTTCGTCTCTCTCTCAATCTTTCTCTCTTTCGCGTCTTGTTCAACCAGCATAGCATTGTTGCACTTCTTGGCGTTTTCTCTTTCGTCGGTTCAACTTCCTCAATCATTACCATCACCACCGCGGCGTTTTTCTATATCACGCCACGCCAACAGATTTTGGCCTTTCCGTGTTTTATTTTATCTCCCCTGGACAGCCTCTTGGACACAAACTGCTAGGCAAGCGGAGGCGCCAAGGGACCGACAAAAGGCAATCTCTTGTTTTGTTGTTGTTTTATTTCTGTTCTTGTTTCGAGAACTCATGACGCTATACGACTCTCTTTTTTATTCCTTGTACAAACATTACACAAAGACTCGCATCAAATTCTAGATCGATTAGTCACTTCTCCCATTCATTTTTTTTTCTCTTGTATCATCTCCATCCAATTGTTCTCTATTATTCACTCAGCAGTGGAATGGAAGATACTCCACACCTAACCTCGCATCCCCAAAAAGAAATGGCATTACAAGAAGAAAACATACAATTGATCCTGACCGTTCCTGAGTTCCTTCAGCCCACGTGAGGAACATTCGCGGCCCAAGTCGCGCGAAAGGTCTCGGGCGGTTGGTAGGCTAAAGAGCGTACGATCTGGACCAAGATGAAAGCTCTGGCAGCAAACAAGGCCCCTAACAATCCGAAAATGGTCAACAACATGAATACGTCGTGGTACGAAGCGAACCTGTGATGCTCGGGTATGCTAAAAAGCGCGTATACCAAAGGCATTGCAGCAATGGTTACTATGGCACTGGCTTGCCAAAGTGTCTTTTCGATTTGAGTCGGGAATTCGTAATTCCAAGCCAGTAGATGCAAACCTCCGAAGACAGCTAATGAAGCCGCGATACTCAGGGAAAGGTCGTTCTTCCCTGTTATGGGCGTCGAGGTGTTCGGTATCGAGATGTCGCGGCGAAAGATACTGACATCAGGCCCAGCTTCCGCAATCTGTGACAGCTCACCAGGCGTCGGGTATCGGCAGGCGTCGATTTCTCGCACGGTCTGCACGTCCTTGGGTCGGCTGTATAGTAAGACGTAAGTGATGACCGAGATGACTGCGAAAGCCAGGGTCACAATCTCGAGTTGCGTTGTTGGCAATCTTCGTGAAACTCGTGTGATGAGTTGAATGCTTAGCCATGAGATTTGGGACACTGCTAAGAACTTAACAAAGATGTCGCCTTTGTTGAGGTCCTCGATCTCCTCCTCTGTCATGTGAGGAAGCTTGTCGATTATGTGCAGCTCTCGCGCGAGAGCAAGCTGCCTTGCATCGAGAGACCATCGATCACCACAAAGCGCTCTGAGGTTTGCCAGCCATTTGAATGGATTGTTACGAGTCTGGCGTCCGAAGCTTTGCTCATCAAGGTTTGCACAAGCGGCTCGTGCTCTCTTTGTATTGACAGGGTCTACTTTCCAGGTTGTTGTTCCGGACGAACGACTTGTGCGTATAGCGTGAGGGCAGCATCTACCGTTTCGACATGCATCGCGTAGATCCTGGAGGATTCCGGTTGTCATAGGATCGTCGGATAGTCCTGCTTCAACGAGACTCTGAAGGCTCTCTTCCGAACGATCGAAGCCGATCGATGTCTGGTGACTCTGATGACTGGCCATCTTAGAACCTGCATCGCCAGTCAGTGGACTACAGATTGCTGACTAGGGTCAACGTTTCGCCTACGGTTACAGCAGTACTCATCGAATATACATTGAGTATTTGTCCTCTGCTCGGCGACACAGTCGTGATGCGTAGATCTCTGCAATGTTTGGCCGAATCGAATGACGAAGCCACCCATATTAGCAAGGTGTATGTGAGATGCCGACCATGGTACCCCGTCGCATTCTGCATAGCGATCAAACTTCTTCCTGTGCCGGCGCTCGCTAGTGAGACCCAAGACTGCTTGTGCGAACGGCCATTCCGGTGTTAGGACATTGAATGCCATCCATCCCACCTTGGTCAACGTACGGTTTAGGCCTCGCACAAGCTTTTGGCGTCCATTCGCCGGGATGACCTGTACAGGAACGTTGAGGTGTAAAATCGACCATGTGCATAACACTATAACTGCCAAGCAGCTGTACACGATATCTAAGGTTCCTCGTGCATTGGCTGGCTGGACAAAAGTTGTCCCATGAGGCGGAAGGGTACAGTTGATGCTAAAAATCGCCATTACGGTGGCGTCTCGGTTCGTAGCCAGGATTCGCAGTCCGGGAAAATCGGGAGGGATTGAATGAACCGATGGATACTCGACGTGTCTGCATGATTCGAGAGAAAACGAAGGCTGGGAATATGTCCGGTTAAGAACTTGAAGGTAGGCTGAGCACTGCGTGGGTGAACTTCTAGTCGCATGCGAGCCTTACATCAGCTACCTAGACTGAAGGTGGTACAGTAGCTCCATGCGCCACCGCCTCCAGAATCTGCAACCCACACAGCCGAGACGATGCGAGTGTTGCCATTCGCCAGGCAAAACTTGGGCGTTGATTTTACAAGTGGTGGGTGGTTCCATGGAGCATAGCCCACCAGCAGCCTCACAGACGCTTGCAGTAGAGTGCATGGTCGCTCGCTTCAAGATACTGAGTGCGTGTGCCCGGCGCAAATGTTGCAGGTATGCGCCGAGAGTGGCGCGGGCGTCGTAGATTGTCGATGCATGGTGGTGAAGCCTTTCGGGCTGGCGACCTTGTGCACGAGCCTCGCAAAAACAGTACGAACATGAGATGGCATAAAGTAGTAGGTAGGTCGTCTGCTGGTGTTCTAGGACGAGCCAGGAGTCGGTATAAGGGGATACAAGCAAACAAGCCACCAGGGCAGCAAGCAACAAGGCAAGCTGGAGCCTTGGGCCTTGTCTTGGCTCTCCGGCCCTGTCTCCGTCGTGAGTCGCGCGACTGCTTTCAAGGGTTTGCATTCTTCCACGAGTTTCGCTTTGTCGTCTTTGATCAATACTATTACTGCCTGACAATACGCCAGTATGGCCGCAATGGTGTCACACAGAAAGCGAAAAGAGACAAGAGCGCGTATCGGTATGAATCTGGCTCCATGCCGTGTCTTTCACGAGTTCTGTCGATGGAAGAGCATGGTTAGTTTCTTCCATTCTTCGACTACCATCTTTGTCGGCCGTGTGATCTCGGATATTGAAGACTACACGCTAAGCATCGCCCTCATACAGGCTCCGAGGTACCGACCAAACAATCAGCTCCCAGTCGCAACCCCGTGTATGGCGGGTCTCGACTTTGATGCTGAAGTTCTCCCTTCCAAGCCAACCGCCCACACGCTTCCACTTCCCGCCTTCGCGTGGATCGGCATAGCGGTTCGTCAACTTTGCACCTATAATAACTCGCCCCGGTAGCTCATGGCGGATCGGCTCTGGCTTCTGGCATTTCAGTGTGCCGGTGTCTGGTAGCTTGCAGGTTTTGCTCGAAGTCTGGATTTCGTCTGTGGCAATCCCCAGATCTGCTGCTCTTGCAGGAGATATGCCAAAGGTCCATGTATCTTCGCCGCAGCTTTCGAAGGGACCATGTGACCATTCGTCTCTGTAGGGATTTGTTAGTAATGGAGTGAAAGTTTTGGCTCTTATGTTGATGCACTCACTCAACGCATCGTTTTTGGTCACTGTCCGCCAACGCCTCAAGCTCTGCTTTGATGGCGGATCGTGCGGGTCTTCGTGCTTGGTTGCTCAATTTGTCGAGCTTCAAGAGAATCTCTTTCAGTTCAGCAACAGTAGCTTCGTCGTTCAAGCCGCATAGTGCGTCTAGGCGTTCGCTGATGGTGGAGAGTGTTACTATCGTGGCATGCTGCTGGGCAGACTTTGAGCGAGCAGCCATTTGCAGCAGTGCGCACTTCCAGACCGCTTCGTTGATGTGCCACGAAATCTCGCGAGAAGTTTTCGGGCGAGGTATTTCAGCAGGCAGAACAGAGGAGTAATGCTTGAGAATGGCAACTTGTGGAACAGGTTTGTAGTCAAAGCGAAAGCCTTGCCACGCTTCCTTGACCGTCGCATTCTCCAACCATGAAAGTCCGATCTCGCCTTCCACGCCACTGATGTTGAACTTGTGCGATTCTCGGATGGAAGACGAGTGTGACTTGGTGTCTTTGACGAGATCACTGGCTGCATCGATACCTGACCTGTCCGAGCTTGCAGATGCACCGAGTGTGGACGTGAACTTGTCGAGTTCTTCCACGTTCGTGCTGCTGTATGTACATACTGCGAAGAAGGAAGATTGCCGTACATAGCCTGTGACGCAGTACTCACCGTAGCTGTCGATGAACTTCTGCGGACTGCTGTCCAGAATTCGGCGTCCAGTGTCAGTGACGTCCAGCTCGTCGTCGAAGTGTTCAGGCGGCATTGATAATGTACAGCGCAAGATGAGGCATGCATTCTCGGTGTTACATCTTATTGTCTTGATATACGAAGCCATGGACTTGATGGAAGCAAGCGAGGAATTCGGGCTGGATGCAGATGCCATCGACCAGAGGTGTTCGATAAGTTCCTGTTCGTCTCGGAACACTTGTGCCTGGACATCAACCTGCGGGAATGTTTCTGTGGAGTAAGAGTCCTCGACATCGACTGTTTCGAAGGGCGAAGGCAGGGTTTCGCGGGTGGTCATGTCGTATCCGGCTCCGAGAACCATGTGTGCCGAGTCCCAAGGGAGACTGCCATGCTGTTTGATCTTGGTTGAAAACTCGTGAGACATGGTGTCAGTAGTCGTTCATAGACAGGACTTCCGCAGCCTTGATATTTGTTGAGTTGTAGTACGGAGATGTCGCGTGCTTGACATCCAAGTTTGGACGACGTTCCTTCTTAATTGTCCCAACCCTAACCCTGCTAACCTCGAAGTATATCGTACTCATTTCTACTCACTACTTGTCTGAAGTCATTTAGAGGGACATCATCGTTGGAGAATGGCGAAAGCAGTTCATCTAGAGACTCTGTGTATTGGGCGTTGTTTTGTGATCAGTATTGGCTTTCTTTTTATCTTTTTACATTGTTCCAGCACCTGGAAGATAAAAAGCCTGACCACACCGAGCCCGTCAAAAGATCATCCGCAATGCGCAGCACGAGACTAGCATATGGGTCAATAGTAGATCTCCACCATCACAGTATCTATTCATCACAGTATATATCTATACAATAATCATTTGACAGTGTTGTACGCGTAATAATTCACTCCATCAGCTCCGTCTTCTTGTCCGAAAGCTTTCCGATTGCTTCCTCGCGCTCCACATGTTCCGTCCTCGCCTCCTCCATAACCATAGAGTAAGCCTTTCTGCAGGGTCGAATTTCGAACAGACGGTCCATCTTATCCAGCGGCACTGCCTTGGTTTCGGGAATGAGGAACCAGACGAAAGCAAAACCGCAAAGTGTAATGCTACCAAAGAGGAAATACATGCCGTAACCGGACTCGCCCATCCCTTCAATCATGTTTGGCGTCACGCGAGCGATGATGAATGTCCACAGCCAGTTTGCCATGGATGCGAACAGCTGGCCGATGTTACGGGTGCGCTGACTGAACATCTCTGCGTTGATGACCCAGGGCGTACCGTTCCAGGAGTTGACATAGACGGCTGTCCAAAGGTAGACCATGAATACCGTAGCGATGCCCTCAGATGATAGCGATGAGCTGACAGGTGTGTTGGATTGCACCCTAGCAGTGACCAGAGCTCCGATGATGAACATGGTGACCGAACCACCGACGGCTCCATAGAGCAAGAGTTGACGACGACCCCACTTATCGATGAGAATCGTTAACCAGAAGACCGTGACGACGGTCTTGACAACGCCGAAGATACCGGTGGTCAGATAGATGGTGTCTTGGCTATTAATACCAACGCTCCTGAAAATATTTGGTGAATAGTAGTTGATCGCGTTCACGCCGGCGAAGTTCTGCAGGATGAACAAGGAGTGACCAAGGAAAAGACGCCATCTGGTCTTTGGATCTTGGAATGCCTCCTTGATGGGCTGGAAGAAACCTCGGGGAAGATCGCAGATCTGCTCTTCCATCATGGTGATTTCTTCGATGATGTAGACGTCGTTGGCGTCCAGATTCCTGATCCAGCATAGATTAGATATGGCTTCATCGACCCTGCCCTTTGTGAAGAGCCAGCGTGGCGTCTCTTTCAGGAAAAGGCTTCCAATGAGTAGCATTCCAGCCGGGACGAGTTGAATGGCGAACGGGGTCAGCCATTGCTCTTGGCCGGACGGAAGCGTTTTGATCATTCCATAGTTGATCCAGAAACCGACCATGCCACCAATCTGCCAGCCTAATTCGTATGTACCGACCAGACGGCCACGAATGGCTGGTGGTGCAATTTCAGCGATGTAAATAGGCACCTAAATATAGTGTCAGTAAGATGCGAGGCTGCAATCTGTAATAATGAAAGCACTTACCACCATGGTACATCCTCCAACGCCTAGGCCACAGATGACCCTTCCGGCATACAGAGGACCCAAATTACCCGTAATAGAGCCGAATGTGATGGCAGCACCAGCAATGAAAATGCCGGCTGTGATCCACAGACTCTTGACTCTTCCAAGGTAGTGACATGTTGCGTAAGCCAATGGCGAACCAAAAAAGGCACCCGCCTGAAAGAGTGAGACAACATTGGCTTTGATCAACGTTGACTCAGAGTCGCTCAATTCATTGAAGCCAAAGGCATCACCGAAAGACTCCAGAGCAACGGTGGTGCCGATGAATGAAGTCGTGTATCCAATCATGCAAGAAGCAAATGAAGCCACAATAGCCGATAGATAGACACGCCAATTGTAGACCGCCGCCGGTGTTGGCCGGTCCTCGATTTTGGCTAAGATCCCCATGGCTGCTGAAACTCAGAAACGAAATGTGAAGAAATCCTGAGGCTCTCTCGAGAGAGATTGAACCACGAGGAGGGAGAGGCTTTTGTGGCTGCGCGAAGCGAAGGCTTGGGTTGAGTAAGCGTGAATGACGAGACGCACAAGGCTTGCGGTTTGCTTCTTGCCCTTAGCTTCTTGCTGAGATTGAACCCCACGGGCCTTAGATGCGGGTTCTCTGGAGAACTAACAGTTACCATATCCACTGCCGGGTGTCCACTGCTGACCATGTTGAGGTGTATACCTGAGGGAGGGCATGTGCGTATTCCACAAAAAAGACAATAGTGCCTGGCGTGGTAAACCCTCAGCCGCCAGATGGTGGATGGAACATCATTTGAGGGTGATGGTTTAGGCCTTTGAATGGATGGTCGACGAGTTTCCGTTGAACGTTTTGCCGGCCATACCGCGGCGATGGTGGAACCGTGGAGGAAAAACTCTTAACCCCGATGTGACGTCCGGCTCGTATCTTGTCTGCTGCATTCGTCGCAGCTGATGATAGAGATTGACAGATTAGCATAGCTATTATTTGTTGGGTCGCGTACAGTCTTGACAACGTTCTTGGCGCTTGGTATGTCCATATATGAGTCCGTGAAAGCGTTCGACACGGAGAAGTTCCGGTCTTGCATTCGACGCTTGAGAAGGGCTTCGTCGTAACTTCTTATTGGCAGAGAAACCGAGAGTACTTAGATCACATGTGGCCAACATATTCACTCCGTCAGCAGACACTGCGAGCCATCGTCTTGAAGAACGGATTGTTCGCCTTGCCAACATACATGGCTGATGTCTGTGAAGAACGCGTGTTTGGCTCGGCATTAACGGCTATGGTTGCGGATTGGACGTGTTGTCAACAACAGCATTGGCTCGCTCAATTCTTGAGTTACTGGCAGTCTTGGTGATGTATTACCATGAATGAAAGGATCACTCCGTCGGGTCTATCAATGGTCCTTTGCAGAGGTTGTCTCACCCAAGCATTTCTTGGCCGCCAGCCGCCGCTTCCCGCAGTGGCGGCATTAGGTAAGCTTCGGCTCGGCTTTCTCGCGAAGCTGGAACTTTTTCGAGCTCGAGAAAGCGCAGGGTCGAGACTCTAGACCGATAATTTCTTGTGCCTACATTCACCAGAATTCACAACAACGATCATGGCGCCTTCACGTAAGAAAGAAGACGATTTCGTCCTTACACTCTCCGACGACGATAACATCCCGGACGAGGAGGAGGAGTTCGAGGAAGAAGTCCCCGCACCAAAGACCAAAAAGAACAAGAAGAACAAAAAAGACGCAAACGCGAAATCAGACGCAAGCAACGGCAATGCGCAGAAGCGCAAGCGCGATGCCGAAGCCGACGACAACGACGATGGAGTGGCTTCGGACTTCGACTTTGAGCTTGAGGATCCTGGCGCGGAGGGCATGAGGGAGTTCGACGCATGGGGACTTGGTGCTGGCGCCGCTGCGCAACAACAACAACTTGCTTCAAGCAGACACGGCGGCGTTGCTGTGGATGTCGATGAAATTGTCGCTAGGCGACTGGGAAAGAAGAGAAAGACGGAAGAGCCTGCAGCTGCGGACAAGACGGGAGAATTAGAGGACGATGCAGAGGATATCGAGATGGACGACGATGAGATGCTGGCAGGTGATGGGTTTGGAATGGGCGCTACTGGCGAAGACGAGGAAGACGAGGACGGCGATGAGGAGAGTGAGCAAGAAGAAGGTTCCGAAGATGAGGAGGAGGGCGAAGACGGCGATGAAGAGGAGGAGGATGTCGCAGCACCTGTACCGCACCCGGACGACAACGCTGGCTCAGATGACGAGGAAGAGAGAGAAGACCCGGCAGAAATCGCTAAACGGAACGCCTTCTTCGCACCCGAATCTAACATGGAAGGCGAGAAGAACCCGGCATCGACGACTGATGCTGCATTCCACACCATGTCGCTTTCACGACCAATCTTGAAGGGTCTTTCATCTATGAACTTCAGCGCTCCCACACCAATTCAGGCAAAGGCCATTCCGGTCGCACTACTCGGAAAGGATGTTGTGGGTGGTGCGCAAACTGGTTCCGGTAAAACGGGCGCCTTCCTCATTCCCATCCTGGAACGTCTGCTCTACCGCCCGAAAAAGGTCGCAACCACGCGTGTCGCAATCCTCATGCCCACACGCGAATTGGCGCTGCAATGTTTCACCGTAGCCAAGAAGCTTGCCGCGTTCACAGACATCACATTCGGTCAAGCAATTGGTGGTCTCAACTCCCGCGAGCAAGAAAAGGAACTCAAGAAGCGCCCCGACATCGTCATTGCCACTCCTGGTCGTTTCATTGATTTCATGCGCAACTCCTCGTCCTTCCAAGTCGACACCATTGAGATCATGGTTCTCGATGAAGCCGATCGTATGCTTGAAGAGGGTTTCGCCGACGAGCTCAATGAGATTCTCAACACCATCCCCAAGTCTCGCCAAACCATGCTTTTCTCCGCTACCATGACCAGCAAAGTCGACGATCTCATCCGTGTGGGTCTTCAGCGCCCAGTCCGTCTCATGGTCGACAGCCAGAAATCCACAGTCGAAGGTCTCGTGCAAGAATTCGTCCGTCTGCGCCCCGGCCGCGAACAAAAACGTCTGGGCTATCTCCTCCACATCTGCGAGACCATCCACACCACGCGTTGCATCATCTTCTTCCGCCAAAAGAAGGAAGCCCACCGCGTTCGCATCGTCTTTGCACTTTGCGGCCTCAAGGCCGCCGAGCTCCATGGTTCCATGTCGCAAGAACAACGTATCCAAGCTATCGAATCCTTCCGCGCCGGCACCGCCAGCTTCCTCCTCGCCACCGATGTCGCCTCCCGTGGTCTTGATATCAAGGGCGTCGACTCGGTCATCAACTACGAAGCACCGCAATCTCACGAGATATACCTCCACCGTGTCGGTCGTACCGCCCGTGCCGGCCGCACCGGTCGCTCTTGCACACTAGCCGCAGAGCCGGACCGCAAAGTCGTCAAATCAGCTGTCAAGGCTGCGCGCGCCCAGGGAGCCATCATCAGACAGCGCACGATCGACTCCAAGGACGCAGACAAGGCTTTCGAGCGTGTTGAAGCTCTGGCCGACGAGGTTGAAGCCGTCATGACCGAGGAGAAAGAGGAGAAAGCGCTGGCAGCTACTGAGCGCGATCTGTCTCGCAGTGAAAACATCGTCAAATACCAGGACGAGATTGCTGCCCGGCCCAAGAAGACTTGGTTCCAGAGCGGGCAGGAGAAAGAGGGCGCGAAGGCCCGAGGTAGCATCGCGCTCAACGGGCCTGATGCTGTCAAGGGAAAGAACCCGGTCAAGAAGGGCAAGCTCAGTAACAAGGACAAGAAGAAGATGCAGGATAGGGATGATAGGCGGGAGGGCAACGAGTGGAGGAAGAGCAAGACTGACACGATGGCAGCTGTGAAAGGAGCTAGCGCTGCTCCCAAGGGAAAGCCTGCGAGTCGTGGCGGACGTGGCGGTGGCCGCGGTGGCAAGAGATAAAAAAAATATAGTTGGGAGCGAGAGATACCTTTTCTTGTAATGCATACATTAGTTCTCATGTTATCTTGTATGTCCGTTGAGTGCCAGTCTGCGACACGCACGCCTACGACATGCGCAAGCTATTACGATACTATAGCAACAACCTCAAGAGTCGTAAAATGACGCCTACCCTTCCCTCCTCAACCCAGACTAACCAGCCAGCCGTCGCTCTCAGTCTCTCCCTTCGCATTCTCACCTCCCCAGATCATCACAGTCGATCCGTCTTTGAGGATATCGCATCCAAAGTAGGCTCTCGGTCCGGGGTGCACTTTGCCAGCGTCGCCATCGCCGAGCTTATCGAGAGCAGGAGGCTGTACGTCCACCTCTGCCCAGGCGTTCGTGCCTGGGTCCGCTTTGAAGGCGGACCGGATGTTGTCCTTCATGTTGGCAGGGTTAAGAGTCTGAGACCATGAAGCCTTGCGTCCGGGCGTTGTGGAGGGGAGCTGCAGGGTCCATATGTCTGGGTATTGGACTCGTTCGGCTGAGACAGCGGCTTGTGTGTCTACGACTTGGAGAGTGGACTCGGAAGATGATGCCGAAAGATTTTCTTGAGTGACGGGTGGTGAGACGCCAAAGAAGTTCAAAAGGAAGTGTCGGCCGTGACCCGTAGTGACGGGTAGGAGCCCGCCAGCGACGCGTGGCTGGGGCGAGGGAGTCAGTGGGTTGGTGGGGAATGACTGCGTGGTCCACGATGTTGATTTATTGGGTGAGGCGGCGGAAGAGATCGCTAGGGAGTGGATGTGTCCATTCAGGCCGTTGTTGTCAGGCGCCATGGTAAGTACCCACAGAATACCATTGGCGAGCGAAGCGTTAGTGTCGGCTTGAGGAGCGTCCAGCAGGCGAGTCCATGTTTTGTTCGAGTAAGAGAAGTACCATGTATCCTTCAGTGCTTCGCCGGATCTGTTGAAGCCACCGTAGAGTACCAGATTGTTGTCGCAATTGAAGAGCTTGCCCTCAGCGCGAGCTTCGGGAACGTCATGTTCGCCAAGTTTGGGCCCGATGAACTCCCATGAGGACTTTGCCGTGTTGAACAACCAGATGCGGCCTTTTTCATCAATGACATCCCCATTTTGATCAGCGCCGCCAAAGACGGCTACGCATACGTTGAATGCACATGCAGCATGTCGGGTTCTCGCAACTGGGACCGCGTCTGAATCCCCGTCTTGAATGCCTGATGCTTCACCGCCCGTCGCACCAGCAGGAAGAGCAGGCAATAAGGCATACTGCGTTTCGCTCTGTTTCTCAGCCTCGGACTCTGAAAGCAGAGAGATGACATGGATGTCTGTTGCTGCCAGCTTGCCACCGCTGGTCTCGCCACCAAAGATGTAGGCCTTGTCGCCGACAACAGTCAAACTATGTCTTGACCTTGCGAGAGATGCTCTGTAGACATGAGCAAGGATGATCGTATCAATGTGGCTTTTCGAGACTTACTTCGTGTGGTCGTCCGGAGCTGTAGCAATCTGTCTGAAGGTGCCCTTGAGGGGCATTGTGGGCTGGGAAACCATGTATGCGGCAACTCCTACTTGAACGCCAGTCGATACAACTTCTTCGGTCGCCCAAAGTGCAGCCGCTACTTCTGCCATGATTGTAGATGGCCGGCCGGAGTGATTTTGATGTACTTTCTCTGGCTTGTTCCAGGGATGGATGCCCAGGAGCTTGAAGTATGCCGACAAGCAAGGGATTGAGCACGTGTGCAATTTTCCGACTATTAATTAGAGACTTAACGTTGGCAGAAGCAGATTTATTCGGTTGTTCCTGGATCAAGGGCTTCGTCACAGTAGTCTGGCGCAATGAGGTGCAGTCGTGGTGTAAAACACCTGGGCAGTTGAGGTGGATCCAATCAACATCGATATGATGCAACAATCGATCAAGGTTAAGGTTCTCCGCAAACGACCTGTGGACGGCCAGTCCAGCTAGGATTTGATTTGATGTTCAGGCCCCGCGACAGCCTCCCATCTCCATCTCCATATTCGGCCAAGACAAGGCGCCTCGCACGAAACACCAAGCACGTCCATCAAACATCTATCGCGTGCCAACTCGATCATATTCATTCCTGGACGGACGAGGTCACTACACTTACGGCGGCCCTGCTACTGCGCGACCGCGACCGCGACCTCATGCTGCACGCGCGCACCCCAAACCGACAACCCTCGCCCGACACTACTGCAGATCGCACATTCTTCGATCTGCACCCAAGTCCCGACGACCGCATACATATACACATACACGCCCACCATCATGGCCACCGCCCAGGTCGCCCGAACTAGCCAGACACCTCGTCGTCGCGATCCACCACGCCCATCGGCAACCAAACGCGCTGCGCCCAGCGATGCCACCCCCGATCAAGCCGTCAAAAAGCGCAAGCTGAGCGAGCCTTATGTGCGCAACAGCCAATATATCCTGCGCAAGCACAAGGGCAAGCCTGCGTCCATGACAATTCACCTCCACCCTTCGCACTTCCGGTTCGCGAACCAAGATGGCAGCTTTGCCTACGACTCGCCCATGCGCTTTGTCCTGCAGCACCTCAAGAATGGAACAGTACCGCATGAGATCCTCGACGAGTTATTGTCGGCAAAAGTGCAGTTCTATGACGGATGTCTGATCGTGGAAGTTCATAATCACCGCGGCGCTGGAGGGAAGAAGCAAAGTCCACGGGACAAGAGCGCGGACAAGGAGAAGTTCTCAATGCACAATTACAACGAGCACATCACACCTTCGCCGTATGCGCCATACCCTAGCAAGGCACAAGCTGCAGCCGAAGCCCAAGCATTGGAGAAGGCAAATGACACCACGCCCGAACGGCCCAAAGGCAAAGAGAAGGACGGCCCACACGTCTCGACGATAGTACTACACCCAACGGAACAGACCAAGCACGCTGAATTGATGATACTTGCGCGCACTCCCATCTCAGAACTCCGCAACAAGAAAAAGCCCGGAGATTCCACAACGTCGGGCGCCCAGGATGCCACAACACAGCCACTCACACCCGGTGGCTCTGCCAATGCACAGTCGGAGAAGATGGTGATGGACCAAAATGACTTGTACACGTTCCAGGCCGATTCGCTTGTAACTACCGAACCGCCTTTGTACTTGGGACCTGCCAGAGACGCAGATGAAGCCCAAGCTGTACTCGATCTGTTGGAGAACCCCTTGCACTCTGGAAAGCCACCCTCGCCGCGGGAGCGTAAGAGGACTACAGCGGAAGTGGCGGCCGACGATGCTCAGGCTGCGGAGGCGGAACGCAGGATGCTGATCATGGATGAGCGTATAAAGCCCTCTGCGAGAACAGCTACTGGTGCTGCGACGAGCGACAACCAATCGGCCGCAGCATCTCTCGGCTTCTCACGATTCAAGACAATCGAGATGGTGCGTCAAAACCATGAAAAGGCCGAGCGCGAGAAGAAAGAAGAAGAAGCTCGTGTCGCGGTTGAAAAGCGACAGTTTGAGGAGCAGGCTGCCAACCAGCAGAAGCTCTTGCAGCAAAAGCAGCGTGAAAGTATGATATACCAGAAGCAGCAGCAAGCACAGCAACAGAGGCAGATGGCAGCACAGCAACAAGCCGACATGTTACGCCAGCAGCAAATGCAGGCGCAGCAGGCACAGCAGCAAGCCCAACAGCAACAGCAACAAGCTAACATGACGCAAAACCATGGGCATCCTGGCCAGAACAACTTGATGCAGAACCAACAAGCCAACTTCCAGCATCCCCAGATTGCTGGAGTTCAAGGAAGCCCCGTTCCCAGACAACAGTCGCAAACACCCATGATGCAGTCTAGCCCAATGGTACAACAAGGTGGCTTCCCGATGGTAGCCCAGGCTTCCAACACCGGTGCTGGAAGCCCGGCGCGACCAGCATCTGCAACCAGGCAGCATCCTGGAGTGGCAATGGCAAGGAATGCCAGTCAACAAGCGCCAGGCAGCCGAAACCACACACCCCAGATGGTCAACACACCATCTATGGCTCAAGCTATGCCTGGTCGGCAATTGTCCCAGACTCCACGCCTGCAGCCAGGCAGTCCTGATGTGGGCATGTCGCAAACGCCAAACGGCATGATGATGCAAGGTGGACAGATGAACCAGAACCTGACGCCTGCGCAAGTCGCCATGCTCACCACACAGAGGGAACTGAACGCAGGCCAGGGCATGCCCAATGGGCAAATGCAAGCTGGAAATCCCGCAAGCATGACTCCCGAGCACATACTATTTGCTCAACAGATGGCGAAGATGCAGCAGGCCTTCCAATACTATCAGCGCCTGTGGCAGGAGCAATCCTCGATGGGGAACCACGAAAACGCAGCAAAGATGAAGGCGGAAGCTTTCCAATTGCAGCGGAAAATGGCTCAGACGAAAAACCAGATGGCACAGAGACAGCAAATGGCAGGGAATGCAAGCACGCCCGGTGTGAACATGCAGCAGCAGACGTCGCAAATGGGTCACGCGCATCCAGGCCACCAGCAGCAAAACCAACAACAACAGCAAATGCAGATGCAACAAATGCAACAGATGCAGGCGATGCAGCTACAGCAGCAACAGGGCAATATGCAGGACCCCAATGGCATGTCTGCGCAGCAGCAGCAGCAACAGCAAGCTCAAGCTCGAGAACAGTTCGCCCTCCGACACCACCAGGGCCAGCAGCAGTTGAACGCGCTTTTCAAGCAGCACAATGGCCCGCCTCCGCCTCACATCATCGCCAACCTCCCGCCCTACCTCAAACAAATGCTTCACCAGCAGCAGCAGAAGCAACAGCAAGCGCGCGCACAAGCTCAAGCTCGCATGCAATCCTCCGGGCAGCATCCACAGCAGCAAATGCAGCAGCAGCAGCAAGGTGGCGGAGGTGTCGTAGGCAACGAGCAGTACGTGGCGCATTTGCAGCGCATGCAGAACCAACTAGGTATGCAAATGGGACAGCCGCAGCAGCAGCAGACACCTGGAGGCGGCATGAATATGGCCATGGGCATGAACAACATGCAGCAGCAGCAATTCGGAGGCCAACAGCAGCAACAGCAACAGCAGGGCCAAAACGACCCGCTGAACGCTCCGTTCGCTGCCATGGCCAACGCTCTGCAAAGAGGCGGTGGACCAGGAATGCAATAGGGTGCTCCTCTCCATCACGCCCAGCGCGGTTATCCGGTTGCCCCGACTTGCCCTATTACACCTGTTCAGCCTGGTGCTGAGGGCTTGACGGCGGCAATGCATACAGGGATGGCGCAATTACTTGCAAGCATGGCTGGAACGCGTGTTCCAATGCTGGGACCACACGCACAAGGACCGAGAACTGCACCTGAGCGGCCAGCACGAATAGATTCGCCACGCACTGCATACCGACCTCTGCACCCGGACCAGGACGAATCTTCGTCTTCGAGTCTAAAGGGATACGATAATCAAGGATATCTTGTAACACCACCTCCGCAGAGACGATGAGGGTGAGATGCACTTGACGCGTTTGTGAGGGTCTCCCCAGTATCGATTCTACTCGTAACGTGTGGTGTGGATTAATACGATTGGCGCTCTTCGGGGATTGATGGCAGTATAGCTGTGTAGTGACCTTAAGAAGTAACCTATCATCAAAGGAACATCAGCCACCTACCTACGAACGAGCAATGTTTTACTTTTCCTTTGGAGTAGCGTCAAGTATAATGTGTAGTCTGGAACAATTCGGCTAGGCGCGTGACGTGATGATCCCCACATTCTCAGGTAACAAACCAATGGGGACAAGCTACTGCCAGTGTCCCAAGAAAGCGTCCCTGTATATCTGTCCCCCGAGAGCCACGATCGGCTCGGCTGGAATGTCATCTACAACCGACCGATGACCAGCACGTGTTACATTCGAGACAGGCTAGTAGTCTAGGTACAGGTACTATTGGCTCCACTGCCTTGCTTGACTTGATTGCTCGCTGAATCTCCTCAAGACTCGTTTTGCTTCTGTTGTTGTTTGAGCTCGAGTTGTGACTGATCGCAAAAACATCCTCTCGTTTCCATATCGCGTACTGTCCATGTCCCGAGAAGAGAGTACCTAATCACGACACCAACAGGTCCAACATACATGGCTTTCTGAGCATCTTGTCTGGCGTCGCATCTTTTGCATTTGGCTCAGGACCGGGTTGATACAGCTGCCTAGCGTTTATTGCATACATAACATCACAACACGCCTGAGATGAGAGCTTGCATCCTCTCTTCGCTTGCCTTTGCGGCGCATGCGGTGGCGAGTTGGACAAATGTACGTCGTGTTCGACATGCAGTATTTGCATAATCACAGGTATACAACAAGGCTCACAACACGCAGAACATTAACTACCGATCTCCATCAGAGCACCATCCGGGCTTGGGAATCGCTCTGCACAAAGTCAACAGGCGAAACACGCCCGACAAACGCTTCCAGCCTTTAGAACTCAACTTCACACACGGCGTGGCGTCTGGAGATCCATACGCAGACTCCGTCATCCTCTGGACTCGAGTGTCGCCACAGTACGACTCCGTAGACGACAACTCGGTCGTCTCTGGCGATGTCCCTCTCTACTACCATGGCCCTGACCAAACCGTGTCAACCGCACCCATCTGCGTCGAATACAAAGTCTCGCTCACCTCGGATTTTGCCGATGTCGTCTCCGGCGGCAGAGCGTATACGTCCAGCGATGTTGACTACACAGTCAAAGTAGAGGCGACGGGCCTAGAAGCTTTCACGCGTTACTACTACCGCTTCAACGTATGCGACAGCGATAACACGAGCCCGCTTGGTCGGACCAAGACCGTGCCTCATGTCAACGACCATGTCAGCCAGGTCAACGTGGCCGTGTATAGCTGTGCTAACTATCCGTTTGGCTTCTTCAATGCCTACGGCAACCCTGCTCGCAAGGATAGCGTCGATTATGTTATTCACCTTGGAGATTACATCTACGAGTACAAAGGCGATGGCGATTATGGCAATGGCGCTCCCATCGGTCGTGTGCCCAAGCCTGAACGCGTTATTCATTCGCTGTATGACTTCCGAGAGCGCCATGCGACTTACCGTAGCGACTTGGACCTTCTTTTGTCGCATGCAGCTTTCCCCTGGATAGCAACGTGGGATGATCATGAGGTATGTTGGATTCGACGAGACGGACGATGGCAAGCTAACACATACATGTACTTCAGGTGGCTGACAACACCTACCGTGACGGAGCAGCTGACATCGCCAACAATGAGGCATCCTTCATCAAGGACGGCGGCTTCGCGATCGACCAGGTCAAGATGAACGCTGTCCGCGCATACTTTGAGTTTGTCACACACCGTCAATGTCCTCAGCACTTCATCAGCTAACCGACATGCGCAGGTGGATGCCAATCCGTCAAGTCGAAATGGACGACAACCTTCGCATCTGGCGCTCTTTCAGCATCGGCTCACTCTTCGACCTGATGATGCTGGATACGCGGCAATACGACCGCTCCATCACCGACCTCTACTGGAACACCAATTACATCCACGCGATCAGCGACGATGCCGGCCGCACGATGATGGGCTCACGGCAGGAGAGCTGGTTCTACAACTCCCTCTCAGCCTCACACGACCGCGGCGCCGCCTGGCGCGTCATCGGCTCACAAACAGTCTTTAGCCGCATCAATCAAGCCGCCGTATACGGCAACGTGAACCCGTACAACTACGACCAATGGGACGGCTACCAAGCCAATCGCAACCGAACCCTCCACCACCTAAGCACGAACAACATCAGCAACAACATCGTCATCTCAGGCGACAGCCACGCCAACTGGGTCTCTGACCTGGTCGCGGACTACGGCACCGACTCCCCTCTCGGAGTCGAGTTCGCCGGAACAGCAATATCCTCCCCGCCGCCCGCAGGCGAAAACAACATCCCCGACGCCAATGCCGAATCCGACTGGTTCAACAAGCACAACCCGGAGCTGCAGTGGAACGAGATGCTGTACAGGGGCTACTACGAACTCCAGATAACGCGCGAACAAGTCCGCGCCCTCTTCTTCGGAACGCCAAACATCCTCAATCGCAACCCGCACGAAATCCCTCTAGCGAATTTCACCGTCAAGAAAGACGAAAACCAACTCGAGCGACCCGTAGGAGGTGGCCAAGCCGAATCCGGCAGTCTGAAAAACGGCAAGATCATGCTGACATACCTGACGAACAACACCGAGACGGGCGAGTGGTTTGTGACGGAACACGGGCGGCAGGTAAGTCATGCCAACAACACCAGCGTCAGCGGCAGCGTCTTCATCAGCGTCCCCATCAACGGCAGCAGCGGCAGCAATAGCAGTCACTAAGTGACAATCCTTCTTGCCTCTAGTTCCGGACCTTCCGCTCCCGCTTCTTTTCCTGGCGGGTGTTTTTCATCCTCGTGTTCTTCTTCGTCCTCTTCGTCCTTTTGGATTTCCTCTTTGCTTCTTCTTCCTATTTTTCCTCTTCTTATTCTCCTACTTCATCTTCTCCGGTGCTGCCGAGCTCGAGCTAATTTCCTCTTTCTTTCTGCGTCGTGAAGCACTGGCTCGATGGAATTGGACTTTAGAAGCAGACCAAAAAAAAAAAAAAACCCCCCCCCGAAGGGAACGTCGACAAGAATTCGGAAGGTTGGGCCCAGATCCGGACCGACACGATCGAGCCAACCAGTTCCTTCTCGTGCTCCTTGCTAGTCGACAAACAGAAGCAGACCAGAGGCATCAAAGCCGAGAACGACTCGACGCGCCAAGAACAATGCGAGAGAAGTTGGAGCTTCCTTTTCTCTTTCTCTCATGCAATACCAGTCAGTCATTGCGAGTCTGCCGCGTTTTCTACATTTCTTTTTAGTCCTAGATCTCCCCTACGGCTAGCAGCTCACGCGAGCCGATGACGACAGCGACGAACGAGGACGAAGAAGAAGACGAAGACGAAGCCGATGGTAACGATATAGTGACAATTTGAACGGCCGCCAGACGCGCAAGCTCATGAATGGGAGGCACGATTGCGTACATACATGATATTCATGGGACACATAAGCAAAGTACAAAGTACATGACTACATGACATATGATCGAGAGGAGAAGCGTACAAAGACATTGGTTTTCTTTTCGTGGATTCAAATTTTGGGGGCGAACAAGCTTGAACCTCAATTCGACCAATCTACTCTCCTCCCACCGCTAAGTGATAATAATTAATGATAGCGCACCAATCCTCGGTTTCCCACTCTTTCCCGCCTTCTTTCGCTCCATTTCTCCCGCTCTCGACCCTTTCCCATCTCGCATTGTTCACTTGACCGGGAAGACCATCTATCTATCGCGGTTGCTGGCAGACAAGAAACAAAACCCGCACTTCGTGTGCCCCGATCCAACGTCGACAGGTGATCCGAAAAAAAGCGATGGGCGTTCGATTGTGACAAGATACAAGAAGCTGGGGTATGTAGGCAAGCTAAAGAAACATCCGGGGAAATAAACATGCGTAGAAGTCCCTCCTCCTCTTTTCCGCTCCCGTATGTGTTTTTTGAGTGGTTTCATGCATCATGGCAATTAATTTGTTGTGAGCGCTGGAGGGTGAGATCTGTGACTGGCAGCGTTGAGCCACTGCGACTTTTTGAGGTCGTTGCTTCCGCCAGCAGCTACTATGCACGTGCAGGCTGATTTTGTCCAAGCCTAGGGTAGAAAGCCGGTGTTTTCGACCATGAATAATCGAAGCGTATTAGCCATGTTCGGACGCTCGCCGATTCATGTTAACACCGTCGACAGTAACAGTTTTATCTGAACCTTGCAGAGCAGCGGCCCATGACCTCGCCCTGGCACACGAGCTCGGCGTTGAACTCCGAACCATCAAGCGTGAGGTAGATGTCGAAGTACACGCGGTAGAAGGTGCCTTGTGGGGTGTCCATGCGCTCGAAGTCCTTCTCGAGGTTCTTGCGGCTGAGATCGGAAGTGAGCGTGACAATCTCCTTGATGCCTGTGAGTGTGTTAGTGACGTGGTTGCTGCGGGATTCATCGTGCAGGTTTCATCACTTACGAGGATCCTTGGTATATTCGGGACACACGTCTTCGTCGCAAGCGTAGAGAACATCCTCGTACATGAGAGTCGCGCCGGGTGCCACCTGTCTGAAGAACGAGACCTTGACGGGCTCGCCAATCTTGACTCTTTGTCCTTTCTGTACGAAGATCTGGCGCGTGTATTTGCACCTGTCTTTGCCATCGAGAGAGGGCACACGGTATTGTTCGGGGTGGTGGCCTTCTTTGAAAGGCTGCAGAGTTGCCATGAGATAGTGTCGGCGTGCAACGCGAGATGTAATGACACGTTCGGTGATACCAGCAGTGACAGCACCCTTGACGATAGCGGCGACCGAGTCCATGGGTCGGACGACCTTGTTCTGGAATTGTGGCGGCACATGGAGTTTAATCTGCTGGAAGAGATACTCTGATGCACCGAATCCACCCACGACCAGGACGTTCTGCGAATGAATTGTTAGTTTCGTGCGCGGCATTGTCGCCTTTTACCAAATCGACTCACCTGTAGGAGCCTGTTCTGTGCCTGGATGGCAATGATCTGGTTTCGCACGAGCTCCAAAATCCTGTTGACGACCGGCTCAAAACATTGCAAGATTTCCTCGTTGGTGAAGGTCATATAGCCTTCTTCAATCCCAGCCTCGGGAAATTCAGCCTCGATACCGACGTCCACGGCCCACTTCTGACCGTTATTCCTGAAGTCGGCCTTGATTCTGTTCTCAAAGTCCATGATGCACTTGGCGTACACCTTACCGGCAGTCTTGGAACCATCCGGGAGCTTCATCTTACGGATCTTGGCGCGGAGGATGTTCGAGAAATTGCGGTTCAGCGCAGTGGAGCCACAAGAGTCACCAGAACCAGCGGTACATTCCGCGACTGTGAATGGCGACTCTTCCTCAACCTCGTAAGCGATCAAATCAACGGTACCTCCACCACAATCGACAATCAAGATCGCATCATGCACCTTCAGGTTGAGGAGACCGGTCTTTGCGCAGAACATGGCTGCGGCCTCGGGTTCGGTGATCAGAGTGAGGCGGTTATCGTTCTCGTCACGCAGGAAGCCGGCTTGAATAGCAGCTGCTCTTGTTGCGGCCTTGCCAGCATCGTTCCAGATAGCCGGCACGGTGAGGAAATATCTGATGTTGCGCTCTTCTCTGTTGAAGACCTCTCCCAAGCTCTTCTGTAGCTGATTGCGCATTGCCTGTCGCAACTTGAAGAGGTAATCAGCGGCGACATCAATTTCGGACTTTCCGGGAGGAAGAGGCGGGAGGTTGATCGGGTCGATATAGGTGTTTCCGGAAAGCATGAGCTGCAGTTTGAACCACTCAACTTTCTGAACACCCGGCTTGGGGTAGCCGGTGGGCGCCAGCGCATCTGCAATGTCAGGACCCCAGCCGACAACCTGTTGGTGTTGATCGTAGTAGAGGACGGTAGGAATCTGTAGCGCAAAAACCGAAATCAGGTCACGAAAATACACAGACGGATGGCAGTCGTCGGCGAACATACCTTTTGCTTCGTTTGCGTACCGGCACCGGGCCATTCGACAATAATGTCCTCCTTGGCTTCTGTGTTCGTTGCGAACGCGAAAGCGACACCGGAGAAGGTCGTGCCCTGATGCTCATGTCAGCAATGCTCAGCGATCACGCACATTGGGTACCTACGAAATCTATGCCGACGATGAGCTGCGCCTTGCTGCGGTTGTTACCCTCAACTTCGGCCAAGCTCCTTCCGTACAGCGGATTGGAGCCTTGCGGTGCGCCATATCCGTAAGCTTGCTGCTGCTGCTGCTGCTGCTGCATTGGGTAGCCTGGCGGGGCGGGTGCCTGCTGCTGGCCGTACATGTGCTGCTGGTGCTGAGGCGCGTAAGCGTGGCCACCGCCGGTGTTGATTGGCGGTGGCGGCATCGGGCTCGTCGGTCTGCCTTGGTTAGGATGCTGCTGCGCGCCGAGGTTGTTGCCCTGATTAGCATACTGGTAGGACGGCGGGCGGCCGAGCGGCTGCTGTGGGTTCATGGCTAGCGAGGTTGTCGACACCGAGGCCGCAGGCGCGGTCGAGGTCGACGAAGGAGGCTGTTGCGACGAGTTCGAAGTGAGGCTGGTGCTGTTGGAAGAAGTGCTGTTGGTGGAGGCAGCGGGCGCGGCAGTGAGGGTGGTGGTGGAGCCGGTGTTCCTCGTGGGCTGCTGCTGCGGGACTGACTTGTCGCTGCTTGGTCTGCGAGTCGAGCCAACTAGTTTGCGGAAACGGGAGTTCATGGACGACATTCAGAGAGGAGCATTCCTTGCCGTGGCCTGAGAGGGCGGGGCGGGGGTGAGGAGGAGGGGAGCAGCGTGGGCGTGGGTGTCGAAGCGAGAAGCTGGCAGATGAGAAGGTGGAGTGGAGAGGAGGAGGCTGAGGAAAGGGCGTTCAGCTTGGAGGGTGGAGTGAGCAAGGCAGACAGGCAGAAGGTGTGTCCTGCAGGTGAGATGCTCTCGATGGATTGGAAGCGGGCTGTTGGCTGTGCTGTCTCTCAAAGAGGGAAACAAGCGGGCACTCAGGCACGCTCAGGCAGCAACGGCAGACAACCAGTCAAAGGGGCTTGTATACGGATGCAAGCAAGCAAGCAGGCTCCTAGGCTACTGTCGTCTTTGGTTGGTAGCGGATGAACAGCGCAGAGAGTGTGGCGGAAGTAATGTTGATGGTGGTGGTGGCCGGGGTGGTGAGCGGTAGTGTGATTGAGTGTGATTGATGTGCGTGCTGCTTGCTTGCAGGAAGTTGCAGCTGTTGCTGCTGGGCGTTGCGAAAGGCGGGATTGAATGCCAAGAACGGCGTCCGATCTCAATCTCAAAGACGCCTTCGACGCCTGCTCGCTCCTAATAATCCCAATAACCCCCTCCCAATCCGAGTACTACGGCTGTCCCGGGGCAGGAGCGAGGGAGCCATCCCTCAAGCAGGGTAAACGGCGTGTGCGCGACTAAACTCACCAGCCAGAGCTTTGCGCTAGGGGCGGTGTGCGCGACCAAGCACGTGCAGCGTAAGTGAAAGTTGATGCCGCCATCTGTTGCTGATAAGGCCAGAGTGGTACGACCCAGCCTGGACTTGAAAGTGTTTGTTGGAGACGAAACGAATTGGTTGCATTGCATTGCTCAAGTCACTGTACTGATTACATGTACATGTTTGGGCTAACATGACTATGTACGTAGCATCACAACCACCTTACATCCTACTCTTGTATACATTTCCTACCAATTATTTAGGCCATCTCTGCGATTAATAATTACGCTCTCGGCCGCCCACACTCGGTACGGGCAGTCGAGGGCACGGCCCTGGCCCTTGTTTCTACTAGCGGCGGATCATCAAAGCATCATTCATGAACGCCACATCTCGTGTCTGCTAGCCTCACATGGGCAATTGCACGCACTCCTTTGTGCAAATGTTATTCCAGATTCATGATCTATACAGTAGGTATCTCCCTCTCGCTGCAGACTCGAGCGCGCCTCTTTTTGCATCGAAGCATTGATACCAATGCACTCGACCATGTCGAAGATACCTTGGGAGACTCACGCGTAAGATCGAATCGAACCTGTAACTTTGGGCCTTGTGCTTACGTACATGTATACATGTACACATGACAGACAGGGCTGACATATGCCGAGCTGTCTGTCCAGCGGCCTAGCCAGCCAGCCAGCCAGCCAGCCAGCCAGCCTGCTAATCCTTTCGAATCGATATTCCACTTACAAACTGCCATCTAGGCTGGCCTTCTGGCCATTGGGAGAAAAACAAAGGATGGAAAACAAAGACCAGCCACAGGTGGCACTGTCTCCTCAGACCAAAAAGAACACACATGCGTCAAGCCACTCCGAGATCCACATACCCTATTTACCGAGTTTTCGAGTCATGCATGCAAACGATCTCACGCGGCAAACGACTGGACCGCGCTCGCCGCAGCACCCCAGCACCGCAAAAACAATCAAAATCCTTAGCTTGACCCTTTTCCAAAAAGATGCCGAACAACCCGGAAGTCGTCCCTACTCCGGACACGGCCTGTACTGTAGGTAGTTGGCAAAATCAACCACGCCGAAGCAGAAGCAGGCGCGCTGGCTAGCTAATTCTGGCCAGTCCAGTCAGCAGTGGGCCAAAACAAAACAGACGGTCGAAACCCCCCCAGCCGATCCGTCCAGCCATGTGTCCGAACAACGTCTCCCAAGCTGAAAGCTGAGCTCTTGAGCCGAGCTGAAAACCCATCCAACCACCTTAGCGTGTTTGTTCGGAGTGTGTGGGCAAGCCGGCAGCAACCAATGGATTGTCCGGCGCTGCATCAAACCCCTGCTACTACTATTTCTCGGTGGTCTGGTTCCGAAAGACTTCGAGATCAGCCAGACTCACGTGAGACAAAAACGCAACCCCGAAGAGTGGACATGGGAATCATTCATTGAATCTAAGCGGCCGTCAAAAAATGCATGAGTATGCAGAGGAGTGTTCGCTTCTACCAACTCGCACGTGCTCGAAGCATATGTGGGACCGGACTAGAAGGAGCACGACGACTTCCCCTACTGCACCTAGTAAACGAATATTACAAGGGTGTGATCGGATATCACATGCAATTACGTGCATGCAGCTACAATAATCAATACAAGATCGCGCTCGGATCTCGACTGCCGCGACGATTGATTGGAAGTCTACCTGATGGGTTGTCAATTCAGATGCAGTACTGTATGCAAAAAAAAAGCTTCGAACAGGTCCGAGTACTCTGGCGGATCCCAAACTGAAAGAACGAGTGCCAACAGATATATTAGCCAGAGCCCGTAGGCCCCTCAAAAATTGAACATATTGAATTTCGGTCGCGGACTACCTTGTCTGCTAATAGTAGTAGTGATCTTGCTTCGCTGGGAGCAAGCTGCCTGGGGGATGGTATTGAAGAAGAAGAAAGCAGCAAAGCAAACATGAAGCCAAATCAACTCTCGCCCGGGACGTCGCCAGCCGCTCGCGTGCAGGAAGAGCCGCTTGAATCGATTAAACGCTGGAAGAAGCCTCGCCTCGCTTCGCTTCGTCATTCCATGTTCTTGCCGAAACGAATCCACACGACCAGGATGTCAAGTTCAATTTTTCCCCACCACATCTAGCTTGGAGCTGATCATTTGTGTTTGCTTTTTCTTTCGCCAAACAGAACCGAAATTTGCTGACGTAGTCAGACCTGTGTTGAGTATTATACTTACCGAGTCAAGCGGCTTCAAGCCCGGTAAGAGAGCGGATTCTTTTTTTTGTGTTCCTTTTGTTGGCGTGAGCTGGGTATCGAATTTGTTTTTGTCGTCGCTTTTCGCTTTTCGGATTTCGGCGGGCTTCGCGTCAATTTGGCGCCAGGTCGGTACTAGTGACGAACAGCTGGTCGCCTTCGAAGGTCTGCCGCGGTCGAGGTTCGAAGCTATACGTCAGTGTCAGACGCGGCGGATCACGAGCAGCTTCATCTGAGCTGGCTTAAAAACAACGCCACGGATGTTCTATCGACCTTAACGGAATCCCTCAAGGTGCTTTTCCGTTTGCCGTCCCATTAACCTGTGACTGGCGGCGCTTGGCAGGGTCGTTGTTCTCCTGTCACAATTCGTTAGCTACAAGCAATATCGATGTAAGTCATTGGAGCATGCAAATAATGAGTGGTAGCGCTTCATGTCTGCTTTGTCCTCGTGCTCACGTACGTCGAGTCCTGCGCCAGAGACTGTGCGTTTGTTATTCGCGGAAGCCAGCTGGGTAGCGCTCTTAGCAACCTTTGGCTTCTTAGTCCGTGTTGGTCGAGTTTCACCTTCCGTGAAGAGATCCGCTGGGAGGTCGTAGCTGTGTGACTGTTAGCAACGGGTTACTTGTCATTTGGGACAGAATCACATACTTGCGGACGTGTGTCACACGGATCGAGTTTGATTCCGGGTTGTAGAGGTCTGCACTTGTGACGATGTTCTTGTAGTCGTTGATTGCATAGGAAATGTCGAGCGACTTCTGGTTCGGCTTGAGGTCAATGCCGACGTAGTAGGTCGTGGTATAGATCCTGTGCTTGCCGTCACTCGCAGTTTCAGTTGCATGCTCACCATTAGGCACCGGAACGGACATGCCCTCGGCATCAGTTTGGGCTACAGCTTGTGTCTGAACGTCTCCGGCAGTCTCAGTCGTTTCGCTTTCCTTGACTTGGTAGTCGAGACCACCTTGCAGGACAGTATCCGTCTGTGCTCCAGGCAAGCACTCGTGCTCACGATCGAAGCCTTTGTTGAAGGGGTGAGCAAGCTCGACACTACCTTGAAGCTCTTCGACCTTCATGATTAGCCTGCGAAGGCGAGCCTGACAAAGTCCCGACCATGCCTGCTGTGCTTCTTTGGAGTGACTGGCAGATACAACCATCAAGTAGTGCTTGTAATCTTTAGTAAAGAACGTGTGCTTTTGGAAAAGGTCTTTCCACGGCTTCGTATTCGAGCCTGTGATCTCGTTCGTTATGTCAAGCCCTCTCTTGAGCTCTCTCATCAGTACCTTGAAGGTGGAAGGCCCGATGTTGTGCGTCGAGTTCATCGACGGGTACGCAGGAGTGATGATGGGCATCAGGTGCTTCCGGTCGTGAAAGCTTGTGTTAGGGTCCCATTCGCGCAGCTGCAACGGCGCATCCTCTCTGAGTTGAAGTCTGACTGGATCAGGCCATCTCCAATTTGACATGAGCCAGAAGAAGCGCGAGACGATTCGAGGAGCAGCGGCTTTGGGGTAAAGCTGGCAAACCTTGGCCACCATCATGGCATAAGCAACGCCGCCTGGGAAACCGACAATGTTGCCGTAAATCGCCCGTCGTTGCGCCCAAAGCTTAACGGCACGGAGAGCGAGTCGGAAAGGTTTCGTCTGTGGTACGACTGCAAGAATGCGATCAGTCACGCGGGTACCGTTGACACAGCGAAGGTCAATGTCGTTCAAGCCACGAAGCAAGTTGTTGTCGGTCATCTGCAAAGAGCTTGGCACAGAAGCGACTTGAAGGTTTGAGAAGATCAAGTCGATGCTGATTCCATAGAGCTCGATCTTGATGATGGGCACGCTGGCATCCGGCACCGCGGTAAGCTCAGTAATGTCGCTCGCTTGTACGTTTTTCTTGAGTAGGTCGGGGAAGTATCTGAAGAAGTCTTCGCGTGTGACGTGTTTGGGCGCAACCACCAGTGTGTCAATATCCGATCCCGGACCATACACGCCCAAGCTGTAACTTCCGTAGGTAAAGACCTTGCCGCCAGCGGTTTCGAGGATGGCAGCTGGGAGTTTCTTTGCTCTTCCCACAACCTGAACCAACTCCTTGGTGAGCTTCTGTAACTGTCGCAAAACATTCTCCCTACAGTCCCCGGATCAGCAAGCGCCAACAGTGTTTCCCGTTTGTCGCGATCTCCTACCTCTTTTTGCCCTCTTCTGGCGACTCGAAATTCTTTTGAGCCTTCAACTCAGCCATCAACCTGTCGCTAAGCTCGACATCTTGCTGGGTGGGCGGGTCAAGCGACAATGGCTTGAAAGGCCCAGTGTCTCCCATCTCGTGCTTCGAAAGTCCTCGCTCTTGTGGTTGGGTCCAGCTCGCGTGTTCGTGTCAGGTCGGATCCTCCTGATCTGAAGTATGCGCAGACCTGTTGGAGCTGATGGCAGGGAATATGTGTCGCGCAATGTTCGGTTTCGCGCACCTAGCGCCGTTGATAGAACGGTTGTGGGCTGGCTGGTGATGGCCTGGGTATTGAAGACGAGCGAGCGACGACGGTTAAGGTTGGACGAGCATGTGAGATTCGGCGCCTGGAGCCACGGCCCGTTTGGGCGTTGCAGCGTGACGTTGAAGTGGCCGCGAATTGGAACAAATGAAATCCACTCTTCAGACAAGGATCATCACTAAGCAAGTTTTGCATGTGATCGTTCAGGAGCTCAATGATTCAAGAATCGCAGAGCCGTGCAAAAATGCGCCGCATTTGCTATCTTCACATGTGCTGAAGACGCCTGGCTTACGCGCGTTCAGATCGCACTTCTGAGAATTGCCGGTGCCGGCACCAAACACGACTACATGAATTATCGCACAGGACGAAGCATTGTTCAGGACCGTGATTGTGCACAGGGAAGTGCTGTGCTGCACGCTGTAGCATCTGCACATGCTGTCAGCGCCCACAATCAAATGCTGGCCACTAGTTAACAAATTCAATCAGTATCACGTCGCAAACCGCCTGCAAATATCTATACATATTCGTAGAATCATCACGCTGTTCGTCCATAGCTCCATGCTCAGCACCATGAGCTTCCACAGGGTATCTTAGAAATCCATAACAACTCCGGCAACAATCTTTTCAAGATCAGACTTCTCCAACCACCCATCATCGTCCTGGCTCGCGGCTCCCTGCTCAACATCTTCCCTCTTGGCCAGCAACGAACGTGCAATGGCCTCTCGAATGTAGATTTCGAAGTACTTCTCGAGCACACCGAGAGCATGCTTGTCGATCTTGGTATCCTTTGACTCGAAGTGCTCATGCATGAGGCGGAGGAGGAGGGTGCGCGGTACAGATGGTATCTCGGATGACTGCGAGGGAACTGGTGGCTCGAGGTCTCCATTTGGACTTGCTATAATGGCGTTGTCATCATCGTCGTCAGAAATTGCAAGTGGCGATGGTTCTTTACGATTGGGCGGACGCCCACGCTTCGCTGGTGCTTTGGATTGAGGAGGCTTGCGCGGTTTCGCTGTGAGAGGGTCGTCCGCTAGATCGTCCTCCGATTCGACCACTTCGTCTCGATCCGTTGCTTTGCTCCGTTTGCCACTGTTATCCTCGATCTCGTCCTCGTCCTCATCATCGTCATTCACCACATCTCTTCCCTTGCGTTTGCTGCCTGCCGCTCCGACACGCCCAAAGATACCCCTTCCTACTGGCGCGAAGTCGGATGTTATTCTCTTCACCGCACCAGAGTTGGTATTGCTGGTACTTGCGACACTGGTGCTCGCTGTTCTGCTGACCGGACGCGAGGTGCTTTCGCTGTTCGTGGATGCGACGCGAGGGACCTGGCTTGGGCGTTGCGGTTTGAACGGAGGGGGTTTGCGCTTTGAGGGCGGGTATGTGACCGTCTCCTTGGGCTCTTTGCGAGGTGGCATTAATGTGTGTAGTTCGGTAGAATCAAGCTGGGATCTGTGAGTTCGAAGTGTAGAGGCAGGAAGTGTAGAACAGATAGCAGGTTCAGCCGAGGCAGTTGAGACGCGGTCTACGCGCGTCATCACATGTTTGCCAGAACTATTCTCAACAAATCAATTTAAGCGCTTCTCGCAAGGAGCGCATGCGAACGATTAAACACGTCTCTACAATCACGACTGTCGCACTGTTTGGGCAAGCAACTAAAGCAGTAGCGCGATGAGACTGCGACTGCATAGGTGAGCTGGAGAATGTACCATCTGGCCAAATCGCTGTACTTGCATGCGACAAGCAAAGAGGGTAAGTTCAACACCGACCATATCTACATTGTTACCATCGCACGTGCAGGTCACTGACAAATTGCATTTGCAGAATACTCCATCCTCCTTCTTGGGCTCGACAATGCAGGCAAGACTACACTGCTCGAGCAGATCAAGAGCTTGTACAACCCGGATCACAATGCACGACTGAACACCGTCCCGACTGTTGGGCAAAACGTCAGCCTGGTAGACCTCGGCGAGTGTTACCTGAAGGTCTGGGACGTGGGTGGACAGCACACACTGCGCGGCTTGTGGCAGAACTACTACAGCAGCTGTCACGCGATCGTTTTTGTGATCGATAGCACAGATGTTGGGGATGCGGATGTCGAGAAGATCAACGAAGAGGGCGCTGCAGGGAATGCAGAAGTAGACGTAGGTCGCCTGGAGGAGTGCAAGATTGTTCTTGAGTCTATTCTGGAGGACCAGCAGACGGAGGGCGTTCCCTTGCTCGTTTTGGCAAACAAGCAGGACGCTGAGGATTGCGTGGAAGTTGTCCGAATCAAAGAAGGACTGGTACGCAGAGTGATTGAGGGAGAGAAGGGAGCCAGCGTGAGAGACAGTAGGGTCTTGCCGTTGAGTGCTTTGACTGGCACAGGTGTAAAGGAGGCAGTGGACTGGGTTTGCAGCCGCGTCAAGTGGAATAAAGAAGGCAGGCCACCCGTGATGAGGTGAAAGAGGTGGTCTTGGAGATATTGACTCGCACGAGGAAGAGATGTTGTTAGTCATGTGTAACGTGATACCCGAATGGCAGCAACTTTTGAGCAAAGTCCTATCTCAACTGGTTTTACGACAGTCATGCCATTTCACTTTTACTCAAATGCTTAGTATTTGTCTAGAATAATTTTATCCGTACTCACGCACTGATGGACGTAAATAAAGACAAAGCACTATGCACCAAAGGAATACAACAACGCCAAGGCGAGCACCTTCTGCGTCATCTCAACAGAAGGCAAATGGAGTGCTGTTCTTTTCTTCTTCCATGCCAAACCGGACGACAAAATTTTCATCACACCACCAACTGACAGTAAATAAACAGGTCAGGTTGTGACATCCCGACAAGTCACATCGAACCCTTGCGACGCGGAAGCGGCAGATAGCCACGCGCCTCACGGCTGCCGGAGACACACCACCTACGATTTAGGCGCAACCGGCATTGATTTACCGGCTAACCTGTACCGCGAATCTATCTTATCGACTGCTCAGTATCGCCGCGGAAGCCTGCTTTCCTTGCGCCTCATCTCGTCTCTGGACTCATCTCAGGCCCGTCTTTCCGTTCGTTGGCACTGCAGCCGGACCCCTGGACCAACGAAACGATCCGGCCTGTTGGAGGAGTGGCGGTGTGCTGTCACCTTGCATTGATACAGCAGGGAGGCTCTCATATCGGTGTTGTTGGGGTTGGAAAAATGGGCGTCATGGAGGTAAGGTGCCCTGATCTCTCTCTTCTTGTAGGCTGCCATGGAACCTCTCCGGATGATCTTTGGACGATGCCTGTCTCGCTGTCTCATTCAACAACAAATCGATCTTTCAGTCGTTTGTACGGCCCAACAGGCTTGCAGTGGCGCTGCTGGTAGCCGGAGAAGCGTAATGTGATCAGTCACTCTTCACGGTGACGGCAGTGTCACATTTGTCGACATTTGTGTAAGTCTATCAAACAGCATCTCCTTCCCGTGTGTTACCTTGATAGGGCAGTGGAATCTTCTGGGTCTCCTTTGGAACGCTATCTTGCAGCAAGATCAAGCATTTTGGTCTTTAAAGATGGTGCTTTGCATTTGAAAATGCCGGGTCTGACATACCATTTTACATCTGCAGATCTCACGATGCATACGCTCTTCAGTTCCAACATTCTCAGCCCACCGCCAATAGCCAAACCACAGCGAGACCCTTTCGAGCTCGAGTTCCACTCTACCACAGCATCCAACTCGACAGCTTCTGCAACGTCTTCTTCAACGCAAAGCTCGCCAACGGAGTACAATCTATTAACACTCCGCTTGCAGGAAGAAAGGCGCATAGCCGAAGAATATCGCCATGCCGAGCCTGTAACTACTAGACGAAAAGGTCACCCGAAGCTCTTACTAATGGGTCAAAGACGGTAAGAATGGTCTGATCCCACATCGGCGCATGTTTAAGGCTGACGTGGACCAGGAGCGGCAAATCCTCAATTCAAAATGTGATCCTGCAGAAGATGCCGCCGACAGAGACGCTGTATCTCGAGTCGACCAACACTGTCAACACAGTGGCCATGCAGTACGCACCTTCAGACGCACTTTGGCAGACATGTCTAATTTGTTCGCAGATCCTTTGCCCAAATCGAAATGACTGAAGTTCCCTCCCAGCTCTCAATCGAATCTCCCGAGATCGCATACTCAGATGCAAACTTCCGGGAGCTGGGGGGTGTCATTTGGGTCATCGATGTGCAAGACGATTACCTCAGCTCGATCAACTCACTCGTGCACACAGCCGGCTTTCTCGCAGAGAATTACCCTCGAGTGCACTTCGAAGTTTTCATCCACAAGACCGACGGCTTGAGCGAGGAGTACCGCTACGATGCATTCAGGGAAGTCCGACAGCGCGTGCAAGACGAACTATCCGACGTCGGCTTCGGTCACCGCGAGGTTGCTTTCCATCAGACCAGCATCTTCGACCACTCGATATACGAGGCAATCAGCAAAGTCGTACAGAGACTACTGCCTCAGCTGCCAGCACTTGAAGCACTCCTCAACAGGCTTTGCTCAACGTGCGGGATGCAAAAAGCGTATCTGTTCGACACGGTGAGCAAGATCTATGTTGCTACCGATGCCAGCCCTACTTTTTTGAAAGACTATGAAGTGTGCTCCGACTACGTCGACGTGATCGTCGACATCAAAGCGTTGTACGGATGGGAAAGTGCGGCAAAAGCTGGTGGAAGCACGCGATCGAAGCCAGCGAACAATGCAGACGTTGACGATGATGGTATTGGCGAAAGCATCGTCACATTTGAGAGAAATGGAGATACCTACATTTACGCACGTGAGATCACAGAGTAAGTGCCATTACTGCCAGTTAACTGAACAAGTCTGGTGCTAACCGATCACAGCCACCTTTCTTTGATATGTCTGATGGGCAAGGGCAGCGGAGTTGACAAGAGAGTTTTGATCGACTACAATGTCAGTTTACTGCAGGATGCGGTGGTTGAAGTCTTCAAAGTATGATTAGGACCTTCTGTCAGCTGAATGCAAGGAGTGCAATTGTTGCATTTAGACAGGGATACAGTGTGCAGCAAAACTTGGATGACTCGAATTCCGATGAAGTCCGATGTTTCTGTGCTACCAAAACAAGTTGAATAAATATACCACGGTAGACCGACTGCTCCTGTGTACCTAGTCCCATCTTCAATCACGTTAAGACCAAGACTCGTATTGTTGTTTGATCTATCTCAAGCAAAACGGCCCACTTCCCTCCGTACCCGGCAGCTCAGACCCTTGCTTACTCCGTGCGAAGCTCTTTGGCCAGCGATGATGCTCTCCTCCAAACTCTCTCGCGCTTCCAGTGTTCGTCCGCAACAACCCCTCTTCCGCCCGCGGTTCGCATCACAGAGTTTCAATAGAAGCATTCGTTCGCCGAGGTACCGGGCAACGGACACCAACCTCTCCAAAACTCCAGAACGAAAAGACTCTTCGGTTGACACACATCCTGGACGAGGATTCTTTGAGGGACTATTCGCGGCAACATTCATAGCATTTGTTACTGCCTTATTTGTCTCACCAAAGCAGACACAGCCAAACATAATCATTATCTCGGATCGTCAAATCACGCAAGTCACGCCTGGTCAAGATGTCGTCCTCGGACCTGAGGAAAAGAGCCGGCAACGGGATCGAGAAGCAGCCCGCGTCTGCCACCCAGACTACCCCCAAAGCCAAGACGAAGAGTGGAGGCGTGGGAGTAATGGACATCCTGCGCATAGCAGGAGGACTGTTCCTACTCAACTGCCTGCTGAGCTACTTCATCACAAATGATTCCGTACTCTGGGGCTGGCGGCCATGGTTCGTCCGCCCTGGAGTCGTGATGCGGTACTTCGTAAGTCGAATATCCTACTACCAACCCGCAGAACTGCACAGAACTGACAATCAACTCACAGCAAGGACCCGTGTCCCTAACCGACGCCGAGCTCCTCTCCTACGACGGCACCGACCCCGCCAAACCCATCTACGTCGCACTCAACGGCACCATCTACGATGTCACCGCTGGCCGCCACGTCTACGGCCCAGGCGGCAGCTACCACGTCTTCGCAGGCAAGGACTCCGCGCGCGCGTTCATCACAGGATGTTTCGCCGAGGACGCGGTACCTGACCTGCGCGGTGCGGAGTGGACGTACATCTCTGTGGACATCCCGGACATGGATACCAAAGGCGTCACCCCCGAGCAGAAGAAACTGCGGGAGCAAGTGGTTCGGCTCGCAAAGCAGAAGGCTCATGATACGATTGCCGGGTGGGCGAGCATGTTCAAGGGCGAGGGCGGGAAGGACTACTTTGAGGTGGGCACTGTGAAGAGGGAACCGGACTGGCTGGAGAAGCAACCAGTAAGGAAATTGTGTGATCAGGCGCAGAAGAGCAGGCCGAAGTCCAAGAAAGCTGGGACTGATGCTGGTGCAGCGTACAGAGGGAACTGACCGTGGCTCTGGTAGGAATTTGGGGAGCTCGCATATATGTTGTAGCGAACAACTTTCCGCAACTCTTGTTGGTATTGCCGCAAACTCAAAGAGCCTCGTGCCAGGAACCTTTCCTCGTAGATCCAGGTAGACAGAAGCCAACATCAACACACCCCACCCCAATCGACACGGCAGACTTGAAAGAGAAGAGATTTTAAATCAGAGGTTCAGCGGTAAAAAACTGTAGCAAGCGGTCGATTTCAAACTACCTGCTCCAAACCGCTAGCAGTCCTCCATACGCCGTGATATCATGCAGAAGTCCAAATCATCATCTAAGCATCCGCGACAGTGCGAGCTGCAAGTCTCCGTTAGTATGGCACTTCTCATTCATGCATTATCCGGATCCAACGTACTGTAGATGTTGCAGGTGTTGTGGCCGACAACCTTCTTGATGGTACCCTGGGCCTCGAGGTCGTTCAGGGCCTTGCGTGCGAGAGAGCCGTTGATCTTCAGGCGATCGACGAGGACGGCGACGGTGATCAGACGGTAGGACTGGACATCCTTGTTGAGACGCTCCTGGAGGGCCTTGTCGAAGATGACGGCGTGGACGGCCTTGTCCTTCACTGTTCGCGAAATCTACGTTAGCGCTCGGTCTCCTCGTGGCGGGTTCGCTCGGTGCGGGTGTTTGGTGAAGGGATGTATGCGTGCGCGCTTCGACGGTCGTGCGTGTGTATTGTCGATGCGCGCGGAGGATGGAGGAGGGATTTCGCGTACCCTTGCCCTTGGACCACTTCTTCTTTTGTTTTCCGGCGGGAGGCTTTTTGATTGTTAGCACGAGCACTTCCTCATCGCATACAGGCGCGGTGGGCACATACCATGATGATTGTCTGTCCGTGGGGAGTAGTTCGAGTCGCTGAGGTCTGGCTGACAGTGAAAAGACATGAGTGCGCTTCGCGGGTCTTGGCGGGCGGGGACGAAATTGAACGTCACGTGAGACATTCCGGATCGCGCTTTCCGTGCCAATGCGTCACTCTGGCCAGACGGTATTTAGAGACTCTTTTGATGGGAATTATCATGTATGTATTTCATACCAAGATATAAGTCATCGCGTGTTTCGAATCTCCAAACTGAGATACGACCACTCACATGGCATGTCCTTGCGCAGTCGCCACCAGTGACTGCCATGCTTCGTATCAGGAGCTCAAAGTTGGACTTCGTGAAAGTCTGAAAGATATCGCCAAGTTCGTAAGAAAAGTGCACGTAAGCAGCCTGACGTTGACCTCTAGAACAACTCAGATCCGCGGCTGTGTTTCTGTCCCAAGCCTGGCGATCAGAGCGGCTTGCTCTCTAACGATCAGATGGCTTGTCGCCGCCGAGACTACTCTCCAAATCCTCGGTGTTCCTGCGTTCCTCAGGCGCCACAGTACTAAGACGCACCGCTTCTGCCACTGCTGCTTCTTCATCTTCGAAAGCACCGTTACCAGCGTCTACCCAAGAGCTTTAGCGGCGCTCAAGACCATCTGCGTCGTTCTGTCGCTGCGCTTGGGAAGCCACAGGGGTCATGAAAAGACTCCTGGCCTGGTCGCTGCCTGCCAAACGCCTGCGAGAGCTGTGCGTCCCAGAGCTCTCATTACGGCGTTTTCTGAGACCAGACGCCCGTGCTGAAGAAGAAGGATCTCGACTCCTCGGGGCGGCCGCAATGCTGCCGGATCGATCGACTTCGACAACATCATCATCATCGTTGTCCACAGACAACGATCCGCTGCGCGACCAACTTCCTGAAAGTAACGAGGCCCTTGTGCCGCTGGGTGCCCTGTCTGGTCTGCGGATGCTAGGTGGCGGCGGCGGCGGCATAGCACCCTCCTCATTTTCTACTCCGCCTTCACCCTCCGATCCAAGTCCAGAATCCTTTTCGTCGTCATCTTTCTCAACGGACTCTGCGGGAAGGCCTTGCTCGATCTTCCTCTGTCTTCGCTTCTCTCGCCTTTGCCTGGTCTGCTTGATGTTGCTTGATCTGGCTTTTCTCGCCCGATCCAGTTCGTTCGAAAGGACACTTCCCTTCTGGCTGCTCTGGAGTTGTGCTTTGATGGTAGCAATCTCCTCTGGTTCCGTCGCTACCAGATAACGCCACGCGTCGTACAGTAGCTTCCGCTGCAGCTGAAGTCGCTCAGCCTTGGCGCCGGTTTTGCAATACTCGTGGTTTAGGATGTGCTCCCACGCCACTTCACCAAATATCGGGTCGTCCTCACTTGCATCGCCTTTGCTTTGTGAGTAGAGGCCGACGGCCGGTGCGCAATGCGGCCTTGTCAAATTGTCTGGCGGATCGATAGGTTCGTAATAGACTACACTCCACTCTCCATGTCGCAGTCCGACCGCTACGCGGTTGTGTTTGACGGTGATTGTCATGGTGAATTGCCTTGTGTATGTCGCTGTTGATGCTCGCCGGCTGGTATTGTGTGTTTCGGTGTACAGTTGGGCTATGGGCGTTGGGTCCTGGGTGTTGGTGATGGTGTTGGAGTGGTGTGTATGTGCGTCGAAGTGAAATGGAAGCAAAGAACAGAGCGGCAGATATCTAGTTGTTGGTTGCCTGTCACATGATGTTCTCGCAACTCACATGCGGATGTCGTTATCTTGTCTCGATGAGTTAGTTCACGGGAGTCATGTGCGAGTGTGCCAATATGGGTGCTAATGTGTCCAAAAAGCACATACTTGCCGCAGCTAACACACGCGGTGCGAATGCCAGCTTAAAAAAAATAAGTAGCGATACAGTAAACATTCGACGAGTTCCAAATTGCAAGGCGCAAGTTGGTAGAACGCCTTTTGCGACTGCAGCTGTAATGGGAATTCCACATGAAATCGTCTAGTCTAAGGCTCGGCTGCTTGACGATGTATGGCCTGTCTATCACAATTTGACTCTAGCAAGCATGTGATTCGTCTGCACTTCAATTGAGTTGGATGATATTTCGCTGCATCCCGACGTTGGTGTTGAAGTGTTGAAGTCGGCCCGGACACAAAGTCCGAAAATTGAAACGCGATCCACTTTGGCGCTTTGCTTGACCTCACTTCCAACATCTCTCAGCCCGCTTTCCCTTGTCCACAACTTCAACATCGCCCACTCTGGTTCTTACGAATGTCCCTGCGACCGAGATGGAAACAATCGTTCCATCCATGAAATGAGTGTGACATGCGCTCTTGAAGACTCTCCAAGCCTGTCCAACCCGCCTCATACTTCCGTCAGTCCAGCTCCATGGAAGCAGCACGCGACCGTGATTCCACAGCAGAATCCACACTCTTCAAGATGCCCTCGTCTTCTTGCTCGACCTCTGTGTCTTGTGATTTGGTCTTCCTCTCCAGCGGCCGCATGTACGGTCTTCTTTGTGTCAAACCCCACTTCACCATCTCCCTCTCCACACGGATGTAGCACTCGAGCCGACCGATCTCATTGACCAGCCAAGCGATCTCATCCCTCGCCGCATGCATCAGCCCAACACACTCCTTGGCACTCATCTCATCAATGTCAGTCGGCAGCATGCCGTCCCAGTCGTCGGAGCGCGTGATGTAGTAATCGTTGATGTATATCCGGATGTAGAAGGACTGCGCTTCCTCGACGAGGATTCCGATCTGCTGATCGAGGTTGTCGCGGATCTCGCGGATGGCGGCACCGAGGATGGAGCGGAGCATGTGAACGGGGTGTGAGATGGTAGAGAATGTGGAGTCGGGGTCTTGGGTTTGCGACCGAAGCCAGAGTTTGAGCCTGTTGTACTCTTTGTGCGCTAGGTCTTGGATGCACGCCAAATCTTCCCAATCGTGTAGCATCTTTGCTGTGCTTGTTGTGATGTTGGTGCGGGCCGAGAGGGTCCGAAATGTTTGGGTGGTTTGAAGGGTGTGGTGTTGCTGAGTCACATGGTGTTGCGGTGTAAGTGTGGGTTACGGTTGGCAAGAGATTACAGTACTCAGTTGAAAGGTGAATGAAAGCTGACACGTCTCCCAGTGTGAATGTAGTGAAAAAATGCACTTGATGTACTGACAGGCATACGACGATCGCGAGGAAAGTCATGCCACCAAAGACCAAGAGTGGCTTCAAACGGTTGGACAACCAAAACGGAGAGAATTTTCTTTCATTCGAACAGGCAAGACTCGCGGCCCTTGCAAGACATGTCAAAAAAATATAAAAAATCACAGTGGTTACGGCACTTCTGATCATTAAAGGACCCATCCAACGCCTGACGAATCTGGAACACAGGTACATGCCGGTTTGCTGGAACTTCTGCTTTATACGGCGCGCTTCCACGCTAGAACCGATCCTTGCGCCTATCAGGAAGGAATGCAGCCCTAGCCCGGAGACCTCCTGAACACTGTTCAGGAGTTGGTCGGTCAATTTCAATAATGTTCTCACGCGCGCTACCGACTGCACCACGCTGACAGCTTTCTTGTGGTGACGTCGATCTCACTTTAAAGCTTTTATACTCAACTTGCGGTAAGCGAGGCTGCTACCTTGAAGTTGAGGGTGATGTGAAGGTGCAGGAAAGTCAGCGCTTTGCCGAAATAACGCCGAGGGAAGTGAAGGAAGTCCGGCTTCCAGACTCGCGACATCCTCCTCCGTGGCACAACACGAAAGAAGCTGCGTGGCCCGGACTGTGCCTGCAAAGCTACTGGGTGCAACGAATTGATGGGCGAAAAGTACTTAAAGTTACTTTGCGGCGCGGCGACACTCCTCCGGGTCCTCACTCGGGTGTCAATCTGCATAACAAAATGTGGGAACAGACATCTAGTAGCTTGTGAGCCTAAGCAACTAAAAATCATCCTCTAGGCAGAGCATAAGTCCACGATTGGCAATAGAGCAAAACCCAGAATTCCAGAGCACCTCCAAACAAAGGCGCTACGAATGCCGCGTTCTTATCGCTTGGAGTTTGCTTTGTCCTAGAGAGATCCATCTCCAAAAAGCCCTAGCAGCTGACTACGGGACACACGAACTTGGTAGAAACCGGAATAACAGCTAGAACTATGTACATACAAATGCAGCGCGTGGGATCGATCTTTCGCATAAGGGCCCTTGAGGCGAAGGAATGGAACATGCCAAAGCTTGTGAGAGCCTCAAGTCCAGGACCCGTTATCTCAAAGAGTTGAGTGACCGAATATGCTAGTATCAGTAGCATTCGCGCACTGTACTGCGTACCGCAACTTTGAAGATCTTCATGAGGGGAACTCTGGAAAGACCAAAGAGACTAACCAACTCTTCTGCCATTCAGCTAGCTTCTACGGCTAGGTGCCACAGATCTCAGACGAGCTAGAAGGACATTATCAAAAATTCTTGAGTTGCGCAATTCTGGGGGTGGTTCCTCGGAAGGAAGACGTTGTTGCAATGTTCGTACGGAGTCCTGCGAGCCATTCACATCTCGACTATGGCTATCTCGCTGATCACAAACTTCGAGAACCCTCAATACTCCCACTCACGATTCCAGTATCCCAGTTTAACCGGAGCCGCCGAGCCGCCCCTTCTCCTCACATGGGGTTGTTGGGTGAAGGGCGGATACTGCGCCTAGATCACAAGAGCAAGAGGCGTGAAGAGGGTCTTGGACTGCTTTCCGTAGAAGAACATTGCAAACGCCTTAACCACTAGGCTAGAGAGCCCGCTTTTTGGGAGTGACGTAGAAGTCAGCGCGAGACTTGTATAGGTTGACTTTGTGAACGCTGGGTGTGGGCGGAAGGTCGGCCGGGTCGTAAGTGAATGAATCGACGGGAAACGCCGCTGGGTCCCATGAGCTTGCCAGCGACTTCATGTGGTCCAGAGCGCGGGACCACACCGAGGAACAGACTGGTGCTCCACTTTGAAGCGTTTGGATGCGACCAGACCAGGCGTAGAAGACCAACCAACTTCGTCGTCAGGAAGCCAACTTCTGCATACGAGCGCCATGGTTTCCAAGCGAGGCAAAAGCTCGCAGACAACCCGCAACCGACTGCAGACCAACGCCACCAATTACAAGCCGCTGAAACAGCTGCCTTTCGATCCAAAGATGAACCGTCAACTCCAGCTAAACGAGCAATGGAGGATCGTTGCTAAAGCGTATTTGCTCGATCCGATCTTCTTCACAGGCATCCAGAGCCTTGAGCTCAAGGACCCGAAGATGCTCGAAAAAGCGGCCAATTACCTTAAGAACCCGTCGGAAAGAGTGCAAAGAGATCTTTGTGGTCGTGCGAAGCTGCTCGTGAAGGACTTCGACAGATACAAGCCAAGCTCCAAGTCAAACGAGTACACTGATATGTGGCTGCGCATGGCAACAATGATCTATCAGACCGTCGCGGGCCGACTGGCTGCTCATCCGGAGGATCTTCTAGAACAGGTAGTGACCAGTCACCAGCACTTCTTGATTGTGACTGCGCTTCTCTTCGAGGTTCTCGCAGACTGGGACTCCCCTCCGGATAGCTTTCTCAAGCGCAGATACCTCTTTGACATTGACGGCCACGACGAGGGCTCCTCCGGAAGCAGTGGCCAGAAGAGAAAGCGTGACGTGGATGATCAGATTGAAGACAACAAGACTAATGCTGAACCGAGGGACGAGACTGATGAGGAGACGACTGGAGAAGTTGAGGAAGGTCCGTCGAGGATGAGCGATCATGGAGTCGAGACGACATTCGACAGTGCTTTGCACGCGGAACAGGAGTCGATGATGCAGGCGACAATCTCCACAACCAGCAACTCGAACGAAAACGGCCAGCACATTAGTCAAGAGGACGCGTCCGGGATCAGGGTCGGACCGGTGGCGCCGCAGTCGACAAAGTTCGAAGAGAATGGAGAGGCTCCCAACTCTGACGAAACCCACACGCAACAGCAACCAGCTGCTCCGACGGCTGTCATGGTTGCCCCAACCCAGGCAAAACGCCCCAAATCTCCCACTGAGATGATGTCCACCACCTCCGAGGAAGCAGGCCAAGCCATAGCGACCGGAACCAAGCAGGTCGAGCAGACGAAGGGCGAGACGAAAGACAACATCCTAGGACATGAGAAGCAAGACACAACCGAATTTGTCGAGGACCTGGAGGGCTCAGTGGCCAACGGCATCGTGGCCGAGCAGGCCGAACAGGCGAAGGACGAATCAAGCGACGATGACCTAAGGTGTGAGAAGCCAACCGGAACCAAATCGGTCAAGGATCTCGAGGGCTCAGCGGCCGATAACGTCGCGGAGGGAGATACCATGGCGGAAGTCCCGAGAGCCATATCCAACGAAGGGCGCGAGAAGTGCGAGCAGGCAGAGCAAAGCCTCAAGGACCGTATCCACGAGCTTGAGCAGTCGGGGCAAAAGGCCAAGGATCGCATCCGCGAGCTCGAGCAGAAACTCCGGGAAGCCAACTCCAAGTCCGGCAACGATCAGACGAAGTAGGGAGTGGGTGACAGTTATCATTGACAAGCGACGCGTCCATATCGGCTTCCACAGCAAGCCTAGCAAGAATGCATACCGCCGAGAGAATGCAAGGCGCAGACTGGGAGCGTGACATCGGCCGGTACCATTGAGGATGCTCTGACCAACGCGAGCTACAAGACCAGCGAGACGAGTTAGCATGAGATAAACGACCGCATCATCCACAAACCCGCATTGTGGCATTCTATACACCAGGGGCATGGGGCCGAGGAAATAAGCTAGTTAGCATGAGATGACTGACGGCATGAATGATAAAGCGTTGGAAAATGTATGACAGGCTCTTGTCGGTCGAGGCGCCTAGTGAGCGTGATGGTGACTGCGCAAGACTAAGATAATGTCAGCAGCATCGAACGCGACAAATCTAGTCCATCAATTCTGAGATGCAGCATACCGGCCTTCCGGCAATGTGCTGACGATCCTTGAACAGCAGGAGCGATTACCAACAGATTGCACCAAGTCCAGATCGGACGGCTCGCCGGAGACAGAACTCGTCAAGGTCGTGAGGACTTTGCCATCGCAGGCGGTTGTATACATAACGACACTGCTGCCAGCCAGCCGTGTCGAAGAAACGAATACCGTAATGTCAACTCCCAAGACGCCTCACGCTAAAAACTCCTCCAGATCTGAAAAGCCTCAACCTCCCCCGCCACCATCCCAATCTATTGATCGTAGCAGTTAAGCTCATGGCGAACAGGGAACCTGTCGACCCCAGGCACATCCTTCCTCACATAAACAGCCGGGCTCCAACCCAAACAGTAGAAGTAACCGCAACCCGCCTGGTCGATCTGGACCTCGACACGCTGGCGCGGGTCGCTGAGGACGTCGACCCAGACTTCTCCGGGGTTGCCGATCTGCATCCTCTTGTTCGACCACTCGTTGTAGGGTCCGATGCTGAGCACGACGGCGCAGCCGGGCCTGTCGTGCGTGCCGGAGCGGGTCCAGCCAATGCAGCTCTGCGCGTCGAAGTAGTCGGTTTGCGCGCCGTAGGCGTACATGCGGCGCGAGAAGACGAGGTCGGGGAGGAGGCTGCGTTGGCCGTGCGTCATGCAGGCTGGCGGCGAGCCTTCTTTGCCGCAGGTGCCGTACATGTCGCCCCAGAACACGCAGGGCAATCCGCCGGCGCGGAGTAGGATGAAGGCGTAGAAGAGGGACTTGAGGCGGACGTCGATTGGCGTGGCGGCGGCTTGGCCGGGCTGTGTGTCGTGGTTTGTTACGAGCGTGACGGCGCTTTGGGGCCTTTCCTTGACGAGCGAGCTGCGCATGATCGTTCTCAAGTCCGCATTCTGAGATCCGGCAACGACGTCCTTCGATACGCGAGAGAAGTCATTTACGAGCGGAGCGTCGTATGCGAATGCACCTTGGCCGACAGTGTCCAGCCATCTGGTGATCTTTGCGACTTTGCCGGTCCATACTTCTCCGACGATAAAGGCATCCCGACCACGCTTGGCCCGGCTGGCTTCGTGAACACGCGCAATCCAGTCGTGAGCAAATCCGTATGAGAAGTGAGCTGCCGCGTCCAGTCGGAAGCCGTCCAAGCCATTTTCATGCACCATCCAGTCGGCCCAGTTGAAGAGATCCTCACGGACTTCTGGGTGCCTGTGATCAATGTCCGAGAACATCAAATAGTCGGCGTTACCGTGCAGGTCGTCGACATCCTCAGCCCAGTCTTTCCCTGGTCTCTTCATCGCGATTGTCGATTTGGAGTCAGACTTTTTTCCAGTGATCCATCGCGAGATGCGGTGCATGCCCTTTTTGAAGAGATCCGGATCCTCCTGACCGGGCTTGGGGAAGTTGGCTGGGTCGTCAATGATCTTGAAGATAGCGTGTTTCTCACCCCGCTGGTCCCAGTCAGTACCAGAGAAATGCTCTGCCCTCCATTTCATTTGGGAGTATGCGCCTTGCCGGCCATCGTGGTTGTAAACGATCCATGGTGTGATTTTCTTAGGCGCCGAGGTCTCGACTCTGCGGTCTTTATGACAATCAATCGTCAGCGCTGCTTCCACAATCCTCTCAACCCGATGTTCCCTCTAATAACTCACCATTCTCATCCACCTCAACAGCCCAGCACTCCATGGTAGTATCTCCCGCAGTCTTGTGATTCAGCACCGCGTCCCAGACACCCTCCACGCCATTGCTATGCAAAGTCTCGATCAGAACCCTCAGCTCTTCTTTACTTCCCCACTTTGTGTGCGTCCTTCCCTTCTGGTCGAATTCTCCCAAGTCCCAGTGATCGTAACAGTCGTATCCGTTACCGTTACCGGAAGGCTCGTTTGCTTTGCACCCAGGAGGCAGCCAGAACATCGTCAGCCCAAGTCCAGCAAGGGCCGGTGTGATTCGCGCCAGACGAGCATAGTGCGAGCCGTGGGAATGTGTTTCGTGATGCGCAGGCTTGTCTGTCTTGGTGTGCCATTCGAAAGACTGGAAGAGCGTCTGGTTCTGGGGCGTTTGGTAAGACATGTTGCCTAGACTGTGCGAATAGTTGGCGAGAAGTCCAGAGGTATGGCAATGGTAGTCTATAGGTACGAAGAGGCACTAGGGGACACCCTGAGTTCTCGTATAGTAGAAATAAGGCTGGCCTGAAGACGAGCCCTGGCGACGTCAGTCGGTCAGACCCACAGATTCGCCATCATTCTGCCGCCGCGCGGAATCAGGCACAGCGGTCAACGACCAATGGCTTGGCTTCATGATCGCTGAGACTCGGCGCCAAAATCAAGGTAGCGCAAAGGACCGGGGTGTCAGGAGGCTCGGTCACGTTGTCGAGTGAGGTTGTTATCTGCGGTGAGGCGCTGGCCGAAGAAGAGCGGCATGCATGTAGATGTTGGAACGTCGATCGGACCCCGGGACTGGTAAGGCTGTACCTCAAACACCGCAAAGTCTAATTCAGCATGCTACACAGTAGACTTTTAGCTACATGTATACATTGGGGAAAAAAGTTATGATGACAAGTCGGCGGTGAGAACAAGTTTTTAACATATGAGAACAAAATGCTGCATTACATCTACGCCCGTAAGCGCAGCTCCGTGTACCTATGATACAAAGTGCCCCAAGGTTCTATCGTCTGTCCAGCGGGCATGCAAAAGAACAAATGCCCACCAAACAGTTATGCATGAACGCTAGAACCAAGTATCAAACCCCCATCTTTGCCGTCAATCCTGCGCTCGCGCACAGAACACAGCGTGTTGCTTTTATGTTCCAGAAGATTGGCTTTACCCTCTATTACATTCGTCCACAAATCGAGTCTCTCCTAAGCGATGCGCTTATTTGGCGATCTCAACACCACCGACGGCACCGATGGCCTAGCAAGTCATATTAGCGGGGAATCTTCAATGGTTGCTGGGAAACATTTCTTACCTTCTTGATGTCACCGTAGATGGCGAACTGACCGGCGGTCAAGGTACCGACCATGAAGAGACGGGCACCGATACCGCCGTAAGAGCCCTTGATACCGAGCTCCTTGGCGATCTTGATGAGACGGCTGGTGGTGCCCTCACCAGGAAGAGCCTGGGTCTTGTTGATCTTGGAAAGCATAGTGTCGGCGGGCTGGGAGACGAGGGCGGCGGCGAAACCGGCGATGAGACCGGAACCAAGGTTGACGGTGGTGTTCATGCCAGCAGAGGCAGTGGCCTTGTCAACGTAGTTGGCGTAGATGGACTCGGCGACCTTCTCGTAGACAACGAACTTGGACATGGTGTAGGGGATCCTGGGGATTTGTCAATTTTCCATTGCGCAACGGGTATACATGCAATTGAACTTACTGCTTGAAGAGAAGGGGACCGAGACCACCGTAGAAGGCGGCGAAGCCCTCCTCCTTGAGGATGCGACCGAAGCCAGAGACAAGGCCGGTAGCGAAGGTGGGCTGGGAGACCAGACGGATACGGGTGGCCTCAAGAGGGCACAGGGCGAGATCAGCGAAGAACTCGGCGCAGGCGGCGGAGGCGAGGTAGACGGCGGTACGGTTGTTGGCAGCGGACTCGTAGCCGAGGAGGCCAATGGACTGCTGCTTGAAGAACTCGTAACCACCGAACTTCAGGGCACCCTGGAGGAAGTAACCAGCGAAGGTAGGGCCGGCACCGGTAAGGAGAGCGCCAGCGCCCTCATTCTGGATAACCTGCCTGAAGCCGCCGATGAAGCCGCGGTTGTAGGTCTGGGGGTCGAGCTGGATGCGAGTCTTGACGCTGTGATGCGCGTGTCAGCCGAGTTGGCCTGTGGGTGTGCCATTGCGCATGCGCCGTGGGAGTCGCGCGAAGGGACTTACACATCGACGGGGGTAAGACCACCGTGGGTGATGGAGCAGCAGACGGCACCGGCGAAGGCGAAGCGCGAGTAGAGGGCGACACCAGAGAGCTTCTCAGGCTCGGCGGCCTGGATGTTCTGCTTGACAGCGTCAACCTTGACGCTGCCGGTGGAGGTGGGAGGGGCTTGGGCGGCCATTGTGAGAGATGTGGGCGGAGTGGAGATGGGTGGTGGTGGTGGTAGTGGTGGTGATGGTAGTAGGTGGTGGAGAGAGGTAGCACAACAGGTGAATGTAAAGGGAGTATCAAAAGTGTTTCTGTCCTCCGTAGAATCTTCGTCCCGGCTACAGGCGCGCGTTGGGCGAGGGCCCGTTGCCCCCGTGCGCCCACGTCCAATCAGAGACGGACCACGCACCGCTGATCGATCGATGGGTGAGAAACAAGATGCATGGCACTTCCGCTTACCGGCTACTTAGCCATTTTCACATGCTCGCCGATGATGCAACTGGCGAGTACTTGACTCGACATCTACATGTATCTTCCATTGTCGGACACTGATCGTATGACAAGGAAGAATAATGACCGTCATCATACAGTATTTCTTATACAACATGCAGCAAGGTTGAGTAGAGGAGACTTCCACAATCCAATCTCAACTCATCTACAAACGGTTGCTCGCTTGTTTCTTCCATTCATCAGCACCGACACCTCCGAGCTCAAGAAGCGTCTTCGAAGGAGGCGCTGCACCCAACAAGAGCTTCATTTCAGGATCGCCCTTTTCCATCTGCACGGTGAAAGTCAGCATATCGTTCCGTCTTCAAATAACTTATCTCGTCCCCAACACTTACAGCTCTCTGATACCCAGGCCTCGCCCCAATGTCTTGCAACCACCTGAGAATGTTCGTGTACTTGGACAGGTCCAACGCCGGGCCCCAGTACCTTTGAGTCGTCAGAGTCCACACGGGCATGATGTCTGCCGCAGTGAACTCATCGCCCGCCAGCCACTTGCTCTCCGCCAGCCGTGAGTCCATCAACCCCAAAGCCGCGTGCAGCCTAGCCTCGCGGAACTTCCTCATTCCCTCGTCTGTGGCAGGCCACATGCTGGCAGACATCTGAGGCTGTAACGTGGCATTGCTCCAGTGGAACCAATGCAGGTACTTGTCGTAGTTGGTTTCGTTGGGTTCCACGCTCAGTCTGCCGCCGCCGTGGCGGTTGATAATGTATTCAACAATGGCACCGCTTTCGCTCAGTGCAATGCGGGCGTCCGAGTCTTCGATGAAGGGAGCTTTCCCGGTGTCGTTGCCGGGGATGGATGAGAGTGATTCTGGGGCTAGTAGGGGAGCTCTGGTGTGTATCTTGAGGTCGTACTTGATGCCGAGTTCTTCGCAGAGGAAGACGACGCGTTCACTCTGGGAGATGCCGAGGTGATGGACTGTGAGAACCATTGTTGGTATGTGTTGCTCTTGAATGAGTCGTGGAAAGTCAGATTGGACTGGAACGTAGTGATAGATAGAACGATGTGACAGATCGAGTCTTATAACAGAAGAACCTAGTTCCAGACCTCGAAGAATAATGGAAGAAGTGATCGATTTATGAATACGATGTCCGCTTGAAGATGTCGATCACAACGGAAATGTGGAAGCGCAACCCCACCTGCGTCACGGACTCTCAGCTATTCCATTTGCTGACATATACCCCTTGTCGACTCTGGCAAGATCGGAAGTATTTGACGAATTGTCGCCCTTTGACCTCGCGTGCGGATTCGCACTACGTTGACTCATTGTTCAACTCGCATGGAGGATTCGTCGTCGTCGCATTTCGCTTCCCTGCAGTCAGTACAGGCTGCCACTCTGGTAACAGCTGGAGAGCAGCACAGTGGGTCGTGAATAATACGTCGAAGAGAAGGATCGAACTACAGCCGGATCAGAACGTGCTGTGGTACGATTTTACAATGTGCAACGAAGCCCTGATTCCACCCACAGAACATCTAGGTGCCTTCGAAGGCCCATGTGTACTTACTGTATGCATATCGCATATCGGCAACTGTCAACTCCGTGTGAGATGACCTAAGCAACGCTTTAGGTAACGTGGGGCACGGGGGCGTGGACCAAACGAGGGCGTGGACCAAATTCAGGATTAACTACATTCACCAACTTCTACGCGTCATGTCTTAATCAAAACGCGTTCAAATCAGTTTAAACGAAGGCCGTATATTACTAGCATTATCAGCTGTTTAGTTAGGCTAATGTAAATCTCCCTCCGCAGCTTTAAAGATGTATAGTGTTTCTAGAAACACTCTATACCGAAGGATTAACGGACAAACTTTAAGAGAAGACTACACACCAACCAATAAGAGACTTAGCCTAATTGAAGAGGAGGTGATAGTTAAGAACATCCTTAAGCTAGATGCCTAAGGGCTATCTCCTATAATTGCTATAGTAAAAGAGATGGTAGATTTAATCTATAAAGTAAAAGGTGCACTACTTGTTAGAGTAAACTAGCTAAACACCTTTATCAAAAGGACTCTAAGACTTTAAGTTAAACTTGGAAGGGCATATGAGTGCTAGAGGAAGCTTTATGAAGATCTACAGGTTATTAGAAGCTAGTTTAAGCTTATAAGGAACATAATTAATAAGTATAGGATCATACTAGAGGACATATACAACTTTAATGAAGCTAGCTTCTAAATAGGCTAGATCTCTGCTTCAAAGGTTGTTATAGATATAGACAGACTAGGAAGGCTAAAGCAAGTTAAGCTAACAAACACTGAATGGGTTATATTAATTTAAGGAGCTTATATAGATAGCTCTATAGTTCCTCTATTCCTA
>Ga0265797_10000264_pt1 | contig 100312 bp, 91 predicted proteins | sample P2T30metagenome_FD_192433 | JGI IMG/M metagenome (GOLD analysis project Ga0265797, IMG submission 192433) | Plant litter microbial communities from East Loma Ridge, Irvine, California - P2 T30 | ecosystem: Environmental > Terrestrial > Plant litter > Unclassified | place: USA: California... | reverse complement strand
CATCCAACGCTCCTACAATCCTCAAGTCGAACGATCACAACAACACCAAAGACTCGATCAATCAATCAAGACATCAACGACAACAACGACTACCTCGACGCCACCCCGACTACTCGTCTCCAATAAAAGACAACACCATCCAACACGGGCTACTCTCCTCTCTTCCGTGATCTCCAGCGTCAACGTCTCCTACTGCCAGCCTCGTTCGCTGCCAGCCGCCAAACAACTCCTTGCATCCACCGTCGACTCCTCCAGTCGTCAATCCCACTCCTCACAATGCCTGCCGCAAGCTTCCCTCCTTGCCCTGGCCCGCCTCCTACCAGGCCTTTGCCTCCACTTCCCAAATGAGAGTTTCGCTCCTGCCATACCTCTACGAATCTCACGCAACACAACATTGCCAGTGCTTGATCATGGCCCTCACCTGGTTTTCTTAATAACGACAATCTATTAATCGGCTCGCCCGCCGAAACATACAGTACGACTTCGACCTTCAAGATGCGGCCTCGGCTGCTGCTGCAGAGCCCCAGCTGTCGATGGAGCCATTGACGCGGTCATTTGCGCGTCTGCCGCCCTGCCTGCGCTGATTGGCCTCCCAATTCAAGCCCCGGCTTCATCCCACGCAGACGAGACATCACATGGCCGCTCGACTCCGCTACCATGCATTCTATCTAATGCACTCAGCAATCTCTCGCAGGCTGCAGCCGCCAGCGCACTTTGTCGTCAACCCCATCAACTCCAGCATGTGACCAGGCAGGCCTGTCACTATTCTGAGTCACCGACGTCGCTTGCAATTGCCTCTCTGCCCTCTTTCTCTCATCGGCCTGGTCGCTCTTCATTCTACTTATCCAGTCTTCCCGGACTCACTTGGATATATCTCTCATACATGGAGGATGTTCCTGCTTTCGCCTAACAACGGCATCGCAATATACCTTTTAATAAGGCTTCACGCCTTGGTGGACTCGGCTTGCAGGGCCACTTTTCGCTCGCTTGCTGCTGTATTTCTATTCTTTCTCTTTTTTCTTCTTTGGTTTCGGAGTTCGGAACCGCATGTATATACCCCATAGGCTGCAGCATACTTGCGCGCCCCATTTTCTATCAGTTAGACTATCAATCGTTACACGGACGAGCTCACTACTATCGGGCTCGTCTCTTCTTCTCAAACAACCTGCTCGATCTCTCTCAATATCCTGTCAAGTGACTTCTCCCGCTCCTCGCTTTTCCCTCCGCGCATCCTTGCTGGGATCTTCACATCTAGTCAGTCCGCCCAGTCTGCAGTATACAAGCATCATCACTGCTGCTATGATCGCTGCCTGCAAACATGTCTGTCCATGCCCGCCCAACGTGCATCTCCCCTGCATTGTATTGCCTGGAGCATGCAGACTGCGAGCGCGTCCGAGCGGAGAACCAGCCGATCATATCGTTATCATTATCATCACAATCCTTGAGCATACTACTACTACATGACATGGAGGCACTGGAGGATTGGTGATCACCCCAGACTATTGATTCGCACGGTTTCCCGCGCAGCAAAGTCATGTAAAGGCAGCAATATTGTGATTATTGCTTGTACATGAGCGTCGCCCGCTCTGTGCGTGTCTATGCACTCGGACGAGTCGTCATTTTGGACGATAATGTCACAATACAATAGTACACCAGTGACACCGCTGCTATTGCTGCTGCTGCTGTTGCTGCCGCCGCCGCCGTAGACCCTGGCGGCTATCAACACCAGTGAATGTCACACCCCCAGATTCCATCACCAACAGACGACGATCCCATCACCCGCAACTCCTGCGGGACAATTTTTTTTACTGCGGCGTCAGCGTCTATCTCTCTAGCATAGCAACAATGCTCTATGGCGGGCTAGAGTGGAGTAGTGGAGAGGAGGTGAGCTCACGCTTCGTCTCCACCTTCCACATCCCCATCGACTTTGCTAACTGTACAGTAACTTTCTGTCCGACGAGTCATGCTTTGCATATGGAGGATGTGGACTATCGTTTCAACCCGTTGTCAGAACTCAATAATGACTCCGCCGGTCGGTCGGCGGCGGCAGGCAGTGGTCTCAAGACCTCCTCTTGCACAAGGTAGGTAGCTTTTCGACAAGTGTTTGCGATGTTGGGATCGAGATCTGATCTCGCCGCGAGTCGTGTAGAGCGATGTGCTTCCTTGTGTATACTTTTTTGGTTCTTGATTCATGTCGGTTCGTCAGAAGTGAGTGCGGCATATTGTGGATAGAGAGAGGTCGCAGGATACTTTGGTACTGGGGTTGTGTAGACTGTACCAGGGTAGGGTGGCGATGATGGCAATTTTCGCCGGGGCGAGACCGATCTTTTGATAATCCGATGTTTGTTCGGATTGGGTTTATGGTTGCTCACGGATAGTGTGCTGTATGTTGTTGGCAGTCGGTTGTTTGAGATACCTGCGCAAAAGCTATTGGTGGATCACCTACAAGTAGTTATTAGATGGAAGGGTGACGGGTACCTCGACAACAACTACACTTTTTTGCTGAAGTGACAGTGCAAGCAACTTCTTCCAGAGAAGACTCCGCTATATCTTACTGAGGTAAGTTGTTCCGTTCTCCTGCTGTGGCCTGCTACTGCCCTAAGAATCAAGTTGCGTAGCCAACTACGATGATTTATAATCAATAGTCCGGCTTGGGCTGATGTCACGTCTTCAACATCATCATTAAAATCGATGAATTGCATATGAAATCTCCCCAACACTGACTTTAGTTGCAACTCTACCGATTTCAAACACGGCCAGGAAACTGCTGACGACAGGGATACGGTGTAAACCTGGAAGTGAGATCGAAACATATCTGAGAACCTAAAATCAAAAAGCATGTCTCTACAAGGCAAAGTTGTGCTCCTCACTGGAGCCTCTATGGGCATTGGCGAAGCCTGCGCTACAGCACTGGCGGCAGAAGGTGCTAGTATTGTGCTTGTCTCAAGATCCGAAGTAAGTTGATGCCAGGGAGAACGAATGGATAGAACGATCAATCGCTGTTCCACGCTGACCTGTTGCTAGGACAAACTCAGTGCTCTGCAGCAGAAGCTCCAAGCTTCCAGTCATGCGAACAGTAAAATCATCTACCGTACAGCCGACGTGGGCGACTACGAAGCCGTCGACGCAGCTGTGGCATCTGCGGTTGAAGAGCTGGGTAAAATCGACATCCTCATCAACAACGTACGTCCTCCCACGATCGCCTAAACCATAACCAAATCCAAGCTGACACACGACGATACCAAAAGGCCGGCCTCGCACTCGACGCACCGGCGCCGTTCCACGCCCTCCCAATTTCCTCGATCAAAACGATGAATGCCACTAATGTATCCGGATACATGTACGCAACACATTCAGTGCTGAACAGGGCGATGAAGCCCGGATCCGCTCGCGGTACAATCCTCAACATCACGTCGACAACAGCGCTCGAGGCTCCTCCTTTCCCCGGCGAGGCCGTCTACCACGCCAACAAAGCTTGCCAGGAAGGTTTCACCAACTCTCTGCGCAACGAGCTCGTTGGAACGGATATCAGAGTGCTGGCGTTGCGGCCTGGAGTTGTTGCGGGCCATTTCCATAAGCTGCGAGTTGGTGGTGACGAAGGTGCTTATGAGGGATTCATGGAGGGTTATGAGTGAGTTTTGTCCTTTCTTTTTCTTTTTCTTCTTCTTCTTCCTTCTTGGCCCGGTCTCCCGTCTTCTCCGCTAGAGTCCCGTTGTCCACAACGGATTAAAAGAGACGTGTGCTAATGATCACTTTTCCTGCTTCTGTTTAGACCACTGCTCGCAGAAGACGTGGCCAAGTCCGCAGTATGGATGCTGCAGCAGCCCGAGAAGATTTCGATCAAGGCGTTGGATGTGGTTCCATCAGCGCAGAGGAGCTTGAGCGTTTTCGACCGTCAGTGGAATGAAAGGCGTCAGGGCTCGTGAACAAATGGACAGCAGGAGGAAAGAGATTCTAGCTGGTGCGCACACTTTGTCTACAGTGACGGGCAAGTCAACCCAATGATCGCGGGTTTGAGCTTGCGTGTCGAAAAACAGATGATGATTGTGAGTTATGTAATCTCACAAGCCTAATTACCTACAATCTTGTCAATTGGGCACTTACTTGATGAACATCATGGTTATTCACTCAGATCAACAGATTTGTCTTGGTCTGTGGCATATTTGCATATTTGGCCTGAAAGGGCGATCAGCTGACCCAACGAAGACGCTACTAAACTCACCGGAACACCGTCGGGCTCATTATCCTGACGATGAGACCCCAAACTCTCTATCAAGCGCCATTTGTTTATTCTTTGGTTCTGAGAATCGAGTCCAGCAAAGTCTGCTTGATCCGCAGAGACTTCAAGGGAAAACTAGAACGTCCATCACGAGGCAAATCTTCCAGCAGGAAGTAATTTCCTGCCAATCGCAGTATCAAACTATTGCCTTGAGATACCAAAGTCGTAGTGTCACATCATGTAGTTGCGTGTAACGGTATCAACGTACTCAAACTTTCCATATGAGCAGCTTCTGATCGAAGCCTCCACTTACTAGCCACTCCTCTTCCCCTACCATGCCAGCCCACAGGCATCTCACCTTACTGCCGGGATCGTGTCCTTTGAGCGTAGCGACGATTTTGCCACTCGCAGCTTCGATGCCGCGGACTACGCCGTCATCACCATTGACCCACACGCCACTGCCGTCTGGCCTCCAGGCAACCGCGGGCGTCGAATACGCACTCTGGGGCGAAAGTGTAGTGCAATGGATTTGAATTGCAGCTTCTTCCTTGTCGGCAAGCAAAAGTGCAACTCGAGCTTGGGAAGCTTGCGTTTCGGTGGCAGCAGGGTTGTCGTCGAGCAAGGACGTTCGCAGTACCATCGGAGGCGCTGCTTCTGTCTCCTCCCAGGGGGGGATGAGCATGCGTGCGATCAGAAGTTTCATGGACGGTACCGCAGACGTCGCACAGGCAAGGAGGCTGGGGTCGCCAGGACAAATGGCTAGAGCTGATGGGGTGAAAGCAACCCAGGCGTTGGAATGGGGAGCGAGATTCTGACGCCCGAGCAGTCTAGGCTCACTTTCTGTTGTGTAGTAATAGAGGTGAGTAGAGTCTGTGCGACTAACAAGGAGAATCGGTTCTTGTGACTCAGGATGTTGTAGGAACAGTATGCTTTCTGGTTTCGAGGGCAAGTTGATGGTAGCGATTGGGTCGCCAAGAGTCGGTGGATTGGTCGTTGACAGCGAGTAGACATTGATCTTGTTATCCCATGCCGCAGTAGCGAGAAGTGGCTTGTCTGTGTTGTCAATGACCTTCACGTTGACAACGTACTTGGCATGGTCTCGGCGTTTCTCGAGAACCTTGCCTGCCAGATCTGCAACGACGATCTGGCCAGACATAGAGGCCAGGATTACATATTTCTCGCGCAGCACCAAGGAAGAGAGGACTGGCGAGTCTTGAAGGCCAATAGTGGAAGATCTCAAGCTGCACGAGGGCATGTCCAAGACGTTTACGCGGCGATCTGCCGTAGTGGCGAACATCAAGGCTTTGAGCGATCCCTCCACGGCGACCTTTTCGATCGTGGCGCTCAGGATGTTTGAGCTCGATGGGAGTGACTCTACAACAGTGGCATTCTCCGGAGCTGAGAGAAGGTCAGCTGCATATACTTCGAATCTTGACGGGCGTACACCAACAAGGCTTCTTCCAACCCGTTTCCTCACTCTCAAGGCCGACTTTTTCGAATTGTGATGACATGTCAAAAGCCCGTTTCTCGTCCAGGAGTTGCTCGATGGTCAAGTCTCCCTTTGACACCGAGCCAGCATCTGGCGGAAGCCCAGCTTCGTTGACAAAGGCATCGTAGGACTATGTGTACAGTGTTCCCTTCTTAGCTCGCTAGTCAGCGGCGCAGACACAAACTGGGAGCGAGACGAACCTCGATGTAGTTGTTCGACTTGAGGAAGCGAGCGACGACAACAGCCGCGGAGTCTTTGGCCGGCATGATGTGGGCATGTGGTGGCTATCCAAGAAAGTAATCTGGTCGTGGTCTTGGTTCGATCGCGATCACATGCTTGTAAAGACGAGCACAGCCCTATGGAAAGAAGAGGGAGACGTCATCTCATGATTGCAGCCCAGCACAGCAGAGCCAGCGCCAGTCCTTAATCTCCGCATTACCCACGCCGCCCAGTAAGTTATTTACCTGCTGATAATAATCCTCAACTGCAACGCCTGCCCCACCAACAACACACCGCAACACAACACCAGACCGCTCACCATGGTTGTCGACACCGAATACTACGAGGCCTTGGACGTGTCGCCCGAGGCCACCGAGATCGAGATCAAGAAGGCTTACCGCAAGGCGGCCATCCGTCTCCACCCTGACAAGAATCCGGACGACCCCTCCGCCCACGAGAAGTTCCAGGCAGTTGGAGAAGCCTACCAGGTCCTCAGCGACCCGGACCTCAGGAAACAGTATGATAAGCTCGGCAAGGAGGGCGCGAAGCCCGACTCTGGCTTCGAGGACCCGTCAGAGTTCTTCACCATGATCTTTGGCGGCGAGGCCTTCCAGGACTGGATCGGAGAGATCAGTCTGATGAAGGACTTGACCAGGAGTATGGAGATTTCTACCAAGGAGGCCGAGGAGGCGGAGAAGGCTGAGGAGGCTGCAGCGGCCGCCGACGCGCTCGCTGCTGAACAGACTGGTAATGCAGATGCAGCCGAGAAGGCAGCCGCCGATAAACCTGCTGCTGCTACTGCTGCTGCTGCTACCGCTGAGGAAGTCCCCGAGAAGTCTGCTACTGCGGGTGCGACGCAAGAGGTCCCCGTACGCGACTCCAAGCCTCAACCCACTGCCGGCACTGAGTCACCGTACTCAAATGAAAAGCCTCAAGGTGTACCCACTCGCCTTGCCATCACGGACAGGACGGAGGAAGAGGCCGCCGCAACGGCAGCTGGCATGACTGACAAAGAGAAGGAGCTTCGCGACAAGGAGAAGAAGGCCGGCAAGCTGAGCAAAGAGCAACGGGACGAGCTGGCCGCTTTCGAGGAAGAACGCCGAAAGATCCGCGAGGAGCGTGTCGACACACTCAGCAAGAAGCTCATCGATCGCATCAGCGTGTGGACAGAGACCGACAAGGGCAAGGATGTCACCGAGGCATTCAAGGAGAAGATGCGCCTGGAAGTTGAAAACCTCAAGATGGAATCGTTCGGCCTGGAGATCTTGCACGCCATTGGTCAGACCTACCTTTCCAAGGCAGCCACCTACCTCAAGAGCCAGAAGCCGATTATCGGTGGTGTTTCCGGCTTCTTCTCTAGGCTGAAGGACAAGGGCAACACCATCAAGGAGACTTGGGGTACCGTGCAGACCGCCATCCAGGCACAGATGGAGATTGAGGAGATGGCCAAGATGGAGGAGAAGGGTGGCGAAGACTGGACAGACGAGAAGCGCGCGGAGTACGAGAAGCGTGTCACTGGCAAGATCCTGGCCGCTGCATGGAGAGGATCCAAGTACGAGGTTCAGGGCGTGCTTAGGGATGTTTGCGACAACGTCCTCTACGACAAGAAGGTGAAAACTGAGAAGCGTATCGAGCGGGCACAGGCTCTCGTCGTTATTGGTGAACTGTTTGCCAAGGTACGTCCAAGTAGCCGTATACCTCTTGAGTCGTACATGATACTAATCAACCTTTTCAGGCAGCAAGAGACCCCGAAGAAGAGGGCGACTTCATGGCTTTCGAACAGCTCATGGCCGAGGCCACCGCCAAGAAGGAGAAGGACTCGAAGCACAAGCACAAGCACGACGACAAGGCGAAGCACAGCAAGGAGAAGGAGGCTACCGCCGAGAAGGCGCAGGCCGATGCTGCGAAGCCCGCTGCTGCATGAGAGTCTGAGAGTCTGAAGCACGTGATTTTCCGTTCCCTTTCTTGTTTCTTCCCAGGCCATTTGCAACGACAGTCGATCTCACGAGCGGGTATCCTACGCGCCGTAGATGTATAGACATCGCGTGCTTAGATTCGCGATCCTTTTGTAATATGATGATACCCAGTACACAACGCCACATGAGTTTCAGGGTTGTTGAGTCGCCACGAGTTCGAGGAAAATCATAGTAACGAAGGAAAGTGCACTGTAGACAGTGACTTCGAGGAATGCTATGCTGATATTGAACAAGAACGGGTGCAAGACTGTGGAAGAGGACCAGAATCGGCCCAACTCTCTCCCACAATTTTGCCGGCTAGTTCGATTATTAATTGTCTTGTTCAGCACCAAAGCCTTCAAACACTTTCAGCAAAGGCGCCGGCGAATCCTCCGCAAACATCGCCTCGTTCATCATTGCGCTGTCCTTAATCATGGCGATCGCTCTTGGTAACATCAGCTTCTCGTACTCTTCGATCGCATTGTCGAGACCTTCGATGCCGAACTTTATGATTTGGTGTGCGAGCTCCAAGCTGTCGTGCATGGCTACATTGACACCGTCTCCGCCGGGTGGACTGATAATGTTAGCTGCAGCCTGGATCTGAAGATACAAAACCTAGGTTAACCCTACCATGGATGAGCCGCGTCACCTATCAGTGTCACGCCTGGGACAGTTTCCCATCCGACTTTCCCTGCAGGAACCCCGTAGAGCGGCCAAGTGTAGATGTCACCGTCGCTGTTGGTCATCAAGTCGGTGGTGGCTTTAGGCCAGTCTGCAAAGTGCTTCGCCACCAATTCTCGCTTCAGCTTGGTAGGGTCTTTGAGGAGGTCTGCGTTGTCTGACTTCCACGATTCTGGAAGTGAGATTCCCGCAAAAGAATAGTACGAGCGATCTCCAAGTCTCATCGCGGTCATGACTCGACGACCGCCCATGCTCATATAGTTGCCTGTTCCGGCTAACGCTTCCACGACGGGGTGGAAAGGGTTGGATGGAGCGATGTTGCTCGTGATGTAATATCTCCCGGCGAATTGTGGTGTTGTTGACGTGACCTTTGCTTGTTAGTAACGTTAAAGATATAGAGAGTGTGAAACCTTACCAGACGCCTGCATTTCGACCAGGCACCGTCTGCACCTACAACCAGCTGAAAGCCAGACTCGCTACTGCCGTCCGTGAAGCGAACCGCCATCTCGCCAGTTTCCTGCTTCAAAACCTCCTCAATTTTCTTTCCCCACTGAAGCTTTTCTCTGGGCACAGCGTCCAAAAGCATCAATCGCAAATCTCGGCGATCAATCTCTGGTCTGTCTGTGTTTCCGTCGTTGTCTTGCCTCACCTTCACGTCCCCATGCATGTCGGCAATGACCAGAGGCACATCGTAACTTTGATGGTGTTAGGAACATTTTGACAGAGAGCGATCTTACCCAAAAATCCATGCACATACCGAGCTTTTCTCTTGAACTCATCCAACAGTCCAGCTTCCTGAAGAGCTAGCAGACCGGATCCCTCGTGCAGATCCAGAGTGCCACTACCGCCGCGACCCCAGGCTGAGGCTGCAGATGCATCGCGTTCGAAGATGGTATAGTCAATGCCATTTAAATGGAGCAAGCGGGCGAGAGTAAGGCCGCTGGGTCCCGCACCCAAGATGGCGATAGGAGGTGCCATGCGATGATGCGATTGACAAAACCTCCGTGAGATACTAGTGGACCTCTGTGAGGGTTTAGTGTGCCTAGAAAGCTGGGTTATCGGGTTGCGTTGTCTGATAGTTGAGAGCATCATGAAAAGGATGCGTGTGCGGCGTAGTGAAGGCCATGGTGGTGTACTTATACTTGCTTGGTTCGAGACAGATACGGAGGTCGTAACGGAGGCAAAGACTGCTATAGGCTCAGCAGCTGTGTGAATGTACTGTACATGATCCTCCGTCTCCTCACGTAGTCTTTGTAGGGAATCTCCGGTGAGGTGTGATGGAGCAATCGACGCGGGCGTGGCTTCCGTTCTGTCGTCCAGTATCTTCCGGTCGGAGCCTGTGGGCCAATCAAAGCCCAGAGCACGCGAAACAAACACAACGCATAACTTCCGGACGTCTGCCAAGGTTCCGTATTCTTCATGCCACTCCGTAATGGCCGACGAGACACCCAAAGCTACATACGCGGTATGTTCGTGTCTACATTCATGCCTTCTACGATGAAGCGGACTTGGCTGACCAACGAAGTGTGATGCGTGTTACCAACGCAAGGTACGTACAATATCGCCTACGGCGCAATCTTGGCTCCTGGGTGATAAATAGACGGGACAGACGTCGCGCATGTTGTCGGATGTCTGTTCCGATTAATCTGATCCCCGAGAGAGAAGGTCCTGTAAATGTCACGCACAAGAAGAAGCTCAACAGCATGACAGGTCACATGTTCTCGCACACAACCGAGTTGTCTGCGATGCAGCGAAGATGCAAGGCCTTGTGTGTATTCTCGTACGGGATCGATCGCTCGTCCTCGGAAATTGAAACGGAAGAACCCCGACGACACACCGTCGTCTCTCTCGTCGATATACGGTGCAGCCACTCTACTTGCTGCCGATGAGGTGCAATCTCATTTGGCTACCGACATCGAAGCCACTCGCGGGCTTTTGAGTGGGCCTGGCGAACTACATGACGACTCCTTGGGTGCTTTGTCGTCTCTGTCGCAAGCGTGCGCTGCTGTCTGGCACAGCACTTCGGACTTTGATCGACCAGGGAAGGGCTACTTTTTGTTCCAAGACCGAACCGCTTCGTGGGTAGACAGTGAGTATTCCTAACCCAAGTTTGTGCGGTGAATCATATTTACTTGCATTGCTGACACTGTAGTGTAGCTTTCACTGCAACACTCGCGAAAGGCAATCCAATCCTGGCCTGCAGTCCTGACGAAGGGGTATTGCAAAACTTGAGAACATGCCGTCCGCATCTTGTGCATGAGAGAGCGTGGCTCGTCATGTACTACAGCATCATCCTCAGCATGGTATCGTCTACAGCACCGGAAGACGTGTCTACGAAGGAAAAACTCCGGTGCAACCTCTGGTTGGCAGTGAACGACGTCCGAATATTACTCCAGCCCAGCGAGCCCAACATTCAAGCTCTAGCACTCCTTGCTACACACGTTGAAGAGTTTACTTCGCCGAGCCTTTGTTGGATGCTGATTGCAAACGCTTGTAGAATGTTGCAGGCACTGGGTATCAATCTTCGCCACCTATCGCCCGAAACACGTCAAAGAAGAACGATGACTTTCTGGTGCGCTTCGATCTGTGGCTGAGTAAGATCAAAAGCATGCAAGCTAATACCGCGTCCCAGGTACCTCAATCTTGTGGACAAGGGTCTTGCCATCATATTTGGGAGGCCTCCAACTTTCCATCGTGCAATGTCGAAGGACATTGCTTTGCCGACAGTTTCACAACTTCTTCCCTTTCAACCTCATAATGAAGGCCAATCAGCCGCGAGTCCACGCCCCGGCGCGCTCTTTGGGGCGCACTTCATCCAGCAGATCATGAAACTCTCGTACATCATGGGAGACATATGGAGTTGCATTCACGAAGGCGACTCTCCAGGCGCAAAAGCCATCGATCCCATCAAGAGTGACTTAGAATCATGGTACAGCGAAGCAAAACCAGTGAGTGAAAGCTAGACCTCCTACTCGTTAATACAACGACTAAGACCTAATTTTAGCTACTCGAGGCCTCGATATTGGCGGAGAAAGCGTTGCTCGACCACAAAAGTCTGGCCTCCGTAAATCTGGGCTTGCGCACCTTGGAGTTCAACCGTCGATACCTTCTCGTCCTGCTGGATCGCTCTTGCGGCAAGCTGGAGCCCGAAACGATAACCCACGCCAAGGAGATGCTCTATCTGCTCAAGTACCTTGTGTCTGACTCTGAAGAAGTGTACAATGGTATTGTCTGGCAATTAGTATGCTGTCCGTTCACTCCATTCCTCACCTTGTTCGGTGAGATCCTGAACAAGAAAAATGCCATACAAGGTGGCGACATGGAAGCACTCGCGGCCATGAGGAATCTGCCCGTGTTTCTCGAAGAAATGGGCCGGCGAAACACACTGGCAGCAAGACTCACGGACGTAGCGCGCATATTTGTAAAGCATGCCGAGTCTCTGGTTCATTCGTCTCAAGGCAGGTCGCTCTCTTGCACATCATATTTCAAAGCTGTCCACCCCGACTGACCATTTTTGCGCTATTTTCCAGATTCGGATTTTGCAGCCACCCAAACGGCAGCTGCACATTCATCTGACAACTGGCGGGACTCCGCTCCTGATTTCGCGTGGAATTCTTTTCTGAATCACACCACGAATGCGTCGCTCCCTGAGCAGTCTGCTGAGACACATGGTGTTGGCGGTGATTTCGTTTCTTCGGAGTATACTGGAGGTGTGGCGCCTTGGACCGACATGTTTCTCGGCGATGCCAACATCGACTGGATAGGGCTGAGTGATATGCTCACTGGCTGACTGCAATCCGGTTTCTTGCATGAGCGGAAAGCGCACAGGATTTATCGCCGCATTACCCTCTCATTTTATTCAGATGCTGTGGCGTCTCGTCCAGCATCTGATGTCGTGTACCGCTGCGTGGGTCCAGATGATGGTTGGTGAAACCTCGCACAAATCGATTACTGCACTTCGCTGTTTGTCCCCAGATCGCCAGGTGCACGGGAAGCAACAGCATTCTTTTTCGTATGCGTAGATGTCGTACAAACTACATCAGCATTGTGCGTTACTCCTCCAATGCGGATCGAGCAATATGTGCGATGACGCAAATCACATGCACCTGGTGGCTCGATGCTTTCCATTCGGAGAGCTGTCTTGAGGCGGGGTGGTGCTTGGGTGAGGTCTGGAGGAGAACAAACCCCACAAGTGGCCCTTTCCCAGAACATCCATTTATTCATCAATTGACTGCTCGACATCCGAAGAATCTCTCTAGAAACGCCAGCGTATTTTGACAACATCCCAATTGAACCCTTCAAAACATGTCTCTTGTCGATGTAAGTCCCACCCACGAGAGCTCTCAAACCCAAATCGAGCTGGCTGTATAGGTACACACTATGACCGTATCTGACGAGAGAAACAAACCACAGCCGTTCCACGCCTACATCTTCGGCACCTCTTTCTGGTACGGCCTGAGAGGCTTTGCGCGACTGACCGACCCTGTCCGCGTCAGCACCTGGTTCCGCCCACCAGCACAACCGGTCTTGAAGCCTAGCGGTATGTAAAGCTTCATTGTCCTCTATGGAATCTCTCTATCAATAGCCCATGAGAGCAAGAAAAGATTTCCACCACTTCAATGGATAGACACGAACGAGGCAACTCTCTCCTTCAAAAAGTCACAAACCTCTAACCCACCCTCGCCGCGCTAGACCTCGAACTCTACACCATCTGGACCGACGGCTGGCAACTCATCACCCTGGCCCTGATGCTGCTGATTTTCAGTAACGCCGTCCCACTCCCAGCGGCTCTCACCGGCAGAAGCGCATCCTCGCCCTCATCCTCATCCTCGACGGCCGCAAAACCCTACGCCAAACTCGCCATTCTGGCCACTATTTTCCACCATGTTACGACGGGGTATGGCGCTTACACGCACTGGGTCAGGGATAGTCATCATACCAAGGCGATGGATATTGGGGTTTATGGCAATGTGGCGTTGACGGTTTTGGGGGTTGTGGCGCTTGTTTGGGGGATGGGAGAGGAGGGTGCAAGGGGGAAGAAGAGGATTTGAGGGGATAAATGAGTGATGGGATGGGGTGGGGCGAGCAAAGGCGAGGAGGAGGAAGTTGTGGTGCTAGGTGGTGGTCGTGGCAGAATGGCTTGATGTTGTAGATGAGAGAAGAAAAGTCGGCTGTTGGGATTGCTTTCGTGGCAAAGAGGTGAGAGGAGTGATTGGTATCTGCCGTGGACGATGAACATGAGGCTCGGTAGGCGGAAGCAGTGATATGAGTTGGTTTGATTTGCCGTCAATTGCTGCATCGCCCACTCATGTGTTGGGAGTCTGTTGATCAATCAACTCATACACAAAACCTGCATGCTGTATGCAAGTCTCCAATCATGTTAAACAGCGCATGAAATGCCGTTCGCCCTAGCGTGTTTGATTGCGCATGTCTGCAGGAGATTCTCATCTCCCCTCACTCGATATTAAGATGGAAAAGCGCGCACGCCCAGTCACAGGCTTTATGTTGCATTGCCGCCGATGCAGGTCGTTTAAGAAGCCATGGCGCGTACGCGTGTTGATATTGCTAGTACTGCACTGCAGTCTGCAATGAGGTAAGAATGTCTCTTCGAGCGAGTACGTTGATGATCATAGTGACACCCTCTTTCACTTGTTGTGTGACCAAGGCCGCGCATACATGTACTTGGGTGTTGTAAGCACGCGGCTGCGGTGTGCTTGAGATCGGCATGCCCCGATGCGATGCAATTGGGAAGCTGTGAAGCTTGATTGTGTTCTGTGTAGGTAAGCTGGTAGAAAAATGACGCTGGCGCGAAGTGGTGTGCAGGTTAGTAGCAACATTACTGGGATATCACCCTGGTAAACACGCAAAACCAGCCGATATGTCTTTACAATGGGGCAGAAGCACGCAAGATGCCCCGTCGCGTGACAGAAGAGTGACGTTGCAAGATGATAGGGCGGAGGGGTATCTTCTGAACAGGGGAAAGATGGGCGTTGATTCTCGCCGTTAGCGTCTGCGTCGAGGAAGAGATGGCTGCTCTCGAGCTGCTGCTATGTGTGTGAAAGATAGTCACATAGTGAGGTGGACAGTGTCGATGATCTCTTTCGTGCTCCCAACCTGCATACCACTGTGCAGCGAACGAGACGGCAGTACATAGGTAGTCCACAGTAGAAGTGTTGAGAAGTCGACACGTCGCGTACAAAGACGGCGAGTGTTGACGTGTTGCTGGTGGAGAAATCAAGCGCCGGTGCTGATCAAGAGTGGAGCGTGGTCCGATAAGGCAGAGACAGAGGGAGAGTAGAGATGCAGAGAAGAGGCAAGGCAAGACAAGCGTGGCAAGAGGCAGAGACAGGGTACATGTATGGAAGTGTTTCACAACAGCAGTAGTAGGTACATGGTAGTGTTTTATCGTGTGCATGTATACCAGTACCTCTGTGGCGGCCAGTCACGTACGGGTAAGAAAAAGAAGATTAGGAAGAAATGGAAGAACAGTCCAAGAAGCTTCTTCTTTCGAATGCCAGTGGATGTTGCGATCGCCGATGAGACTGGGCCATACGCACATGGCCTGGGCTAACTAACGAGCGCTCTGGCAGGGGTGGAAATGGGCCCGGTCGAGGCACTAAACGGTGGCTAACTGCCGCCCGTCTCCCTCGTTTTCTTACGCGGTTCTGGCTATCTGGCTATCGTCGCACTGCACGCTCCGTAAGACGCAATTAAACGTGCGGGGAGAGTTGTTCCACGCCCTTTCTCGAACAATGGTAGAAGGCGCTGTAGGATGTGACTTGCAATTCTAGGTAGTAACAGGTCTGGTCTGGGTCTAGGACGAGTCTGTACTGCCGGGCCCTTGTCTTGCCCTTGGTGTCTTTGAGACAGAGAGACGGACGGACAGACAGACAGACAGACAGACAGGCCTCTCTCTCTCTCTGCTGCTGCCTCCACCTCTTCTGCCTGGCCAAGCATCGCGTCCGCATCCACATCTGCCTGCGCCTGACATTGTGCGCTTCACCTCTTCGCTTAGACGCTTGCCCGTCTATTGCCTTGCCTTGCCTTTCATCTAGGTACCGAGTCCATTGCTCATGCAATACAGTGCTTGATTCGAACCGACCGACCCTCGCGAACCGACCAATTCTCACACACTCACACACCACCTACGCCGCCAGCATTCCAGCATTGCCATCCCCACAACACACCTCCACCAACTGAGGACACTCTTTCCCTGCTCGCGCAGACTCCACGCGCAAGCACGAGGCACGCCTTCCATTGCTCTCTCCCATTCACAACCAGACGAGCCTGCCGTCTGCGATCATCGTCCCGTCCCACCACTTCACCTGCGCGCCGAATGCACCGGCACACACTGCGCTCGAAAGACGTCTGTCACTGCAACGTTCCTTAACCCGGACACTTTCTCTCCCACAATTCACCTTTGCGACAGAAAAGCAATCCCCACGGCCGCCGCGGCCTGCGCGAGCAGATGGAAGAGCAGGCAGACGACCGGTGCAACGTCGTATACTTTTGCGCCAGCGCCGGCCAGGACATCACCGCGCTCCATCACAGCCAGAGCCCACCAGCCTGTGCGTCGGAATCCCAGCTTGCGCACTCGCTTTATGTCATCAATCAGAATGTGCGCGCGCTGCTGGATCCCGACCAAGGCGGTTTCAACGAAGGTGAGGAAACTCGATGTTCAATTGCCCTAAACGAGCCAAGGAGCTAACACGAATCAGTCTACATGAGTTCGTCGCCGCAACACTGTTGGGATCGGGTAGAAACATACGCCAACAGCGTGCCTACTGTTGTCCTCATCGAAGCGCCTGCATATACGGCCACCACCAGTAGCGATCGGCCTCGCCATGCCTCCACCATTGATTTCCTGGAAGCACTGACTGCAGATATCCGAGGTGCGCGATATCAAAAACATGTGATCCCCTTCACGCTTTTGGTGTCGTCCCCCCGATCAAGCCAGCCACTGGATCCTGCCACAGCGACCAGGCACCTAGGCGCCGGCGCTGCCGACGCGCTTCATAGCCCGCTCAGCCACGATGATCTTGGTCGTCTCGTTGGGCACGTCAGAGAAAAGACTCGCCCTCCTGCACGGCTTGTTGGCACGCAAATGGCTCAGAATCTCGTGGACAGCATCCTCGCTGTCAACAAGCCAGCTAAGCCGTGCCATCGGCCAGACGAAGCCATTTCCCAGGAACGCGCTGAATTTGTTGAGCACGCAATCAGCGACTGGCATTTCCCTGCCCACGAGCTTGACATGGACGAACTCACTTGCGCCACCCTTTACATGCTCGAACATCAACTGCAGTCTCCTGATTTAATCGAGTATCAAATACCACGCGAAGAACTCATGGGCTTTCTTTTGGCCACAAGACGCCAATACAAGCACGAGAGAGAAGTCCATTACCATAACTGGCGCCACGCCGTCGACGTGACCCAGTCCATCTACAGCTTTCTGGTGTTGTTCGGCATCTGTCCTTCCGACAACTCCAAGTATGCGTCTGCATCAGTCCAAGGAGGTATCGAGCGGGTACTCACCCCACTCGACGGCTTAAATCTACTGGTCTCTGCCATCGGCCACGACGTTGGTCATCCCGGCGTCAACAATGCTTTTCTTGTCGCGTGTAATCATCCCTTGGCACACATGTACAACGACAAGTCAGTATTGGAAAACTATCACTGTGCGGCATATTCGCAACTACTCCGCCGCCATTGGCCCAAACTCGCCACGATATCTGGGTTCAGAAGCACAATGATCTCGACCATCCTGGCAACCGACATGCAGCGCCACTTTGATTACATGACTCAGCTGGGCGAACTGAAGGAGAGGGTTACCAATAGTGATGCTGCAGTCGAAGATTGGTCTGACAAAGACAAAGGGCAATCTCGGGAACTAGTCATGGCAATATTGATGAAGGCAGCCGACATTTCCAACGTCGCTCGACCTTTCGACATCTCGTCTACTTGGGCAAGAATTCTCATGAATGAATTTGCGCGTCAGGGCGAGCTGGAGGCCGAGCTCAACCTTCCAACTTGCCTGTTTGGCGGTCCTCCCAATAAAGAAGATATTCTCGCTGCTGCCCAGAGCCAGAAAGGTTTCATGAGCTTGTTTGGTTCTCCTCTCTTCTCCGGAATCGTGGAGCTTATGCCAAGCGTAAAATGTGCGTTGACGACTCTCGAGACCAACCAAGAAACATGGGAATGCAAAATCCAAGCAGAGAAACAACGGCGTGAATCGGAGGGGCGGGATGCACCCCTGACATTCAGCTCAGTCGGTAAGGATGAGGTCGACGAAGCACAGCGCAATTCTGAGCCGACCGTCGTTCCCATGAATGCCGGTGGCCCTCCTTCCAGCCCCGTAAAGCGTCAGACAGTGCGGATCGACGACAGCACTTCCGCACACCCGGCGGCGGACGAGAAACGCAAGGCCGCTGTAGGCTATAGTTCTCAAGAAGATGGGTATCGCGCTTCGGCGCCATTCCTCGGCACACCGTCAAGTCCGCTCTCGCCAAACAGTACGTCTAGGCGTTCAAGCAAGGACGTTGCACTGGAGAAACTTCAGCAGCTGAGCATGTATGCAAACTCAGGCTTCAACTCGGACTCAAGACGAGGCTCAGCAGATCTGCAAGTCAACCAGTCGTTCCCGTCCTCTCGACGAGGAAGTAAGGACGAAAGTTTGACGACCATCCTTGTTAACTCTAAGGGTAGTCCGAGCCGTGGCAGTCCTTCTCCTTCAGAGGCGTTGGCCGGCTCAGCAGCCAATCGTCAGAATAGCAGCCATCATACACAAAAGACGTCCGCGGCGCGCAATAGCGTACCCTCGGCAAGGAGCCATGCCACCAGCTCGGCGACTGCTAACACGGGCACTTACCACAGTCCGTCGACCCAGCCCTCTTCGCTCGCGCCGACCGAAGATGATACACAAGCGCGCCATCAGAGCCTTGCCGCTGTTGAGGACCCATTCGCCGTTCCTGGCAACTGGCCAATAAGCGATCATGACACCACGCATCGGGCTCACATGCAGGATGGGCGACCTTCTGTGCCTCCCATTCCGCCCATCTTGGTCGGCAATCAGTCTCGAAAGGGCGATACCTCTCCAGTCCAAGTCGCCCGCCTGGGAAGTGGAGGAAGCGATGGTTCAGGTAGCAGAGATTCGCCCCGTAAGAAGGAGCGTCTCGGTGGTGGTATCAGGGAGTCTCGCTCCCGCAGCCGACTGCGTTCGTTGAAATTCTGGGGGAGGAAGAAGAGGGACGCGAGTGGTGACGAAGCAGCAGAAGGGAGGATCCCAAGGTCGTCGCCATCGTCGCCGTGAAGGAAGGAAGGAAAGGTCAGCTCTGATATGTGTTATTGTTGCACTCTCTGCTCAGTATGGTGTTAGTCTGGCGTTGTCTTACTCGGGTGCGGTCAAGGGAGGGGTTTCTGCGGGTTTCGAGCGCTATTTCTCTTGACGCTCTGCATTGTGCTTTTTTGTTTGTCCTGGGCGGCGGGCGAGCGGATATACCATTATGCTATCGGTGCTATGAATGATCAATGAGGCGTTTTTATTCTTGCCAGTGTGAAAGGAATGCATGCAGCTCAGTGGCGCGTGTGCTGGTAATTGTGTCAAGATGGAGCGGCCAATGATCTCCTGTCATAAGATCTGCTTTCTCATAAAAACTCATGCATATGGAATGATATGTGAGATCTGAGGACGTGCCTGTTATAGCCCTCGTAGCAGTGCCAAGCCAAGTCCGCCGCTTTGGTCGCGCTTTCCTTCGCCGGCACCAAGGGACCAACAAGGCAACTCGACAAGGCAGCGACACACGATAGCAAAGTGTCTCGCGCTTCATCTTGATTCTGTCCAACCCAAACAGCATACAATCGTCTTTCGCCCAAAGATTTCGCTTCTTGGATCCCGTGCATCACTTACACACGTGAGCAGAGATTTCTCGAAACGGAATCTCCTTCCGTGCTTGGCGCTGCAGATTGATCTGGCATTCGACACACCGTGACTGAGAACCTCGCGTGACTCTTGATATCAAGTGCGTGGTGGAAAAGAGTCTGCTATGGCGCCGCGATCTAGAACCGGCTGGTATGTGGTCGCCCGACATGATGTTTGAACGATTTCCGGCTAACCTTCCTTTCACTCACAGCCTCACTTGCCGACAGAGAAAGGTACGCGATGCTCTGGACCATGACGGGCAAGACAAAAGGCGAGTATGATGGCTGACATTGCTTCCGCAGCTGAAATGCAGCGAGGAGCGACCTATCTGCGCGCAGTGCGCCAAAGCCCGCCGTGAATGCATCCCCAGCTCCGGCATCACATTCCGCCACCAGCAGAACCCATCCATGAACGGCGACCCGGTGTCGCGCGAGAGCCTCAAAAACTTCTACGGCTACAAGGAGACCTTCGGCCGTGACAGTGTTTGGGTGCCGGTGCCACAGGAGCTGACATTCATCACGACCAATAACCCGTATGAAGACGAAGACGGTACGGCAAACCCTAGCTCTGCGATCGACGACAACCTGGTCCACAATGGTATGAACTTCGACGCAAATCAGGCCGCAAGTGATGGTGATTTCGCCCGGCAGCTGGCGCAGGCTGCATACCCAGCTTATGCTACACACGGTCTCGAAGCTCTCAGTGCGGTGGCAAGTCAGGACCAGTATAATTATGCGCCGCCGCCTGCGCCCATGACATCGCACGACGTAGCTTCATCGCTACAACATAATGCGTCGCCTCAGCAGAGCCATGAGGTCATGGTACAAAGTCTTGACTCTCTGCTTAACGTTCATGGCAATCAGCCTGCCCTGGAATCACCACCTCCCAACATCGACCCGCAACTCGGAGAAATGCCACAACAACCACAACAGCAACACCAGCAACACCAGCATCATCAGCCTTACGATGATCAAAAGCCAATACATGTACGTTCTTCATCGTACAACCCTGTGAGGCCTCCTAACTTACAATCCAAAGGAACAACTGGAAGCAGCCCTGCGATCCGCGAATCAGACCTCGCCTTCCTGATGCGTGACTACTCGGAGCATGCGGGTGTCTGGATGGACTTGTTCGATCTTGGCCAGTTCTTCGCCACCGAAGTGCCACTTCTGGCAGTCCAATGCCCGCTTTTGCTCTACTCATGCGCAGCGCTTTCCGCCAAAAGTCTTTCCCGAATCACTATCAGCGATACAGTACCAGACGTGCCGAGCTCATCTCAAAGGCACAGCAGACTCGCCTCACGGCCGGGGCCGACCTTAGATGCAGAGGGTTGGGTCCGGAAAGGGAGAGAAAATTACGACATGGCAGTGTCATTACTTAGACAGGCTTTGGCGGGCGGCTCATCAACCTCGGAATCGACAGCTCTGCCGCACGCTACCGCAGAGAACACTGCATCAATAGCCGAAGATGCACCATTACCAAAGACAGATTCCGACGAACTCGTTGCTGCCACTGCCATCCTTTGTGTCTATGAGTTCCTCGATGCCTCGGGGCCTGAATGGAGTCGGCATCTCGACGGAGCCAAAAGTTTGTTCGAGGTTGCCAAAGAGAGCATGGTTCCACTGTCGCGCGAGCCAGAGCCCGTGAGTCTAGCAAGTCAGATTCGAGAACGACTCGCAGGACATACCACAGAGCCGAATGCCACTGCTGGACAAGGGCCGAGCAAAGGTCGCACAGCTGTCTTCTGGAATTTCGCTCGACAAGATATGCTGTCTGCTTTTATCAATAACACCGGTACGCGTCTTGACACCGGCGACTTGACCATTTGGACCAAGGCTGGCGTCAGCCTCGACCCGCAAGGGTATATCTATCCCAGCAACCCCTCGCATCAAGACTACCTCCCGGATACAGCCATGCCCGACGATAAAATCAGCAACGCTCTCATCTGGCTACTGATGAAGCTGGTCAACTTCATCGCTGCTGGCGACGAGATGCCCGCCTCGGTTCTTGGCGTCCGCCAGCACGATCTACTTGCGTATTGGCACGAGATGGACAAGCAGCTTCGTATCTGGCACGACGGGCTTCCTCCCTCCTTCCGGGCGATTGCCGTCGGCACAGACGAAGCCAGTCGTCTGGAAGAGCGCTGGTTCCCTCGACCTATGTGCTCCAGTGCCATGCAAACCTACCACTTCACCCGCGTGCAGCTCCTGATGAACAAACCGCACATATCGACGGGCTCGCCCTTCCAACACCGCCCTCCGTCCGCCGACACGAGCAATAACATCAACACGGGACATGGAGATACTAGCACGCCCGGCTCCAGCCTCGCAGCACGTCATGCCAGCTACGCCAGTATTCTGCAGCAATGTCGCTTTCACGCAAAGGAAATTGTGGCGATCAGTCTGGGGCGTGCAGATGAAGGCACACGCATCCATTCCATACAGCCGCTCTGGACTGCTGGGCTCGTGCTTGGGGCGGGTGGCGAGGATGGGGTCTCGACCGAGACGAAGCTGTGGAGGCGTACGGTCGTAGATCTTTTGAGATCTATCGAGAAGGATACGGGTTGGGCTTGTGATTATAGGGTTCAGGATTTGTTGTCTGTTTGGGAGGCTGGAAGCGAGATTGCTCTTTAGGGTTGGGGTTGGGGTAGCCAATTGATGATAAATCGCTTGGTGAGTTCCAGTCGACGGTTGGCTGTCTCGTGTATTGATGTGCTATCAAACTACAGAGTGGTTTGTTGTCGGCTGGACTTGACATACCTGCCGCCTAGACAAAGAAATGTAAAAGCTCAATCAGCGCATGTGATGCTGTTTACAGCTTAAAGATGTGTAAGGTAGTGCTTGTTCGATACGACAAGTCACCGATGATTGTCATGTATATGTATACATATGATCTTGGTAGAACAATAAACGGAAGGCTACCTAAAGCAAAGTCACATGAAAACTATAAAATGTGTATATATATACAGTATATATATATATATGTATGCAAACAATTCCCACGTGCAAAGAGTGGCGCTGCATCTTCACTACAACAAGCGAGGGCCAATAGGCGACTAGCGTCAAGCAAGCGGCACACACAGTGTGGACGTCACATCGCCTAATCTAATGGGCGCCGGTAGGTTAGCATTGCGCTCGTGCTGTGCTGACCACTCCGGCAACGCACCACAGTCACTGAACTACAAAGCATGCACACCCCTTGCCACGAATCTCTGTTGCGCTCCGCCGCGCTTGCTGCTACTGCTGCTCCGCGATGACTGAGTGATGCTCCAGAAAATCGCTATCCTTCCGGCCCATGGAACCTTCCGCGCATGTCGCACCCACGCAACACCTACAGCACCGAAATATTATATGAGCACCGCCTGAGCCCGAACTGGTGACACAACCATCCTATCGCTACTACACACCGCGTCGCCCGCTCGCTAGCACGATGCGCAACAATCGCTCGCGACCTACGTCGCAGCACGCCAACTCGCCCGCCGCCCTCGCCCGCTTGGACCCGATGGTGGGGAGGAAGATCTTCAACTGTATCGTCGACGATACTGCTCTTGTGGCCGGCGTCAAGAAGAGCACGCGCAACGGCATCAGGCAGTGGGTGAAGAATGGTCAGATCCGGCTTTTCGTGCCGCTTCACGGTATGCAAATGGATCGAGGTAGCGCGGAGGATTGGCAATGCAACAGCCGCTGACACATGACTTGAAAGCCCTTGATCAACTGAGTCGCCAGAAGGGCGCAAGCAACCGCCACGGAGAGGACGTCCGCGACACGCTGGATTGGCTGGACGACGCGACTTCCAAGTACCCCAACATCGTGACGCTGCAGGGCGCCGAGGAGACATACGAGAGATGGGATGAAGTAGAGAGGTTCGCCGTTCCACGCAGCCTGTTTTCCGAAGCCGACCACATCGATATCGAAGAGGATGACCAGAGTCTCTCTCAGCTGGAAGAGCAAACCTCCCACAAGCTGGTGCTGTCGGAGCACAACCACAAGGGCTCCGCCAGCTCACTCGCATCTGGCTCAGCGCACTCCGTCGCACCGTCTTCGATGCAGAGCGTGCGATCGAGCCTCAGCGCCGTTTCCCCGCCTACGTCGCCTTTCAAACCATTTTCCTCTTCAACTACTGAACCCGTGTCAAGTGGCAAATCCGAGGCCAAGCATTCCAGCAGCGGAAGCGTGCATGTGCGGCTTCAGCCGCTGTTCAACTACATCCTTTGGCGCATCCACCAGGAGCTGAACCCTGCTGCAGCACTTGAAACTTTCATCTTCCTCTGCAACGATCCTTCGAAGACCAATGCCGCCAAAGGCTTCGACATCCGCAGCAAGCGCCTTGAGCAATTGCGGGATGTTGTTGGTCGTGAGGACCGTGAATTCAGAAACAGACAGAGTCTGCTCAACAAAGAGGGCCAGCAGCAATCCGCGGTTGCACCTACAGTCAAAGGCGCAAAAGAGCCCAAATCTCCACCGATTGCGCCTGCTGCCATGCTTGGCCAACAGGGCGCCGTCATGGACCCTGACGCCTTCAGCCGCTCTATTCAGCCTTCTGCAAAGCCAGCACCTGCCGCTCCCTCGAGTCCCCGTGTCAACAACAGTCAGCCGGCTCGTGGTGCGACCAGAGGCAATTTCCGCGGGAACACTCGAGGCAGAGGCAATGTCGCCAACGGGCCTACTCCGAGTCGCGGTGGATTCGCGCCCCCCAATGCTCGCCGAGGTGGCACCCCTGCTGGACAGATGGACGGTCAAATAGACCCCAACAGCTTTGAGCGTCCACGCGGCGGCCCCGCCCCACGTGGAGGCGCCGGAGCTGGTGCTGGCAGAAAGCTCTGGGTCCCAACTTGATGTGCTACAACGAGTTGTCTTCAAAGAAGACAATTCTGTCATGAATATGAAACGCTTGCCACATAAGGCCCAGACAAAATAGAACAGTCTAAAAGTCCCATGCGCTTGAGCCGTTACGCCGTCATCTGCAGAGAGACGGTGTGCAGAGAGAGAGAGAGAGAGAGAGAGAGAGAGAGATCAGAAACACAGCAACTCGAGAACGAAGTCTGCTTACCGTCGTTGTCTGGGCTGGCCACTACACGTTGATCATCACATCGACACAACATGCTTAGCATTTTGCTGCTGCCTACCCGTTCAATCACGAGCTGATTTTCCTCGGCTGATCAAATTCTGAGAAAAGGATGAATGTGGTGGAGCGGTGACACGCGTTACGGGGATGGAAGCAAGGGAGGAAGGAAGGAAGGAAGGAAGAAGAAAGTCTGTGAATGGAGGAGTGTGCTTGCTCGCGTGCGTGCGTTCTGTGGTCCGAGTTTGTTATATTTTCTATTGGTTTTCCCTCTTTTTGGTTGAGTTCTCAGTCCCTCAGCAGTCTTTATGGCTGGAATGCAACCGGATTCTCATTTCGGCCTCTTCCATCCGCTCATATGAGCGTCACTTACCCGTCTGTTTTGTAGCGGCACGAACCGCATTTCGAAGTCCCCCATGATACCGCAGTGTCGATCTGGATACTACTAACAACGTCGGAGCTTTCGAATGTCGCACAGCGGCTGAAGGAGAAGGATCGAGGGTGCTTTTGTGCAACTCTTTGCGTCAGCATCAACGCCTACTTCTTCTGGTGTAAGGATTTCGGACTCAGGTCTCTTGGAAGACACACCGGAATGTTATTCTTGTGTCGAGAAAAAACATCGGGAGCTGGATCCCACGACAGGACAGACCTGGCATTTCCCTCCGCTGTACCTCGCACTTGTGTAGTTGCTGAGCGCTGTTTTGGTCGTGCATGCTGCAACTGTCTACGAAGGGCTTCATACGCCGCTCACCAACGGATTCCTTTGGAGGCCACCGGCATCCTGGCGGTGCTTTCGTCTACACACCCACTGTCGGTCAGCTCAGCCTTGAGAGTGAAACATGGTGGATTGCTGAGGCAGCTGACTTGTCTTTCTCCCTTCATCCTTCGAGGAGAGGAGATGGGGACAAAAGGAAGACGACTCGAGATCTATATAAACACCCAGCACCACCGCCTCGATCACCTTCGTTCTCTGCACTATCTTCCACATCCAACCCTCGTACAACGACTCAAACGACCTAACAAATAACAAAAACCCTTCTTTCCACTACCACCAACCAACCAACCAACATAAAGCTCTCCCTCACCAGCCTCCCCCTCCTCTCCCTCGTGGCCATCATGTCCACCTCGGTAGCAGCCAGCCCAACCCCCGAAGGCTCCCTCTTCGCCCGCGACGTCTGCGGATCCGGCTATCCGTCTTACACCAGGCGCATCGGCAGCGGCTGCGCGGCGTCCAACGGCGTGCACGAGTTCTGCAGCTGCGATCGCACGAACATTGTGAGTTCTACTTGAAAACTTTGTTTTCCTCTTCGTTCCCGCTTTGTTTCGTCCTTGTTTTGCTTTTTGATTCATTTCTGGATAGGGATAGAGAGATATTCTTTTCAAACAGCTTTTGTTCCTGACGATCGAGAACGTGACTGACTTGGTTGTTTGATCAGGCGAAGTGCTCCGGCGGCAAGTGGGTCGATGCCGATGACTGTCAGAAGGGTGGGCGAAAGTGTTTTGCTAGGGATGATGGGGCTAATGCTGAGTGTATTTGAGTGAGAGAATGAGGGACAGATTGGAAACGATGAGGAATGAGAAGGGGTGGGTGATGGAGGGAGAAAGAGGAGGATGAAGTCGGGAGGTATCTCTCACGCGATAATTCAACATGTTGTGTGTGGGATGATAGCCCTTCTCTTCTTCGTCTCCTCCTCGTCGTATTGTTGGTGTTCGTAAGTATCGGTAGTACCGGAGGTCGTGTTAGAGGGAAACAGGGAGGAGAGCATTACCAATGCAGCCACACTCGTTTCAATGCCGCTTCTCGATTTTCTTACATTTGAATACGTTTGCAAAAGAGACAAGGGAAGACACACGCATGTAGTCAGAAAATGCCTTTATGATTTCTCTTTGCTGTAGTCTACGTTGTCGCCGAAGACTCCATTTCGTTTCATGCCATCAGGAAATTGTCGCCTTGGAAACCCGTTCCGTCGAAACGACCATTTCGCCAGCCAGCCAGCCACCGAACACCACGCTCACCAACCGAAATCGCACAAACATCCGCAGTCAAGCAAGCAATCCAAGCTCGTCTAGTAGCTGCGGCCGAACATGACCCACATCTTGGCGTCCTTGCCGCACTTGGGGTTGATGCACTTGGTGCCCTCCTTGATGTCCTCGGGCTGCTCGAAGGGAATGCACAAACTCTTTGCGCCCATGCTGGGAGCCCTGGCGTCGACTTCCTGGCCCTCGACAGAGGCGGCCGAGTCCTTCTTGATCTCGTCCTCGCACTCGCCACCCGCGCAGTGCTGCACAAGCAGGACGTTCTTGTTGTTGAGCGTGGGGACGAAGTCCTTCCACTCGCGTACAATCACGCGGTGAGCAGCGAACTCGTCAGAGGCACGCTGCAGCATCTCCTTCTGGATCTGCTCCAGACGCTTAGGAACTTCGGTAGTGAGCTCGGCGATGGAGATGGAGAACTTCTCGCCGGTGTCACGACGGACAGCGAGGACGGACTCCTTGGCGAGATCCTTGGGACCGACCTCGAGGCGGAGGGGAATGCCCTTCATCTCCCACTCGTTGAACTTGAAGCCGGCAGAGTAGCCCTCACGGTCGTCGAGGTGGGCGCGAACACCAGCGGCCTTGAGAGTCTTGGCCAGCTTGTCGACTTCGTTAACGACGTGCTCGCGGTCCTCGTCAGAGGTCTTGTTGTTGAGACCGACGGGGACAAGGACGGCCTGGATGTTGGAAACGCGCGGCGGGACAACGAGACCCTTGTCGTCACCGTGTACCATGATCATGACACCGATCGAGCGGGTGGTGAAACCCCAGCTGTTTTGCCAAACGTGCACCTTGTCTCTCTTCTCGCCCTCCTTGACGACCTGCTTGTGGTCTTCGACTGTGATGTCGAACATTTTCGCGAAGTGCTGACCCAGGCAGTGCGATGTTGCACCCTGGATACCTCTGCCGACGCTGGGAATGAAACCCTCGACGGTGGTGGTGTAGTGTGCGCCGGGGAACTGCTCGTTGACAGTCTTGGTACCCTTGACGACCGGAACGGCAAGCAGGTCCTGGTAGATGGCCTCGTAGTGGTCCAAGATCTCCAAAACCTCCTTACTAGCCTCCTGCTCAGTCATGTGTGCGGTGTGGCCTTCTTGCCACAAGAACTCTCTCGAACGCAGGAAAGGCACGGCGTGCTTGAACTCCCATCGCACAACGTTGTTCCACTGGTTGAGCTTGAGAGGCAGGTCGCGGTGGCTCTTGATCTTCTTGGAGTAGTAGCTGTACATGGCGGTCTCACTGGTCGGGCGCACAGCCAGCTTCTTCTCCAACTTGTTCTTGCCGCCCTCGGTCACCCATGCGACTTCGGCGGCGAAACCCTCGATGTGATCCTTCTCACGCTGCAGGTTGGCCTCGGTGATGAAGAGAGGGAAGTAGGAGTTCTCGACGCCCATTGCCTTGATCCTGGCGTCGAAGAAGTCGCGGATCTCCTCCCAGATCATATATGAGCGCGGCAGGTAGATGTAGCAGCCGGGAATATCGGTGAACTCGAGCATCTCAGCCTTGAGGATAACTTGCTGGTACCATTCTGACAGGTCCTCAGCCTTGGTGACTGTGATTCCCTTGGTGTCCGTCTCGTCCTCCTTCTTTTTGCCCTGACCTTGCTTTCCCTGGCCCTGCTTTCCTTGACCCTGCTTGTTTTGGCCCTTGTCCGGCTTGGGTCCCTTTGCGGCCTTCTTCTGGTCTTTCCTCTCCTTGTCCTGTTTGGCCGGCTTCTCGGTGGGCTCTGCGGATTGCGAGGTGGAGGGCTTGTCAACGTTGAGGTCGTCCATTTTCTGCTCAATGCTCTCGGAGGCCATGTTGATGTAGTCTCGGGAGCGATTCCAAGTATCTTTGTGTGAGGGCGGAGTAGTCACAGGTCGTGAGTCGCGTTTTACTCATACATAAAAGTAACAAATTAGACTCATTCACACAGACCGCCCCGCGTGTAGCCCCGCGATATGAAACGCGCATATCACAGCACGAGGAAAAATATCAGAGCATGTTTCCTGATTGGGATAAATTACCCTTGCACTTGGATTGGAGTGGAGGGTCACGTGGGCACCCATTTTCGATTGGATAATTGGATAATGCACATTCGAGAGGTCCAGCAATCGCTTGGACTAGGTACAGTGACTTCACGTTTTTGCCGGATGAACGATGCGGTCAACAATTTGTACTAGCGCGGCTAAGCTTGAATTGACGTCAAGGCAACACATTCATGTACACATAACGTACAGCGTTGTCGAGATAGGAACGCATGTCTTCGATTTGCTCATGAGCAATTCATCGTTGCATGGTATGTAGTGTTTTAAATCCGATGATTCCAATCATCCATCTTGATACTCAATGCACATTGTCCAAGGCGGGAAGACACTCGAACAAGGCTGGCACCTTTGCAACGAATTGTCAACCTTGGAAGTCCAGCGATGCTTCCTGGACTGCAACGTTCATCTCGAGGATAGCGACCGAACGAGTGCTACACGATGAGAATGGAATTCTTAAATTCCGAAAGTGAACATGATTCCATTGATTCAAGAACTCGCAAACTCCGTCATATCAGATAATGATTCAAAGAGCCCGAAGATCACACCCCTGTGATTTCCCAGCAGCAGTTGCCAATGAAGTCCTCACCTGAACCCACCATTACCACCTGCATAGCCACCTCCGTAGCCACCTCCATAGCCACCGCGATGCTGCATCATATTGTAATTGATGGGCATCGGGACTGGAGTATCCCTTGGAAACGCCGCGGTGCTGGGCATCCTGGAACCGTCACGCGGCGTGCCTGTAAACCCCAGACCAAAAGCCGGGTATTGGGGAGCGTTCCGGTTGTACGCATGACGGCCGTCGGGCTGGAAAATGCTCTGAAACGGGACATAGTCGTCCGGCCTTCGGCGTGTCATGTTGCAGTTGAGTTGTATACCGTTGACGTGCCATTCATGTCGAAAATCGGGATGAGTGTTGGCCACACGAAATTGGGTCCACCGATCCATCGTGTGATTGCGATGTTTGAAGGAGGCGTCTCTGTGTGTGCTCGAAGCTGACGGGTCGGTAACAGACTTTGCTGGTCGTGGATGGCCGTATTGAGGATAAGCTTGTGAGGATGCATTACTTGACAGGCCTTGAGAGAGATCTTATATAGCGTTTAGCGAGAGTAGTAATAAAGTGAATAGCGCACCGATGATACAATGTAGCACCGGTGCTTGTCGTCGAACTCTGCCTTCACAGAAGCATCAGTGTCAAATGGCCAACATACAAGAGCAACATGTCGTGGATGCCGCTAGACCCTGCCTTCTTAGAGGGCCCAGTGTCGATTAGATGACAAAGATGAGCGATGTGGACCTTGTTCTCCGTTCGTGAATTGCAGAGGGCCTGTTATATGTGGCAGTAGTAAATAGCTACGCCATACGATGACTGTTAGCAATCGCTCTCCCGGTCAGAAGTGAGTCAGCCTATCCGCAAATAATAGACATCCTTGAATGCAGTATTGCGTTGTTTCCCTCGACTCCTCACTAGGTGGCTCCGGTCAATGTTTTGCCTGCGCAGTGCTACCTTGAAGGAGAGCATCAGGCCGTCGAGTGTGAGCATTGAATACAAGGTAAGTATCAGGAGAATATGATGAGGTGACTAGAGAAAATGAAGAGCCGTAGCACACGAATCGACATTTGATCAAATTTTCGCTGTGAAAGTACAGTAATGGAAGAAGAAAGGAGCACCGAGAATCTTGGAACAAGTGGAAGTGGAACAAGGGAAGTGAAGTCCAAAGACCCCGGATCTTCAAAAGTCAGCGGGAGGACTTTCAATCCAATCCAAATCCATCGACTTTCGTTGCGAAAGCGACACCTCCGCCGCCGCCAAAAAACACACTATCCCACAGTGCGATCATGCGAAGATAATGCAAACTCTCTGGTCCCGCATCGCGCAATCGGGCGGAGCGGGCAGCGCCTGCAAATGTCCGCAATGCCTCACATTCGCCGGCGGTCTGACACGGCGAGTCGGCGCGGGAGCATCTCGCCGGACACCGAAATATTTGACGAGCTCCACACTCTGGTACTCTGGCATCTTCGCGGCTGCTGCAACTCTCGACGCAGGAGCAAAAGTACGGCGGAGGGAGAAATGGGATCGAGCGATTGCAGAAGTGCGACATGAGCTTGGTAAGGAGGAGGAGGAGGAGGAGGAGGAGGAGGATGATGCTGGGTTGGTAGGAAGGCAGAAGACGGACGAAGCGCTGGTGGAAGAGGACAAAGGTGTACTTTATTGTCCTGGAATACTGGATGAGGTCTTTCAAGAACTAGAGCCAACTTTCAAGCAGCCGCGATGGCCGTCAAATACAGGGCCGCCTTTGGAGCCTCGCAACCTGGCCCCGGAATCGATTTATGCGCACTCCGGGAGGAGAGCAAAAAGAGAGGCGCGAGCCTGGACACCAAAGAAGGTGGAGGCAATCAGTCTGTCTGTCGATTTGCTGCAGCTGCGGATCATGATTGCTTTGATCAATCGTAGTCTCAGCGGAGAGGCAGCGCTTGCAGTGCCTGAAGAATACGGAGCCCATTTACGGAAGTCGAGAGACAGTTTGCACGCACACAAGGCGACGCTGAAAAAGGATCTTGGCCGTGTACGACATGCACCGTCCACACTTGAAGGCTACGAACGAACGTCGCCACACGTCCCATTGAACGCCTTCAGTAGCATTGAGGCAGGCGAAAGAGGGTACCGGACACCGCGAGATCTTAATCTCAGTCTCCAAAGCCTGTTCAAAGAGCACAAGCGTCAAGGAATCACCACACCCACCCTACTGGCCAGAATCTGCTACAACCTCTCGGTTTCATCCTTGCCTCCTAATCTCGACACGTACAATACTCTTATCCTTGGATTGTCTGCCGCGGAGCAGCCTGATATTGTCACTCATATCATTCGCTCACTGCATCAATGTAACCTGCGGCCAAATGAGACCTCGATCGCCGCCATCTTGGAACATTACACAGCGACCGACGATGCTCCATCATTTGTGCACTTCGTTCAAAAAATGCGTGGCAAGCACAATGGACTCTCGCTCGCGCGACCGGACATCAGAATTACCGCCGTGAGCAGCGGTCGGCTAATTCCTGGCGAGGACGACCCCACGAAGATCATCCAGCTTCCATATCCAACGCCCAAGGTATTCGCGGCTCTCATCGCTGGTGTGACCAAGTTTGGCGGCTTTGACACTGCTCTAGGAGTTTGTAAGAACATGGGTGAAGAGGGCTGGGGTCTTTGCATGAGTGGCCTGGATCCGCTGTTACAAGACTGTGCCGACAGGAAAGACTGGGAAGCCGGGCTGATTGTGTGGGAGCAGGTACAGCAGTTGGAAGCTAAGAGTAAGCGAATGGCTTCCAGCCGACAGCAAGCACCGGAACGAATTCCCTTGCAAGTCTATGCGGCGATGCTGAGGCTTTGTCTGAGTAGCGGAGAGCAGGAACGCTATGAAGATATCTGGCAACAAGCTACAAGGAATAACAAACACGGTGCGTGGGATCTTGCCAAGAGAGTGAAAGCACAAATGAGCGTAGCCGAAAAGCGTGCTGCTCAGGTGACCGAACCGGAGGCAGCGGTTGAAGTTGCTTCTTCGGCATCACAAATGGCAGAGGAGCATGTCAACGCGACATCGGACAGAGAAGGAGCAGCCAGGTTATACCCAGCAAACGGCGTTTTGCATGAAATGCAAGCGTCGCAACGTACTTCGACACAGCGGACGCCACCACGATATCAGGAGCTCGATCAGATTCTTCAGGGACAACTGCACGGCTCACTGCCGGCTGGCGATGAGCTTGAGCAGTACGAAGCTGCCGAACGGCCGATGTACGTGAACAGATGAAGAGGCGAAGCTTTTTCGGGCAGCATGATTCCGAGTCCTCATTTTGAATTTGACATAGCGACGGCGTTTTGAAATTACTCTTGGGAATCAAGGCAAGGCAGGGCAGGGCGTTGGATTCTCGGATACCACTTGGGAGGTGTATGAATGTAACCAACATTGGGAAGATTTGCAGCGGTCTACGTGATGTATACTATATGTAACTGTATATAGAGGCATAGAAGATTGTACATCTACATCGATAAGAGCCACGAGAAAGATGTATCTCATCTTTGATGTATGCACTGGATTGATTCGATCAAGGCGTCGATTGACGATTGACCTCCCCAACTCTATCCTTCAAGATTAATAGAATAAGCTTCCTAGCCACGTGCGTCTCAATCTTGGTACGGCTCTCCAGAAAACCCTTGGAGGAGCGTAGTTGCGTAGATTTCGTGATGTAACATGGTTTCCACGGACGGCCCTCAAACCTCAAAAAAGGAAAGCATGACCACTCGGGCCACACGAGTCGAACGTAAACGAGATCCGGATCCGCTCGGTTGCATCGCGCCGTCGCTCTTCCGCAGGAGACTAGGGACTGACTTTCGCAAGGATACCTTTGCTGGAGATTGGTTTCAGGTTGGCAGAGTTTCTTGGAATCGTTCACGGCTCAAAGGCAATTTCTGGTCGGCGATCGATACATGTACCGTACCACTCACGCTCTCATTTAGAAAATCAAAATAGTATGCTTCGCCGTTGGTGGCTGTGTGCAAGATTCATGATGGATGTATGGCCGCGATCGGTGCAATGTGGCACTATACCTCGAGTTATCTGAGCTACTCGAATCACACACATGCAGACCCCATAGCAATTTCCCAGAACCAATGGCGCGGCGGGGTCTGTCGAGGCGCCCAGGCTTTTTTTGGCGGAGTCGGCAGCGTGGTGTTGTTGCCGGGGAGTTTCCGTTGGTTTTGGCTTGCTTAGCACACGAACAAGAGGCAGAGGGGAAAGGAGCACAGAGGGCGGTTGCAGTGTGAGGCCGTGGTCGTGGTCGTGGTCGTGATCGTCTCTTCCTTGCCTTGCATTATTGTTATTGCCTTGCCTTGCCTTGCCTTGCCTCGCCTCGCCGTTGCTGTCACCGGTCTGCCTGCCGAGCCCGTGAAGACCGGAGCAGTTGAGCGTACCGCTCTTTTGCGCTTGCCCTCTCTGCTTGCCCTTCTCAACCCTGGTCCTGGCCCACGCGTGAACACCCTGAACCACCGACTGCTATACGGGCTATACACACCTGCTATACGCCTATACCACGCCCAGGCCAGTTACGACCTCCCCCAATCGCTTTGCTGGACAACGAACAGCAGTGTTCTGGACTCGATCGCTGCTCTCAATCGCCTCGCTGTGTCCCTGACCCTGACCCGCTCAAGCGCGTTGCGCAGGGACTGACAGACGCAAGGCACCTATAACACCTCCGCATATACGACGATCAAACGCACAATCTCTGCACCCGCATCCAGGAGGGACAATGGACGTTGGCGCCCTGGGGCGCGCGACTGTGGAGCGCAATGCACGCAGAAAGGAGCAAGAAATCGCTTGTGCGCGAACACGCAGTGCACACCGAGACGGTTATGTGATGGGACCTCCTCCGCTGGACGAATACACGCCTCGAGTGCGCGAACGACGCAGTCCTCAGCAGAAAAGACACACACGGCGGCGTGAAACGCAACTGATCACGACGGCTGCGTGTGCACTTCTTGCAACCTGCCTTCCCACCGCAATGGCTCAGCAAAGCTGCATCTCCTTGACTGGCTCCACGGCGTGTCCGGCCTTCAACGCCTCTTCAATATCCACCAATTCCGACTTGACCGGACTCTTCCCCTTTCTTTCCGACGTTACAGACACCGACTCGTTCGACTCGGAAATTCAAAACTATGTTTCTGGCCGCTATGCGCAGGCAAAGTACGCCCAATGGCGACACCTTATCATGACATTCTGCTAACAAGTTTCCAGATACCAGCAGCTCTTAGGTTGTAATGACTTCAACTCAGATAACACGACGGCACTATATGCGCGATACACAACAAGCGTACTTTGCAATGCCATAGTTCAGAATTCAGCCGAGCCTTGCGGACTCGAGGGTGCCGCCACTCGACCTCTATGTGCCGATTCGTGCGCAGAATACGCCCAGAGTGAACAAGAAATCGCTGCGAGTGATGTTTGCGGCAATGCAGACTCGGACGCTCTCACACAGATTCGCGCAGATTTCACAAATTGTGCACTTCCAGCCAACTCTCTAAGTGGAGAGTGTATCTCTGCGGTGGAGAATCAACCCGAGGACTGCGGCTTCAGCTCGAATCTGGGTTCACTGTGCAGTTACTGCTCATCCAACTCGCCCAATGCGACGGACTCATGTTGCGTATTTTCAGACACCGAACAGCGATGCGAGGATGTGGTCTTGCCGGTGATAGCTTCATCGTCTCTATCGCAGATCGTCACTACACTGACCACAAGCGAAGAAAGCACCTCAACAGGCGAGCCAACACCCTCAGCTGCGGAGGCACACCGTGGACTCACGGGAGGCCAGATCGCGGGCATTGTGATCGGCGCCGTGCTGGGTGCTTTGGCGCTACTGGCACTGATCATCTTCGGGTGTATTTTGCTTCGAAGGAGACGTTCCAGCAGCCCCGCCACCAGCGTGTTCAACCAACCAGCAACGATGAGACAAATGCCACCATCATATGCGGATGGGCCGGCAGAGAGTAAGGAAAGAACGGGAATGTCTGTTCTTGGTGGCGGCCGCGTGGCCAGGATGTCTGCCCTGGAACACTCTGAAAGCCCAACACCAGACGACAACGAACAATCCCCCATACTTGCCACTGGGAATGCGAGGACTGGTGGCAACAACTCATCAGAAGATGAGTCTTCAACACCACGACGTCGCATGGCTCCACCAGAGACTGGAACTCGCAACGGATCTCTTTCCAGCACCTCTCAGCTTACCCCAGGTGCAGCCAGGACGACTGGAGCGTTCGATACATCCTCACCCGAGACTTGGACATCTCCCGACTCTGGCGGTCAAAGCGAGCAGCTTGCCTTTTTCAAAGACTACTACAGCTCGGACGAGATTCACTCCACAGACATCGTGGCAGCGCTCTGGGCTTACGAGCCGCGTGCAGCCGACGAGTTCCAGCTTGATCGCGGCGATCTAGTCAAGGTTGTGGGCATCTGGGACGACGGATGGGCGACGGGAGTGCGCGCTCGCGGAAAGGCGGAGGACTGGAAACCCAATATGCACCGCGACTCTGGCATGACGGAGCAGCAGCAGGTCAATGGCGAGGTCAAGGCTTTCCCCCTGGTTTGCGTCTGTCTACCACAGCACTGGAGGAAAACTATCGAAGGAGACTCGACCGAAGGCACGAGTGGATATTGAAGGCGCTCGAACTTCAATCACGACTTTTTTCACGTTCACCCATACGGCCTTTTGGAACGCTTTTATCCCGAATGCATAGCAGTGCGCCCTCATCATCTCCAACCACTCTTGGAAAACCGACTGCATCAAGCAACCCGTTACAACGCATCTTGACGCAGCGCATTCTCAATCGAGTCGGAGTTCCGGCCACCGAAGAGCGAGGTCTTGCTCGATGTTTTATTCAGCGTTTCACTTATGTTTGGTTTTTTCATGTTACATTTTCCACAGGAGGGATACCCCATTATTAGAACGTTTACAAGAAGGAGGGAATGTTTTTTTTCTTTCGAATGACATTGGCAAGACGAGGCTTCAAAGTTAATGTATATATCGTTCTTATAAGTCTACAGAACTGCATGACGAATGTTGAATTGCATCAAAAAGTTGATCTGTCTTTCGTGCCTCAATTTCCTACCTGATGTTCACTAATGTAGTAATATTTCTAAATCTCCGACGAGCATGCTCATTCCTAGCCACTCAAACGCATCGGCTTTTGACTTTGTCAGCATCGAGGGCTCGAGTCGATCTCCCGAAATCCGATGACCTCAAGGGTCGATAATTAGGTTGTATTTTTGGGGCGAACTGCCGAAGAATTCCATGGTAAGGTAAGCACATGCGAACGGCGGACAGAGAGATCCGCTCTACCAAGAAAATGGCAGGCTACTACATGTACTTTCTCAATTTCCCTACTGCTTGCCCTTCTTTCTTGTCATTCGCGCGCGTACCTGGCTGAGAACAAATCACACCCTACAGGTAGCGCGTGTTTGAATGCCCAAGAAATTTACATGCTCTCCTCCCACTACCGATTACTTGCGCAGTCTTTGACCCGGCGAGCGTTCCTGTCTTCTTCTTCCTGTTCGCGGGACATACGACTTGGGAGGATATTCACTGCATCTCTGCCTGCTCGGACTACGACTACTCATACACGACTGGACTGCCAGAGACGAGCACTATCGACATCGCCAGCGAGGCTTTCGGACAACATGTCGGCGCAAGACGCTTTCCGCGAGATGGAAGCCAATGGACTGCATAAGCAAGGCGAGCCGACGGCGGCGGCGGCTCCGGATCAGGAGCAGCAAGAGAAAGAGGAGAGGGAAGGGAAACAGGCAGGAGAGGAGAAAGTGTTGCCCAAACTGAGCGCGGCGGAGTTCAGGGTATACAACCGAATGGCGGAACACATGGATCTATTCGTACGTTATTTGGAGCAGCCACACACCTTGGTCCTGGTTAGGAACCTCGCGGTGCACGTAGCTAACACCCAAGCCAGCACAACAACTTCCGCCAGTCATGGAACCTCCTATACGGCGCGTGCAAAACCGGCAAGAAACCCCAGGGAATGACCCTGCGCGGCTTCTTGCAAGCGGGCGACGAGTTCGCTCACCATCTCACAGTCCACCACACGATCGAAGAGCGGCACATATTCCCCATCCTCGCGAAGAAAATGCCGGCGTTTCGCAAGGAGCTCGAGCTGCTCACGCAGCACAAGCAGATCCACGACGGGCTGGACAAGTTCGAGGCGTACCTTGCCGAGTGCAGGAATGGAGAGCGCGAGCTGAGGTTTGCTGAGCTGGGACAGGTTATGGATGGGTTTGGGAGCGTGCTGTGGGAGCACCTTGATAGTGAAGTCCACGAGCTGCGGGCAGAGAATATGCGGAGATTCTGGACGCAGGAGGAAATGAGGAGGTTGCCTATGTGAGGGCGTTGCAAGACCTCTGGGAGAATTCTCCGGATTGCACGGATAACGAATTCTTTTCTTCCGGTTGGGCTTTGCTTGCGGTTCAATCATTCAAGCGGCTTTCTTCACCGGCTTGAACTTGTCGTGCCATTTCCGTTTGGCACCGAGAGTGGACTTGCTCTCTGCCACAGCAGCACCGGCTGCACCGACTCCTAAATCGAGCGCATAGTCTCTGAATGCTATCGACTTGCCGCCTGCACTGAGCTGGTGGCGGTCGGAGAGCAATGATATCTCGACTTTGCCTCGCAACTTCTCGGGCAGCGCGTCCTTCCAAGAGGCTTTTAAATTGGTGATGCTGATCGGGGTTTTGAGAGCGTCGGCTTCGAGACGGTTGAGGCCCACCCAGCGCAGAAGACGATCGGAGTCAATCGAAGTGCGGCCATCTGCGCTGGCGGTGAAAGCGTACAAGATTGCATCGCATAGTCCGGGTTGTAGATCCTCAAGACCGTCTTTCAGACTCAGTATAGCATCTTGGTCGAGCTCAAAAGTCAAGTCGACAGCATTCGCGCGTGCATTCTCGAGCATTGAAAGCCATGTTTGAATTCTGAGCTGCGCGCTTGGGACAATGCAATGGCCTGTCGTTGGCTGCACGAAAGCTGAGAGTTCACGGTAGGCGGATTCGCACTCTGCGTCGCTGAAGGGTACGTTTGCCAGGAGTTGTGCTTTCGTTAAAGAATCTCGCGTCCCAGTCAATTGGCCGGTCGTTGTCAGGATGGGGAGAAGCTGACGGATGTGCGCGGCGGCGGTGAAGTTGGTGACTGGTAACGTTTCCAAGGTGGACTCGGGCTTTGATATGCCAGTCAATCCCGGCTCAGCGGCCGAAGAGGTATCGTCCTGTCCTGGTTGCAGGATGTAGACTGTGTTTGACGAGTTTTTCTGTCTGATGTTGAATGTCTTGTCTTGTGTGCAGAGGACGGCATTGCCAGCTGAGTCGCCCGATAAGCCTGGGGAAGATTTGAGCTGTAGACTGCGTGTCTGGTGAGTTTTCCCCCTTGTGTAACAAGTTTTTGACCAAGAGAATTGTCTGACCTCACTTACGTTGGTGGATTATCCGATGTCAACAGATTGAGCAGCTCTGGAGGGAGTTCGAGCAGACGGAATGACTGTTGATTGTCTTCAGGCAGCAGCGACAGTGATATGCCGGCATCCGCTTGAGTGGACATGATTAGGTATTGTTGTTGTTGACGTTGTGTGTGCTGTAGTGGAGTGGTGGTATTTAGATGTAAATAGTGCACCGCATGTTTGTGTAGCACGCACGACACGACCTAACAACTTGGAAGACCAGACGAAGCGAAGACCTGCATACGTGTGGATCTTCCCCCGCTAGCGCGGACGAAACGCAAGATCCCCGTTTAGTGCGACGTGGAGTCCAAGGTGCCAGTACAAGCTGCCTCCAGCCTTCCAGCGCTCAGCCGCACCTGCATTGCGCCCTAAACCTTGCTGCTTGCTGCTTGCTGCTGTTTGTTTTGTTTACCGCCCGCGCCAATTCAAGCCTGTCAGTCCGACTACTGTACCTACAGTTGCTCTTACCTGGCTCCAGCAATAATAATACCTACACACACACCTCGCCAATAACCCACACCCTTTCATCCTCGACCCTTCTACTGTCCTCGACCCCTCAACTCCCCCCCCACCACGCGCATCCAGCTCCGCCTGCGCATACGCCCCATGTTCACCGCCGCTCGCCACTAGACCGCTGGACCCATTCCGCCCACCATGGCCGTCGTGGTCGCCGCCCCGCCTGTCCTCTCCGGCGACCTGGCCCTCTACCATACCACCGACCCGCTGCTGGCCAACTCGCCTCTGCTCATCTTCCATGGCGCCGCTGCCTCTATCAATGCCTCGTCCTCGCGCATCCAGGTCCACGTCTTCACCCCAGCCGGCCTGGGATCCTATGCGCGATTGGCTGTTTCGCCCAACTCGCCCTTCTACTCGGCCGTTAGCAACCTCCCGAGGGAAGAGCAGGGCGACGAGGTGTGTCGCAGCATCGCATTCGGTTTGAAAAAGTATTTCACAGAACTGCCCGACGGTGTCAAGAAAGCATGGCAGGCGCAGTCGAGAACGCCCTTGGCAGCATTGTTCGGCGACGATCATATTGCGATCTTGGCTAGCCGGATGACCAGGATTGAGAACGTGGACGAGGTGACCGACGATTTGGCACGCGTGTTTGGAGAGCAGAAATTATCATGTCTCGACGTAGATGTCGTGTTGCCCTCTGGAACAATAAAGGAAGCGCCGAAGACTGGTGATTCAGGCGGACCTGAGATGTTGAACGATGCAGAAGCTCTGAAGCATCGCTACGGCCAGTATGCCGAGCTTATCGCGGCTCTGGGAGAGCCATCTTTCCTACCGACTTCGAAACTCAGGCGCGCTCCCTCAAAAGTCAACAGCGCCGGAAGGAGCACAGCATTCTTGAAGGAGCAGAAGGAGAACGCCCGCAAAGAAATATCGGAGCTCTTCGAGACCGAAGGCAACTATGTCTCACGAATGCGAGAGCTCGAAACGTTGGCCGACACACTCGGAGTTGACCTCAATGCGTCTGGGAAACAGCAACTCAACAACATCTTTCCAGAAGCGATACACGAAATTGCCAAACTGAACATGGCATTTTTCGAGGCTCTGCGTGAGATTTTAAATTCGACAGAGGAGACTGCTATGAAGGACATTGAAGCCATGTCTGAAGACCAGCCAACGGCACAGCAGTCTCGACAGGAAATTACCGAAGACACCCAAGGTGTTGTTGCGATCGCAAAATGCTTTGTCGAATGGTTTCCCCAATTTGCAGACTCATACACCTCATACATGAAGTCGCACGCCGCGGCTGCGCTCCTATGCCGGAATACACTGCGCGGTGACGAGACTGCGCTTTCCGCAGCTTTGCACGAGGTCGGCGAGCAGAAGCTCACGTCTCTTCTGATCGAGCCAGTCCAACGCCTCCCGCGTTACAATCTCTACATTGACAGCATCGCCAAGCAACTTCCATCAAAACACCCGTCCCTCAGACATTTGATGAAAGCTCGTGACATCATCTCCGATATTTGCACGCAGGAAGATGCCGACGTGGAAGCAATGAACATGGCAGAAAAGCTGCGCTCACGGGTCTCTGGCTGGCCCACTGACGCCGAACTCACTGGTCGACTGGTAACTGCAGTCGACGCGACAGAACTGGCGCCGCCGTTCAGCTCAGAGCGCTGCTTCATGCGAGCTGTGGTCATCTTGGTCTTCACCGATAGTGCCGTCTTCCTTGAGCGAAGCGCGAATTCGACACTGACAGCCCGAACTTTGATGAGCGAGCTAGATGGAAGTCATTTCACAAGAGCTCCCCCGCAAGGGCGATCGCAAGACTTGCGATTCCTGCGTCGTGTGCAGTCTGCCGCATACGAGGGTACAGAAGCTCTTGACAACCACGCACTCCAAGTCGTCACATACTCGCCGCTGCCCGAGACTGTGGTGTCACAGAGCGGGCCGGTCGCAGATTCGCATCACACATACATGCTGGAATCTTCATACGAGGGAAGAGCCAGTCGTCTCATCGAGGAGATCGCAAAAGCAAAGGTCGAGGGTCGATTTAGCGAGGTGGAACGAGAGGCACCCCGATGGGATGTCAGATCAAGTGAACCGATCCAAGACCAGGTCAGCTTGTTCAGCGCCATTTTCGAAGACTCTATCTGGGAACATGTGGCTGCTCGTGAAGGCTGTGCTGCGACAAGGATCGTGTTTGACCTGGACAGGCACTCTCAACGCCCTCGAGCCGGGCAGCAGGGTATACGCACAGTCATCGCATTGGCACCCCAGCGTGACGGCATCTGTCGAGTGTCAGTAGATTCGGTCGATGGGCCTGGGAGCCGCGAGCATGTGCCCATGGCTGACACTATGGTACACGTCTGCAAGAAGCTGAACGTCTTGTTGGAAAGTCACTTCAGTGTCAATCATGCCCCGATGCGCACAAGTCTCCTAGAGCGGAATGCAGACATGCTACGGTCCATTGAGCTCGAGGTACGGGAAGAGCAGACACAGGAGGCACGTCCAGTACCAAACAGAGAGCACTCGCATCGCCACAGACCCAGATCGCCCGTCAAGATGTTATCGAGCTTCTTGTCTCACAGCACAGGCCCCGGCAGTCATCCACCAACCTACTTGAAGAAGGACTTGCCCCATCTACCCACTCCTCGGATAATGCCACCACCGCAACAAATTCCATCGAAGCCGCCTAGCAGGGAGAGCAGGCCATCCTCCAAAGACCAGCCCACACCCAAGTCTCAAGCATCGATGCGATCTACAGAGAGCCTTGTTGGTTCGATCGGCTCACACAAAAAGCTCGAAGACACTCTTTCTGCATACATCCTGGCCTTGCAGGCACGCAAAGGCAACATTGTGGGCCGAACTTTGAAGATGCGTGCGCTTGCCGATGAATTGCTTGTCAACGATCTCTACAACAACCTGCTCGAAGATCCAAATATGATGGTCATTGCCGCACAAGCGTCTGTAGACGTTCTTTTCGCAGCATTCGAAAAGTTTCTAAACGTTGCGTGGAAGGAGCAAATTGGCGCAGTCATACCCTGCGAGACGATGGAGGAGATTCAGTCAAAGGCGGAGACTTTGTTCCCAGCGGACTTTGACGATTTTTTCGCTTCGACAATGAGAACCCTTGCGCCGCAAAACCAACGGGCTTTCAAGGGGATCATGAGGCTTCTCGCGGATCTCCTTGATGGAACTGGGAACGATGGCGATCGTGGGATTCTCACGGCGGCGTTTGCTGAGCTACTAGTAACGGAGGCCAATCCGAACGACTTCGTCGCGCTATTCGATCGTTTTGTCGAGGACACCGATACTTACTTTGGAGAACCCTTGGGTGAGGCACAGCAGCCAGTCGAAGGGGCGCAGTTCGGTCACAAGAGGTCGCGATCTGCCAACATGGGTTCAGTCAATTCGAACACTTCGTCTTTGAGGAGAAAGCTCGGCTTTGGTGGACTCTCTAGAGAGAACAGCAAATCTGAGCAGGACTCAAAGGTTCATTCCGTCTGGCGTACGCTCAGCAAAAGCACCCGCGGGGATTCTCCTGCAGGTAGCATTTCTCGCGGAACATTGCATCGATCGCAATCGACCGACATTGATGGTCGATTGAGCGTACGACCTTTGTCCAACGACGGACCTAGCGCGCGCAAAGCCGCTAGCATCGATGATCTTGCGACTTCCCCTGGCAATGGGTCAAACGGACTCACTACCATTGGCGAGCACCCAAGTTTCATTCCCACCGGCCCACCGAAGAAGAAAAGGCGTAGTTCGCTTTCCGACTTGAACGAAATAGAGTTGCCCGTTCCCTCAACACCAAAGTCTCCGCCTGCCTTGCGGAGGGTGCCGCCAATGAGCAGCGCCAACCTGGACAAGTCCCTACCAAACTCTCCTTTGCCGTCGACGCCGTCATCGTCGCGCGGCGGCAGTGTCAGACACACATCACCTACCAGAGAGCCGCTACGATCGAGGCTACCATCCTCGTTTAGGAAAGAAAACTCGCCTGGGCCTGCCAAAGCGTACAGTGCGACAGAAAGGAGACCGAAAAGCTCAGGCCATGACGAAGTAACCATTTCTGCGCGCCAAAACGCTACCTCTGGAATTCCCATGCTGGCCCCTAAGACAGGCTCGCCACAGCACAGAACGCCGCCCACCAGATCCGCCCTCTCTGAGCGTCCGGGCACAGCCAACATCGTCCGACCCTCCCCTCAGCCAGGGAGGAAGCCAAGATCGAACACTATCAGCACCATCAGCGGCGCAAGTCCCGTCCCTGAACCACTGCCTTCACCGCTGCCTTCACAGGCCAAAAAGCTCCGCATGCAATCGCCGCAGAAGCTCCGCGAACGCCTACAGAACGAGCAGTCCTACCTCACCACCACCCAAAACTACATACAGGACGAGCTCATCTTGATCGGCGACGAGCTGACCGCAACCCCATCCCGCACTGGTTCGATTCGCCCTAAGCCCCTGACCATCCGCAGTGGCGGCGCCGGTACATCGAGTTTCTCGACCTCAACCTCAACCCGGCCACCCAGCCACACAGACCTAACTCAACGCATCCTCAAACTCGAAGCGCAACTCCCCTCGCAAATCGAAACCGCCAGCGCGCGCATCTCCGCCATTTCCGCGGACCTCTCCTCGTCACTAGCAGTCTCCGAAACCAAAGCGCGCAAACTCGACGAGCTGTACCGCGAGTCCAACTCCGAAAACGAGGCGCTGTACGCGCGCTTCAACGACGAGCTGGGCCGAATTCTGAAAGCAGTGCGCAGCGGCGATGGAGTTGGCGAGCTGAAGCGGCAGGTCAAAGAAGGGCAAGAGGAAGTCGCCAGGTTGAAGCGAGAGAATGGAAGGTTGAAGAGGGAGAATGTGGGGCTGAGGGCGCAGATGAAGGAGTAGAGAGAGGTGAGCTTCCTCGAAACCCTCTGGAGGATCTCCAGTGCCCTTTGCGATACAGTTTTTTTTCTTTCCCTGTCCTATTGTAATGATGAGAAACGAGTCTTCTTCTTTTACCAGGCTTTTTGGTTCATTTCTCTTTCCCCCCCAATCCTCTGGTCGAAGCATGGCTATGGCTGTATTGTATACTAGGTTATAGCATACCCACTTTCTTGTTTCTTCTTTTTCGTAGATCATAGAGATCAGACAATCCAGAGCAGCATCTATCACATCGAGTCACAGAGGCAAGTGCAAATCAGACGGACGAAACGAAGGGAAAGCAGGAAGGCGATGGTGTACTTCTGTACTTTTCTTCTTTTCGATCTATCATATCACATTCGACTGCATACTAGGTACACGACGATCTGCCACGTTACACATGTATGTAATCTATCCATTTCTGTCTTTTTTTTTGGCACGGAGAGGACAAGACGTTTATTATTCTTTTCCTTTTCCCTTTCTTGACCACAGACATAATTATCTAGTGACCGTGTCCGTCATCCTCGCCCCTCTGCTCGGGGTCGAGCTTGATAAGAGTGTCGATTCTCATGATGGCCACGCAGGCCTCGACGGCACTTTTGAGCTGCTTCACCTTGCCCATGCTGGGCTCCAGCACGCCGGCCTTCAAACTGTCGTGCACGCGGCCCTTTGTCAAGTCAAGACCGTAGTTGCGGTAGCCCTTGGCTTTGGCGATGGCTTTAGCGTCGGCGTCGGAGGTTGACTGGGGTTGTTGCGGCGGCGCGGACGGGTGGCCGTTCGACGACGTGGTCTGGGTGGGAGGGTGAGGGACGGGGTCCGAGGTGCGTTGCGACAGGGCGTGGCGCGAACGCAGTTGTGCGACAAGGTCCGAGGAGTCTTTGGCGGCGTTGACGGCGAGGGTGGTTGGAATTGTGAGGAGGGCAGAGGCGAAGGCTGCAATGGCAAGTTGCTCTCGTGAGCCCTGTGAAATCTTTGTTAGTAAAGTTGTGGGTTGATGCTTGAAGCAGGGAAAGGACACTTACAACACTCGTCGCCCACTCCTCGAGGTAGATGTGAAGTGCGGTCTCGACGGCACCGCCACCGGGAACAATCCTGCCAGACTCAAGTGTGCGCTTGACGGCAGATAATGAGTCGTGCACAGAGCGCTCCATCTCGTCCAAGCTGTACTCGTTGGCACCACGGAGAATGATGGATGCAGCGGTGTGAACCTTGGGGCCCTTGACAAGGATGCACTCGTCGTCGCTGATGCGCTCCTGTACGACCTCCTTCGCCTCTCCCAGGTTGGCCTTGTCGAAGACCTCGTCGCCGTTCAGGTCGGCGAGCGTCGACACCATCTGTGCGCCAGTGGCCTTGGCTATCCGCCTGAGATCCTCCTTCTTGCAACGGCGCACACCCATGACGCCCTTCTCGATGAAGTGCTTGAGGCAGAGATCGTCAATACCCTTGGTGGTGAAGACGACGTTGGCGCCAGCCTTGAGGATCATTTCCACACGCTCAATAACGATACCAGCCTCACGCTCGCGAATCTTCTCCAGCTGCGCAGGGTCGTCGATTACGACATTGACACCCATCTTCATGCGCTCCTTCTGCAGGTTCATGTCGAGACAGGCAATCTTGGCGTCGACGATGCGGGTCTCCATGGCTTGTGAGGCGACAGTGCAGTTCATGGCGTAACCCTTGATGAGCTGAGACTCGGTCGCACTCTTGCCGTGGGCCTTGAGCACGTTGACGGCCTTGACGGGGTACTTGACCTCGCCACGGGCATTTACAGACTTGACGCTGGTGATGGCGTCGACAACCATGTTGGAGAAGAAGTCCGAATCGCCGCCGATGATCTTGGAAGACATGCTCGTCTTCGCAATGGCCATGAGCGATTCCCTACCCAGGTTGTCCACCTTGGCGCTGATGTTCTCGTTCATGTATCGCACGGCCTCTCGCAGCGCCAGCCTGTAGCCAGTGATGATGGTCGTAGGGTGGATGCGCATCTTCATGAGCTCGTTTGCTCTCCGCAGCAGCTCTGCGGCTATGAGAACCACACTCGTTGTTCCGTCTCCAACCTCGCGGTCCTGCTGCTGTGCCAGATCAACCAGAATCTTTCCCGCCGGGTGCTCAACGCTCAGCAAGCTGAGGATGGTCGCGCCGTCGTTTGTGACCGTCACCTCGCCAATGTCGTCGACCATCATCTTGTCCAGACCGCTGGGGCCGAAGGAAGACTTGACGACATTTGCAATAGCCTGGGTCGCCTGTACGTTCTGGTCTCTGATATCGGAGCCGGAGATCTTCTGTCCACCAAGGAAAAGAGTGCCGCCGTTGTTTTGCGGACCGCCAAAGATGCCCGACATGGCTGGCTGTGTAGTCTGACTTCCGGGTTTGCCTAAGGAGTGATTTCCGGGTCGACGAGTATACTGGTATGGGAGTGGAGAGGGAAGGGTTTTGTGGTCGTTAGAGTGTCGAGGGAGGGATTGTTTGGTGTTTCGACCCCTCGTTGTCTGTCTGTGAATTTCTGGCGTCGGCGATGTTGCACACCTGCCTTAAGCTTCGACAGCACCGCTCGCCGCATTCGAATTCGCCAACCTGAGGCAGCAACACATGCAAGTACAACCTGTGACCTGGAAGTACATTCATGTTGTCACTCACGGCTGACTCTTCATCTCAGCGGACAGGTGTCACAGGAAGTCAATGGAATCTACGCGAATCACTTCCTCTTACCGCGTCTGCCTCGTTGTCCAAGTGTTGCGACGTTGCTGTGAAGCGTCCATGGCATTTGCGAGTCACTCTCTAATGGCCGCGGCTTCCTCTTTGCATTTCCCAGTCATCTTCCATTCTTGACATACATTTAATCAACACACTTTAATCATCACTCACGAAACAATCATTGTAACAAGTTCCAATGGTATCATAGGCATGCCTCCAGCATGTCCAAGTTCTTCCGCAAAGCCCCAGACTCCGACACCAGCTCCAGTGCCTCAGACAGCGAGCAGCTAGAAGAAGAAGAAGAAGAAGACGACTACTTTGGCGACGGGAATGGCTTGTCTCAGTCGCAGGAGTTGCAAGTAGCGACTCCACCGTTGCAAGATGGCCTGCCTAATGCTGTTTCTGTTGCCGGACCGAACAAGGACTTGCTCATCCACGCCCTACTGGAAGAGAAATGCCTCAATGATGTTCGAAAAGAGCATGCTGGCAACTCTACTAGCGAATCGGCGATCATAATCGAAGCTCGTAATAGGTGCGGATGCTCTGACATCCATAGGGCATCCAATGCGAAACATACTAATCATCGTCTAGGTACCAGGCTTTGAGCGCCCAGCTTGCCAGAGTCGGCTTAACAGCTGCAGGTCTTGACGAAGACACACATCAAACCATTCGCCAACAATACCGCGATGGCCTTGATGTCTTCTCCAAAGCCAATACGCGGCCGGGCAGCTCGACTGCACATCTACGACCTTCACAGCGCCGGATGTTGACTGGCGTCCAAGACTCGTCACCCGACCATGTCAATTTTGACAACTTACGCATCGGACCAACACCTTCGCTACCGCTTACCCTAGGACCATACGTAGCCCAAGCGCCTCTGTTCGGCTCCCGCTATACCCAAGACTTTGAGGAACTGGGCGTTCTCGGAAAGGGCGGGTACGGCATCGTCTTCCAATGCAGACACAAACTTGACGGTGTGATCTATGCTGTGAAGAAAGTCCCAGTCTCCGAACGACGTAGGCAACAGATACTGATCAGAGGTCAAGCTGAAGTTGATGATTTGTTGAGTGAGCTGAGAACTCTGGCGCAACTCGATCATCCGAACATCGTTCGATACTTCAACGGCTGGCTTGATTACATGAACCTAGGTAGTCCGTCGAACGAGCCGGCCGAAAGTGTTGCAGGTGCTGAAGATTCTCGTACTGGAAGCTTCTCTTACGGCCAGGTCATCGCTGAAGCTAGCGAGAATCACATCATGTTTGAAAACAGCGTAAGTCTCCCGCAATTGCATCTACCATGGTGCATTGCTTCATTCGCTCGTTTCCCATGGCGAGGATAACGATAAATCACACGATTCTGACACCTTGAACAGATATCGCGTGGCACGACGCATAGCACAGCATCAAACGCAACCACCGCTAGCAACAACGACCTGAAACGAACAGCCTCTCACGCCACCCGAGCAACATTCAGCGATGAAGATGTCGAATCCATCTCCCGCGACTACAGCGAAAGCAACCTAATCACCGGGACCGACGGCCTGCAATTCGACTCATCCAAGCCACAGCTCGCGGTGCACATGCAAATGGCTCTGTACCCAATGACTCTCACCGATTTCCTCTCCCAAGAAAACTCACCTTCATCTCCTCCATCGTCACCAGCACCTGCCGCCCCTCCGCTAAAACACTGCTACCACCTGCAGCCCTCGGTCCGTATCCTGCTCGCCATCCTCGACGGTATCGCATACCTGCACCAGAATCATATCGTGCATCGCGACCTCAAACCAGGAAACATCTTCATGGCGCCTGGCACCAGCTCACGTCTTGCGGACGGCTCTGTCGACCTCTCGTCATGTCACGCATGTAGCGAGAAAGGCGCTGCGGGGCCAATGTCGCTTAAGGTGCGCATCGGCGACTTCGGCCTAGTAACTGCTCTGGCGACGGCTGTTGCAAACGATGAAGGAAAACCTTTTGATGAAACATCCGATGAAGCATTCAGATCATCTACATCATCGCTGCCGCCTGTCGGAACCGAGCTGTACAATCCTCTGGATGGCGTGAGAGGTAATGCTAGCCCGGCGTTGGACATTTACGCCGCGGGCATCGTGGCCGTTGAGTTACTCTGGCCGTTTAGTACTCGTGAGTTGTCCCTGTTGTTGTTGTCGTTGTAAGCTGCTTCCTTCGAGAAACCAACCACTGATCACACACATGTTCGCAGGCATGGAACGCCACGAAACTCTGACTGCAGTGAAATGCGGCCGCTTCCCGGACGATTTCAACGAACGAGTGGGAGATCCCGCCGGCAGGATGGAGGCATGCGTGCGAGACATGCTGAGGCCCGATCACGCGCCGATTGAAGAATTGAGACAGCGCCTGACGGGAATGTTGTGAAACATGCAATGCGTACGATCTTTTCATTCTTCAGTTGTTTCATGTTTCCAAGTTCCCATCCTTACGAAAGCTGTCGCGATACTACTATCTCACCTCTTACCTGGTCAACCGACTGGACTTCTCTGCTTCAGGCGGACGTTGAGACCCTGTTGCATCACGAACCAGTAACAACTTGTCTTCCACTCCTTTTCGGGCTCGGTGAGCTCGAGGTCGTACTGCAAGAGGAGGGTGGGGATGAGTTTTGACCTGCGAAGTGAGAAGTGCCTTGTCAGTAAAAGAAGCCTTAAAGTAAGGGATCAGGAGAAAGCAAGCACATGAAAAAAAAAAAAAAGGAAGAACGAAAGAACGAAAGAGCCAAAACTCACATCTCCATCCAACTGATATTCCTCCCCAAACACATCCTAGCCCCGGCGCCAAAAGCAAAGAAGAACCTCTGCATATCGCCATACCCTCCCACCTTCTCGCCCTCCGCCTTGCCCTCGCTTTCAGCTTCCGACTTCTCGACCCAGCGCTCCGGCCTGAAGGCTTCAACGTCGTCGCCGAATACCCGCGAGTCCCTGTGGATGACCCACGGGTTCGCACCCACCGTCGTGCCGGCGGGGATGAAGCGACCGGCGATGGTGGCTCCCGACGAGGGCGAAATGCGCGGCAGAGACATCCCGACGGCCGGGTGCAGGCGCAGTGCTTCGTACATGACGGCTTGCAGGTAGGGGAGGCGGTCTGCTTGGGCGAGGGAGACGGGGAGGGAGAGTTTGCCTTGGTTCCTCGCGGCTTCGAGCTCGGCGACTAGCTTTGTTTTGCAGGCGGGGTTTTTGAGGAGGTGGTATATAATCGCTCTCGTGCTGATGGCGGTTGTGTCAGAGCCAGCGAAGATGTTGGATGTTGCCATGGAGGTCAGGGCTTCGGAGTCGAAGGCTGTGGGTTGTGATGTGTGGGTTGCGAGGAGGTTGGAGAGGATGTCTTTGCGGTCTGATCCGCGGCTTTGGCGAGATGTGATCTCGTTGGAGGCGGTCGTGCGAAGACTGCCGTGGCGGGCGGCTATGCCTAGGTGGGAGCCGATGTATGGGACCAGGGCGTCGTGGAGCCAGTAGAGCCAGGGGACTTGGCCAATCCAGGCTGCGGACCTTAGAGCGGTTTCGATCGCGGTGAAGGAGCCGTCGTCGGATCCGGCTTCCATGAAACCAAAGGATTTGCTGAACGTGACCTCGCCGATGATATCGAAGGCGAAGAGTTGAGTCCACTTGCCCATGTCAATGGCCTGACCTTTGAGAGTGGACATTTTGGACAAGAAGGTGTCGATGGCGGCATTGACGTGCGGTTCGAGGTCCTTGAGAGCATCCATGGAGTAAGCACGACTGACCAGTCTACGTTGCTGGGCGTGTATCTTCTCATCCCGCTCGGCGAATAGATCGAATTTACGGTGACCTTGCCAGACGGAATACCAATCTGATTTACGGAACGGGGTACCGGCGCCATAGATTGTCTTGATGGCTGCTAGGTCTGCTACGGATAATTCATTGGGACCGGTGCGGACGAGAGGGCCGTAATTTTGATGGAGGGCGATCATGGTGGTGTTCATGTCGCCGTCCCAGGAGTGTTTGGTCATCCATAGCCGGGTTAGACTGGCGAGGAAAGGACCCGGGATGGAAGCGAGAGGGTGGAAGAAGCGTTGATATACGATCCAGGTAAGAGGGCCGATGGATAGTAAGATGATAGTGGGCCACGAGAGGGCGAGCACTGAGGCGTTTGCCGTAGCAGGCGACATGGTGGTCGACTACCTCGACAATCAATGCCTGCCACAGTTTCCGAGTTGATGTCGACGGTTAGTGAAAGCGGCAGAAGATACTGGGAGGAGAATCGGCAACAGTGGGCGGTTATTTAGACGAGTATACGACAAATGACTCTCTGGTTGGTTTTATGTAGTCGTTGTGGAGATATCGCGGAAGTTGTGGGCGGATGTGGTGGAGGGGACCTCGCACCTCGGTGAGTGAGCCGTACACTGCTGCTTACCATTGGCGGAAGCCTAGTTTGGTGTTTGCCTTTGTTGCTGACGTTGTTGTACTGTAGGCGACATGAGTACTAAACCTTTTCATGGTGCCGTTTTGTACTGATCCGCCTAGTTGGTACCGTGTGACAATATTATTTCTCCATGGGACTCCATCATTATTCAATGCACGTGTTATGTATGTAGACATACCTACAGTAAGACTAGCAGTGAGATTGATTTTAATATTGACACGGCTTGCAAGACAAGACACTCGATGGCCAATCATGGTCAAGCTCGGTCGAGCAGTGGTAATAAAAAGCAGCGATACCCCCACACGTTCGACTTCGGCTTCTGAATCGGCAGGTCAAAAGCGATCAAAGCCGTCCGGAAGCGCGACATGGCATTTCTTCTGTCAGTTACGCCGCCTACCGATTTCCTTGCCGTGTCGTCGACGAGGGTCATGGCGTGTTCCATGAAACCGTTCGTCCACATGTTATAAGTATCGCGTCCCTGCTATCGTTCATTCCCTCCTCTCCTGAACCCTCCCCTGTATCATCAATCGCTCAATCCCCCAATCACCACCCGCCTGCCAATCCCCTACCATTAGAGCCTCTTGCGTCTCTGACATCAGCCTCGTGTGCCACTCTTGGAGAGCTGACACTCATATACCCACCAACCCCTTCCGCAAGGGTCTCGCAAAACAAATCCACCACATCACAATGTCTTCCCAAGACAAGTACGACATCGTCATCGTTGGCGCAGGCCCCGTGGGCCTGTTGCTCTCGACCTGCCTGGCGCGATGGGGCTACAAAATCAAGCACGTCGACATGCGCCCCGAACCCACCCTCACCGGCCGAGCGGATGGAATCCAGCCTCGATCGCTGGACCTGTTGCGCAACATGGGTCTCAAGCGCGCCATCATGGACAACGAGCCCGCCAAAGTCTACGAAGTCGCCTTCTGGGATCCCGCGAACCGAGGAATCGAAAGGACCGGAACCTGGCCATCATGCCCTGGCTTCATCGACGCGCGTTACCCGTTCACAACTCTGCTGCACCAGGGCATGATCGAGAGGGTGTTCATTGCGGATTTGGAGAAGAACGGCGTACACATTGATAGGCCTTGGAGGATTGCCGGTTTCAAAAACGATGGTGCAGACAGCGAATACCCGGTCTCGGTCGATCTGGCACATGTCGATGGCCACGAGAAGCAGTCGGTACGCGCCAAATACCTATTCAGTGGAGAGGGCGCAAGGAGTTTCGTGCGCGAGCAGCTGGGCGTGAAGATTCACCACAAGGATCCCATTGCGCACGTGTGGGGCGTCATGGACGGTGTTGTGCGAACAAACTTCCCGGACATCAAGGTGAGCTTATTGCTGAAACGTGCTTTGTGAGGCGCAACACTAATGAGGCGAACAGATGAAATGCACAATTCACTCCGATGTTGGATCCATCATGGTCATTCCCCGCGAGAACAACATGGTCCGCCTGTACATCCAGATCGCATCTTCGACCGACGCCGATTGGAATCCTAGGAAGCAGGCCACCACCGAGGAGGTCCAGGAACACGCAAAGAAGATCCTCAAGCCATACACCATCGAGTGGGAGCGTGTCGAGTGGTACTCCGTTTACCCCATAGGACAGGGTATCGCAGAGCGATACACCCTGGACGAGCGCGTCTTCATGGGAGGCGACTGCTGTCACACACACTCGCCCAAGGCTGGCCAGGGCATGAACACCGCTTTCCTCGACGCCCAGAACCTTGCATGGAAGATCCACCACGTCGAGAGCGGCTTCGCCGACCGATCGATCCTCAAGTCTTACGAGTCTGAGCGCAAGCTCGTCGCCGAGAGTCTACTCAACTTTGACGCAGCATACGCAAAGCTCTTCTCCCAGCGCCAGCCCAGTGCTGGCGAAGTCGGCAGCGTCAACAAGCACACTACCGGCGAGCAGCAGCCAGCCGAGGAGAACGAGTTCATCAAGACCTTCAAAGCAGCCTGCGAATTCACTTCCGGCTACGGCGTTGCCTACGGCCCCAACAACCTCAACTGGTCCGACGCACACTCGGCCCAAAACCCTCTCTTCCTCTCCGAGCCCGCAGGCACCACCAAGCTCCGTACCGGCCGCATCCTCGTCCCCGCCACCGTCACCCGCGTCTCCGACGCGAACCCCGTTCACCTCGAGCAAGAGATCCCGCTCAACGGTGCCTACCGCATTTACATCTTCGGTGGCAAGCCCTCGCGGACGCGCAAAGCAATCTCCGATTTCGCCTCGAACCTGGCCAAGAAGAACTCGTTCTTCGCCTCCTACCAGCGCTCCGACATCGCCTCCGTCAACCACCTGGAAAAGCACAACCCGCACTCTAACTTCTTCACCTTCGCCACCATCTTCAACGCCAACAGGCCCGACATCGAGATCGGCGAGCTGCTGCCCGAGCTCCTGGCCCGCTACTACGATCACGTGTACGCCGACAACGTCTTTGACGTTCGTGTGCCCAAGGCCCAAGCAGCCGCTCACGTCAAGATGGGTCTGAGCGAAGAGGATGGCGGCGTAGTTGTCGTCAGGCCCGACGGCTATGTTGGGTGTGTGGTCAAGCTTGTCGAGGGCAGTGGTACCGTTGACGCGCTCAACCAGTACTTCTCGGCGTTCTGCGCGAAGCAGATTGGTGGCGAGAGTGCGCGATTGTAAGTGTTGATGTTGCAATGCCTTGCGAGCGTCGTTTTGAAGGGGTTTCCTTCTCTTGTCATTTTCTTTCTTCTTTCCCTTGCTTATTTCCTTGGCTCGAGGCATTGGCTTATGGATTCCTTCTAGGTTATAAAGGGACAGCGCGGCGTTCAAACGGAAAGGAGGAAGGGAGTTGCCAACATCTGGCAAAAGGGTTGTTTCTTAACCTTTATTGATTTTCACCCTCCAACTTTGGAGTAAGAACATGTGGGCATGATGCATGCATGGAGACGAATCTAGCATCTTATTAACAATCTACCTTTCATTCATCTTGGAAACTATATGCATGTGCTGCTCGACGGGTATCTTGAAGAACACAAAAACGATGCAAGCTCCTTCCCGTTTCTTTTTTTTTCAAACCCAACCCAGACGCGCGCGACTCCTCGACAATGTAAACGATTTATAACCGGGAAAGATCTGCACTTCACCACTTACTTGACACCAAAGCCTCGCCACAAGAACCCACGCCCCCGCACCACCGCAACCGCAGACTTCTAGTCCGGCGAGTAAAGGGCATGAGTACTCGAGCTCCGCCGCATCCTCTTTGTCTCCGCCTCGCGCTTCAGCGTAACCTGATCGCCATCCAGCTTCTTCCGCAGCATCAGCGCCGTGCGCACCAACTCGTCGACCCGGCCCGGCTCGTCCGGCACCCGCCAGTCGAGAGCGTTGTACTCGGCGCTGGACTGCAGGGCCAAGATCTCGTCGGAGCGCAGCTTGATCATCGCCAACACCACGTTGAACAGGAACGTCTGCTGCCGCGGCAGACACAGCCAGATGTCCCAGACGCGCTGCAGGGCTGTTTTCGGCAGGCGGTTGGCCAGGGCTGCCAGGTGCCAGCCGGGCTGGAAGGTGGCGGCCGCGTCGATGTCGAGCTCGGTCAGCTTGTCGTCGATTTTGGGCATGAGGTCGCGCACGTAGCTGCGCAGCACGATGTTGTCGGCCATGGCGCCGTGCATGGGCTCGTCGCGGGAGAAGTAGTTGTGCGGGAAGAAGTTGTCGACCATGTTGCACAGCACCCAGAAGGCGTCGTCTTCGGCGGGGATGGCGAGTAGCAGGTGGCCGGCGATCATGTTTAGACCCTGCGTGTAGCCAAGGCCTTTGTATTTGGCGATGAAGGCTATTAGGAGGCGCTTGAGTTTGTCGTGGCCCCGGTCGACGTAGTAGTCGAATTGCTCTGTCAGGGTGCGGGGGACGTCTTTGAGGATGGCGTCGATTTCTAGGGGGTCTTCGCTTTCGCCTTCGGAGAGGTAGTGTCGATATTCATCCGGGCTCATGATGGCGTAGGTGTTTGATAGTTCCATCCAGATGGGGTGGCGGAGGCGGTTGGGAATGCCGCCGACTACGAGTCTATTGAGAGTCTCCATTTTGGCGCGGCCTGCGCTGCCTTCACGACCGAAACGCGCGGCTCCGAGGAGAGTGCCTTGGGCTTCTTGCTCGCCGCCTTGTCGGCGGGCATTGTTAAGGCGTACAATAAAGCGGTTCCATTCTGCTTCTTGCGGGTCTTGCGAGTCGTCTGTTAGGGTTGGCGGCAGGTCGTCTGGATCGTGCTGCGCCTGCATTTCGACTGGCTCTCGGGTGGGTTTCGACTCGCGACGCTTGACAGTGCCTCCGCTGAATAGCGTTGTTGTCCAACTTATACTATCTTGGCTCTGGGCGTCTATTGATCGGGAATCAATTGACTTTGTCCTTTCACTGGGTTTGGTGTCGTTGGTCTTAGGGGCGCTAAAAGATGTACATCAGCAGGAAGCGCGCAAAATGGACTGAGGACGTGCGACATACATCGAGGCAGACCGAGAAGACGAGGGTGTGCTGTAGTCACAATATTAGCACTTGAACCAGGTGATTGACCATTCTTCACGTACATTGATCGTTGGCCAAGATCGCGCCTTTTAGGCACGCCACCAAATAGTCTAGTGATACCTCTGACCGTACCACCCATGGTTGTTACTTTGGGTGCAATATCGAGTGTCTAAAAATCATAGTAAGTACCCTTGCCACCACTGCAACGAAATCTTCTCTATCAAATACGCACGCTGCTTTCAGACTGCGTGCCTCGTGATGGAGCCAGATCCTCAGACGCAGCAGAAAGAGACAAACGCCGCCGCTCGGCTTGTTTGACACGACTCGCAGCGTCGCTGATGCGATCTTTAGGAACCTTGTATTCCTCACACAGCCGTTGAAGAGCTGTTATATGCGCATCTCTCTCTGCGAGAGTCTCAGACAGTCGCTTGACGAGGTTGATAGCACCGTGATGATCGAGAACGCCTTGCAGGACAGCATTATCTGCAGCCGAAAGAGCTCTAGGATCATCGGCGTTCACTGCAGGGCGTTCGTCGAACATGGTGGGCTCTGACGTGTCGAGGAGGCCATATAAATGTTCAGGCATCAGAGGCGTGTGTGCTGTTGTCGGCGAACCGGGGGCGGGGTCTGGGAACGAAGTCAAAGAATCGGTGTCGTCCTGCGACACCAGCAGGTGCCGCCGACTGGGCACTCTGCTGAGAGGCTCTTCCATGGTGTGCTGGCGATGCGGGCGATGGGCGCCGTGTACAATAGGAGTTGTTGTTGTTTTGCCTGTTTCGGTCTTTTGATGATGCACTTCTGCTGCGAACGCCACTCGCACAGACTCCCGCGCTTGGACGGCGACAGCGACAACGTGTGGTGTGGTGCCAGGCCAGGCAATGCCACCAGCGACACGACTCGACACACGACATCCAATGTTGAGCACCGGACTACGCGCCGCTGCAATGTCCAACAAACTGAGAGCTGCCATCATCGTCGTCTCCGATACCGCGAGCAAAGATGCGATAACCGACAAGTGCATTCCGGCGCTGCGAGACGTCTTCCAACAGGATGGCGGAGACCGTTGGGATGCAACCGAGACCAAGATAGTTGCGGATGATGTATCAGCTATCCAAAAGGCGATCACTGGCTTCACAGATGGGACGGATAGAGCCAATCTGGTTGTGACTAGCGGTGGTACTGGGTTTGCACAAAAGGACGTCACGCCTGAGGTAAGCTCACGATGGCCGCAGTCATTGCACTTGCACTTGCAGTAGTGAACGTGGTATTGTTCGAAAGTTGTTGACAGACGACAGGCCGTAGGTCCACTCATCCACAAACATGCCCCTGGACTGGTTCACGGTATGCTTGCAGCCTCACTCGCAGTGACTCCGTTCGCCGTCATGTCTCGTCCTGTAGCCGGTGTTCGAAACAACTCCCTCATCTTGACCTTACCCGGCTCGCCAAAGGGTGCTAAGGAAAACCTGCAGTCAGTCATCAAGCTGTTGCCCCATGCATGCCAACAAGCTGCCGGCATGGATTCGCGGACGCTCCATGTTGGCGGCACTGAGAAGCTTGAGAAAGATGCGGGCGTCAAGACACAGACTGCCACTCCATCGGCTGGAGGCCATCACCACCATCATCACCATGATCATAGTCATTCTCACGGTCACAGTCATGGTGGACATGCAATGCCCAAAGCACACACATCGCCCGAAGAGCGCCCAATATCAAACGACCCAAGTGCCGGGCCCACCAGACGTTATCGCGAATCGCCCTACCCTATGCTATCCGTAGAAGATGCTTTGAACCGAATCGCCGAGCACACACCGGAACCTTTGATCACAAGTGCCCTTGTGAACGAGAGTCTGGTGGGCTCAGTCTTGGCAGAAGATGTTACAGCTAGAGAGTCAGTGCCTGCCTTTCGTGCCAGCATCGTGGACGGCTACGCCATCATAGCCTCGAAGCATATGATGGTGCCGAGCACAAAGGGAATATTCCCTGTCGTCGGTATCTCACACGCAGAAGCTGGAGACGGCGAAGCAAATGAGCTTAGTATTGGCGAGGTTGCCCGCATCACCACAGGTGCGCCACTACCTCCAGGCGCTACGTCTGTGGTCATGGTGGAAGATACTGTTCTCCGATCTCAGACCGATGATGGCAAGGAAGAGAAGGAAATCGAAATTTTGACCGCAGATGTCGAGCCGGGCGAGAACGTGCGCGAAGTCGGCTCTGATGTCCAATCCGGCGAAGTTGTGATGAAGCGCGGAGAAGGCATTACCGTGGTTGGTGGCGAGTTTGGTCTTCTAGCCTCTGTTGGCACGCAAGAAGTCAAAGTCTATAAGAAGCCTGTCGTCGGTGTCCTAAGCACTGGCGACGAGATCATCCCTCATGATCGTGCTGGCGAGCTCAGACACGGCGAGGTTCGTGATACCAACCGACCGACACTCCTTACCGCAATCAGGGGTTCCGGCTTCGAAGCGGTCGATCTCGGCATCGCGTCCGACAAGCCCGGGGCCCTGGAAGGAACACTCCGCGATGCTATGAGACGAGTCGATGTCATAGTAACCTCCGGCGGCGTTTCCATGGGCGAGCTGGACTTGCTCAAGCCCACGATCGAGAGACAGATGGGCGGCGAAATCCACTTTGGTCGCGTCAGCATGAAGCCCGGCAAGCCCACCACGTTCGCCACAGTACCGTTCAAGTCCAATGCCGGTGAGCGGGAGAAGAAGGTCATCTTCTCGCTGCCAGGTAATCCGGCGTCTGCGGTGGTCACGTACCACCTGTTTGTGCTGCCTTCATTACACAAAATGAGTGGTATCAACCCTGTCGGTCTGCCAAAGGTCAAGGTGGTGTTGGAACATGATGTAAGATGTGACACGAAGAGGTCGGAGTATCACCGCGTATTGGTCTCTGTGAACGCAGAAGGAAGGCTTGCTGCAACGAGTACTGGTGGACAGCGAAGCTCGAGAATTGGTAGCTTCAAAGGCGCAAATGGCCTACTCTGCTTGCCTACTACTCAGCCAATGGTGAACAAGGGGGAGACTTGCGATGCGCTGATTATGGGCAAGGTCTTGAGTGATCTGTGAATTCATACTGTGCAAGTTGGACTGTCTGAAGTACTTCGCAATCTACTACATACACATATCTATACATAACAACTAGAACCTGCGCTACCTTCTTTCCTGTCCAGAACGCCTGTGAATGCTATGTTTGTTGGGGTATCGGCGGTTATAGATGGCGGTGCCACCACACCGCTGGGATTTGTCTGATTTCCGAGAAGAAGCACTTATTTGAAGTCGTTGGCGCCACCACTCAACAGCAGTCCAATAATAAGGCCAAACAAACCGAGAACAGATGAGAAGATCTCAATGACCAGGATCTTGACGAAACTGTGAATGCGTTAGATGATTCTCCGTTCTTCATTTCATGCTCATTTCCAGGAACTTACAGCGAAGGGTCTGCAGCGTCGGCCAACGCAGCACTGGAGCCGTTGATACCAACACTGACGCCGCAAATCAAGTTGCACATGCCCACAAGCGTGCCGCTCCAGAACAGGGCATATCCGGTATAGTAGTTGCTTCCAGACCACGCAGCATCACCGCTAACCTGTCCCAGTTTGGCAGAGAAGACGATGCTCATGATGACACCGTAGATGGCGACAACCTCGCAGAAAATAATCGAGATCAAGTTCTTGGTGCGGATTCGTGGCGCCTTGACACCACCACCGAGGATCGAAGTTCCAGTAATGAAGATTCCCCTGTGTTTCTTGTCTCAGCATTTGTCCCTTCGCGTCGCGCTTCCACTACTCTCTTTCATCTTGGTTATTCGTACCATGCGGCGCCAACAACGGACAAACCGATACAGAGGCCGATGCCTGCGGAGGCCCAGGCGTAGGGCGAAATAGACTCGATGAACGCGCCAACCTGTCGTCACAGTGTCAGATCCAATCCTGCTAGCCCTCATCGCGGTAGTCGTACGTTGAATGCCTCGCCTTCGCCATTGAACAGCATGTCTGCGACCCTCATTAGCCCATGACTTCCTTGCTTATCCCGGCTCTTCAATCCACAAACGTACAGAGTCCAATGACCGTGAGCGCGGTGCCGGCACCATAAGTGCCATAAGTGAGCCCGCCCATGATTGACGCGTGTGTAGAAAGATGAAAGGGTTGAAGTGAGGCGAGTGTAATGGAGCTGCCTTGGTTGATGATGTCCATCCGAGCAGCAGCTTGCCGACTGAGAGCGGAATCTTCCGCTTTCGTGCCTGAGGGTTGTCGGAGTCAGCGCAGTATATAAACTGACGGCGAGGTGCTGCTTCTCGCCCTTGCAACATATGCCACGACTTCTTGGTACGATATTTACCATATACAATAGGCATCTGCTCATCGGGAAGGACATTCAAGCGTAATAGCGACTCTCACAGACCGCAATCAACATGGCGACGGCTACCAACTCCACCTTCTATGAACTATACCGTAGCTCCTCGTATGTACACTTCGCATCATATTGCGTTCCATGGTGGTATTGACCAAGCTACGTAGTATCGGTCTCGCTCTTGCCGACACCCTCGACGACCTCATCTCCTCCCGCCGTATCGAACCGCAACTTGCGATGCGCATCCTCCAGAACTTCGACCAGAGCATATCAACAGTGCTTGGCGAGAAAGTGAAGGCTAGGATGACCTTCAAGGTATGGAACCTGTGAAGAGAAAGCACTTGGAGCGCGAATCGTGCTGACTCGACTCCTCAGGGACACCTCGACACATACCGCTTCTGCGACGAAGTCTGGACGTTCATCATCAAGGACGTCAAGTTCAAGCTCGATAATACCAACACGGTTGAGGCAGAGAGGGTTAAGATCGTTGCCTGCCAGAGCAAGGAAAAGACTCAATGAGAAGGTGATGTTGGAGAGACAAGATTGAATATCCTTGCGCTTGAGCATGCAAGGTTCCGGGCATTCTGGTTGGCGAGGATATCAACTGGCAGGCCGAAGGAGGTACCATGCCGACATCATGGTTGGCAGTGCAGTGCTCCGCGAGGTTGATTCCCTATCCAGCAAGGGGATCGCTCAGGCGAGTGAAGAACTGCTGGCGGCCTCAACCCGCCAGGGCAACCAATAATGCTGTTGGAGAGAGCACCAGCCGCGACATTGCTTAACACAGCAACGATTGTTCACAAGGCTTCGGCGAGGAAAAGAAGACAGACTTACTTAATGATACCCATGCAGATACGTGAACCGAGATGAGATCTATTGAAATGCCCTTGAGTCGTCACTCCCCCTTGACTATGTATCTTGCAGGCCAAAGTTCATATTTGATAGCCGGTATCCCATCATTTAATTATGATCACTCCAGCTGAAATCCATTTTCTTGGAGCCAATATAGCTTCGACAGATTAAGTACCGCATCTGACCGATGTCGTTTTGTAATTACAGTATGGTGCCAAGCACACGGCTTAGGTAACCACGCCCCAACTCGATACGACATCGTTTGTTCACGTCTATGACCTTACACGTCGTCGACATCACGGCGTACAATAGTCATCCAAGAATCAACATGCCAACACCTCAAACGCAATGGCTCTTTTACGCCATCTCCTCCGGCGCCTGCGCTGCCCTCAACGGCGTCTTCGCTAAGCTGACCACAACTCAACTCACAACATCCTGGGCAACAGGTCTCTCGCACTTCTTCGGCATGAAAGAAGAGAGCATGGTCATTGAAGTAATCGTACGAAGCGTAAGTACACGTGATAGTTGACAGTGATTACGGCGACATAGCAGCCCATTCCTTCACCGAGCTAATGATATCTATTGGCAGTTCTTCTTCGGCATGAATCTGCTTTTCAATGCCATCATGTGGGGACTCTTCACGCGCGCTCTCACGCTGGCAAGTAGCACAGTGCGCGTCAGCGTGATCAACACGAGTGCGAACTTCATGCTCACGGCTATGCTGGGATTCTTCATTTTCAGAGAGACGCTGCCTGGTGAGTAGCCATGACACCGATACTAATCACACGTGCCACCTGCTTACACTTTCTAGGTCTGTGGTGGCTCGGAGCAAGTCTCCTAGTTGCAGGTTCCGTGATCATTGGGAGGCGCGAGGAGGGCAAGGAGAGTGGCGACGCGGGCACCGCTGGATCTGAGCATACGGTTGTCGCTGGTGGGCAGACTTATAGCGATGATCCGGACGCACCGCTTGGGAGCCGTTCATGGCAGAGACTGGGAGGAGACCTTGAACTCGTTGGGGGTGAAAGGAGGAGAAGTAGAAGTGCGGATAGGGTTGGGCGTGAAGCGGCCGACTAAAGAGCTTATGTACATAAGGTACAGCGTGAAATCCATCGTAGCCATCCGAATGACGCGCAACTCTTGCTGGTGCTTTGCCTGGCCGCTCGGACTGGGAAACTCCTATCAACTGAACGAGAAAACAAGGGAGGAAGTGGAGAAGAGAGTCTCTGACGATGGTCAGCGAGGATTCATAATCCAATTTTGGAAGCAACACTACTCACCAGGTGGTGGTGGTCATCAATTGAGGCGATGTCTTTCCACGCACTCGAACTTCGGCGGAACCGGTCGGCCTGTTATGCGGCACCTTGCACGGCGAAGCTTGTGGTTCAAGCGATTGTATTTGTTGCCATCCTCGGCAAACCGCTGCCTCCACCGCTTCCGGGCATACTTGACGCAGACGATGGCGAGGTAGCACATGACGATTGGAAGTACGATCGTCGACATCGGCTCAACCATGACTGGCGATAGGGTCTCTTATGGCTCATAGAATGTGACTTGGCGCTGGTGGGTGGTATTGCAATAGTTTTTTCTGCTGACTGAGTGGATGATGCTCTGGTCGATAAGTGCTGCACTGTGGAGGTGGGCTGCAGACAGACAGTTTTTAAAGAAATGGAATGCAATAGAGGTTGTTGGGTGCCTGCCCAGGTAAGTAGAGGCTGGCATTGTGAGACTGCAACAACGATGTAAGTGGGAGAAAGAAGGAGCGGGTGCGCCTAAGCTTGGGAAAAGCAATGGAAGTCTGGAAGGCTGGTTGGCTGAGAGGAAGGAATGAATTGGTGGAGATTCGCCTGGAAACGAAAGCAGTATCATACTACAGAACAGGAAATACTGTAACTGTAATCAAGCTGTACATGTAAAGCATGTTCGATCCCGCAGCATTCCGTGAACGCCGTTTATATGATCCATAGCTAAAGCCCGAGGACACGAATACGTCCTCCACATCTATGAGCTCTGAACCTTATGATCTCCTTGAACAGCCTGCGCATAAGTCGGTGGCACATCCGTGCTGGGGCGCGACGACTCGGCCGGCGTAGGCGCGGAAGGTCCTACAAAGCCGTTCTGTTGACCAGGGAATTGGGCGCTTGGAGCATTGTTGTTGACGGTGCCGTATCCTTGCGGGCGAGGGCGCTGGCCACCTGGCGCATACTGTGGCTGACCTTGGACGTAGTAGTAGGTCACATTGCCATTTCCTTGCTCTTCATCATTGACTTGCTCGTAGGTCGGATCTGGTGATGATACGATGATGTACCAGGCGTGGAAGAGGCCGGGGAGGAATCCGAGCACTGAGAGACTTGGTTAGATCTCGGATAGCGACAAGCTATGCGACACGGCTGACTTACTACAAAGCGCAATGTTTATGAGACTGTCTGCTGAGCAAATGCCTCTCTTGACCCAGACCGCGAGCGGCGGGAAGAGGATGGCGATGAGGCCGAGGAAGATGTCGCTGCCGCACATGTTGAAGGTTGGGTGCGATGCCGCTTGCTCTGTGTTGGTCGTTTGAGGTAGACAGCGGGAGGCGCACAAGAAGGTCTCTGAAGGGTCACGAGTATGGCAAGAATAATGTTGGTGCCTTGAGCTAAGGTATATGTGTGGCGGTGCTGATGACGAACAGGGCGAAGAGACATGAGAATCATGCGGGGGCGGAGCGAGTTTGCGGGTCCGAACTATAAATCGCTTTGACGACGGCACGTGAAGGTCTGATCCACTTCACTTTCCGCTCCTTCATGGGACAGACCATTTGGCATGGAGTGCTACCAGCGTCAACCAAAATTATCCCAACCTATCTGCCCCACGAGAGGCGCTGTTAAGACGTCTGACCGATATGGACTGTATTCAGCATTATCTAGCCACAACTGCAATTCTATCCACATATCTCGCTGACATGGAGCTGGCCCACGATTATCCAAAAGCGCGTCTCCAGTAGTCACTCAGCACTCAAGCAGACACAGCATCATTCTCGACTTCGTGCGCTTTTTGGCAGTCCGTCAATGCTTCTTGCCCTTGCCCTTGCCCTTGCCATTTTCCTTGGTTTTCGTTGCAGCCCCATCGGCCGGTGTTCCCTTTCGCAACCTCTCATCATCTCTCTGCTTTTCTTGGATTTTTGCGTCTTCACTCATCACGTGCTGAAGCCAGAACTCTGCGCCCTTCATGTCTTTTTCGAGGTGCGCGGACACCGTGTTGGCTTGGAAGATGGCAACCGCGGTCAGAATCTCGGTTATCAAGCGCGGGCCTTCTGTCACATCGACATTGTCTCGAGCAAATTTTCCCATGACCGCTGGGGGGCTTTAGCACTGGGTCTGTGGTAGAGACCGAAGAAAGTATCGTGCTGCTCGGGTGTCATCTCTTTCACTGCTCCCACGAGATGACTCAAGTTCATCTCCGCGCCACGGCTGTGTGGTGGTATTTTTATCAGCGGTGCTTCTTCGATTATGCGGGTCCCACGCGCGATGTTGCTTGCGGCGAAGAGTCCAAGCCCTTTGCCTTGAGCGATTGCCAGCTCGAAGAGAGGTGCTGGGAACTCTGTCAGCAATTGCACACGATCAGCCGGAAGACGAGTGCAACCTACGCTTCGCCAGGGTGTCGGAGCTGAGCAGCTTTTGCATCTCACCGGTCAGTTCATCCGCCATAATTTAGACGACTTATTGCTGCTTTTGCGTTTCTTGTAGGCTGTCGGTGCATCGCGAAGCAACTCTTATGGAAGCGCTTCGTTTGCACAAATCCAGACCAGGACTAGCGTGACAAACGGGAGTGAATGCAGACGAACGGACACCTACTGTCACTTACTCTCGGCCCTGTAGCAGTGTCTGAGCTGTACAATGCAAGGTATGACCATCTAGCTTCTGGAGCTTTGTTTGAGGACTAACCGTTGAGAGCGAGCAAGCTACATGTCAGTTCAAGCCATACGCGTTTGTTCCAAGGCATTGTGACATCCATTTCTTGTTTGTCGTCTTGGAGCCTAGTAATGGGCAAACAGACCTATGTGCCGAATGAGTGAAGTATAAGTTCTCTATGCCATCCGCGTGCTCAGACAGGAGAGCCTTTCCGGCATGCAAGATTGACATCATCCCAAACATGTCCCAATAATGTAATCAACCAGCTGGCATTGTGTTCATCTTTTCGAAAACGCTATCCAGGGAAAGAATGGGAACTGGTCGATGGTAGTGGCAACGTATAACAGCTTACTATCGGAAGGCCTCTCAGGGGACAGATTAATAGGGACAGATTATGCGACGCTGGTAGCACTCTGTCCTGAATGATTTGACACACGAAGAAGGTGTGTATGTATACTGACACCGGATAGATAGGGTTGGTCAAAATGATGAAATGAGTGGAGTGACATGTGATAGGAGTGAAGTGAACCTAGTGATCTGTGCGGCGTTTGAAGCAAACGGAAGTCGTTGGAAAAGCTGGCTGCGCGTGCTGCATTAAAAAAGTGGAAGGTATGAATCACACGTCAGTCTTCAGGTCGCTCGCCGCCAGGGCTGCCCCACTACGGTCACTCGCAAGGAAGCATTCTTCCTCCCATTGGACTCGCATTGCACCTCGACAACACCTCTACAGGATACCAACAGACTTCCCTCGAAGATACACAACCATGGCTTCCATTCACATCGACGACAAGGTCAAGGCCCTGATCATCGCCTCCTACCCTCAGGCCCAGGACGCCGGCGACGACCCCCACAAGCTCTCTACCATCGCATACCCTCACGTCGAATACACCCAGCCTGAGAAGGCCGAGATTGAGCAATGGCTAATCACTTCTTCTCACGTCGCCACGGCCACCGAGGACCCTGCGAAGACTGCTGAGCGCCTGTCTTCTCTGAACACCCACCTCTCAACCCGCTCCACCCTCCTCGGCAACAAGCCTTCTATTGCTGATGTTGGCATGTACGCCCGCCTGGCGCCCATCGTCAAGCTTTGGACTCCCGAGGAGCGCACTGGCGAGCAGGGCTACCACCACATCGTCCGCCACCTGGACTTTGTTCAGAACTCTCCCATGTTCAGCCTGAAGATCGCAGAGGGCGAGAAGGTCCCCGTCGAGCTCGACCAGATCGTCGCGCCTGTGAAGACCTTCGATGCCAAGGCCGAGAAGGAAAAGAAGAAGAAGGAGAAGGCCGCTGCTGCTGCCGGTGGAGAAGCTCCAGCTGAGCAGGCAGACAAGCCCGTCAAGGAGAAGGCCAAGGAGACCGGCGAGAAGGCAAAAGAAACTGGCGAGAAGATCGCAGGCGCTGTTGCTGCCAAGGTTCCGGGCGTCAAGAAGGAGAAGAAGGAGAAGCAACCCAAGCCTCCCAAGGCGGCCGCTGTCGAGAAGCCTCTTTCGCCTGCCCTCATTGACCTGCGTGTCGGACACATCCTCAAGTGTGAGAGGCACCCGAATGCTGACTCGCTTTACGTCAGTACTATCAACTGCGGCGACGCACCTGGCACAGACAACACCTCCGAGTACGAGGGCAAGATTGTCCGCACCGTGTGCTCTGGTCTTAACGGTCTCGTGCCCCTCGAGGACATGCAAGACCGCCGCGTCGTCACAGTCTGCAACCTGAAGCCCGTCACCATGCGCGGCATTAAGTCCTGCGCCATGGTTCTCGCCGCATCTCCTCGTCTCGCCCCTGGTGTCGAGGATAACCACGCCGGTCCCGTTGAGCTTGTCAACCCGCCTGTGGGCGCTGAAGCTGGCGACCGCGTGTTCTTCGAGGGCTGGGAGGGTGAGCCTGAGCCTGTCCTGAACCCCAAGAAGAAGGTTTGGGACATGTGCCAGGTCGGTTTCACTACAACCGAGACCAAGGAGATCGCCTTCGATGTGGCAGCTGTTGAGCAGCTGAAGGACAGTGGCAAGACTGGCCTCGCGACTCTCAAGACCAAGTCTGGTGTCTGCACTGTCCCCACCCTCTCCGGTGCCATCGTAAGGTAAATCACGAGATTAGACAGTAACAAATGATATCATAGAAATGCGAAATGAAAGCAATACGAGATGGCTATAAAGCTATTAACAGATGCTTGCTAGTCACGAGACTTCTCATCATATCATAGTGTGGATTGCTGGTGATACCAGAGCCAAGTTAGGTGAAATCGCCACCCTGTAAAGCTCATCAGCTCCCAGTGACTAATTGCTGTACACTGCTTCGTCTCCTCCGATTGACTGGGGGTCCCATTGCTCCTGCTCACACTCCTCGTCAAATTTCGCAAGTCTGTCTCAGGCACGAGCACAGCGCTCGAAGTTCAAACCGCCTCACGTGTGCACTTCAGCGTGTGCAACTGTCTTGTGTCCGTGTAATTGACCTTTCTGGGAGACGTCTCCGGCACCATGTCATCGCTGTAAGGTACTTCGATCGAAGCATGGAATCGGGAGCCAGACTTTTTGCGAAGTACAATCGGCCCCTGGAACGACAAGTCAAGTTGATCTTTCGCAGCACTGAAGTAATGGCTTTGTTCAACTTCGATCGTGCTGTTGCGTCGGGTGTTTGATGCAGTACTTTCCGGTCTGTTGCTTTTGCTTGGGACGTAGGGTGTGCTGTTCCTCAAGATCGATCTGGTCCGAAGGCTTTCAACACGGGGGTTTTGGACTCTACTTGGACGGCTTGAGGCGCGCTCGACATACGGATGGATGCGATTGTCGGAGTTCGAAGCTTCAACCATCATAACCGATCCGGCATGTGTGCCGCTCATGGTTTCATCGATCTCATGTTGGTTGTCTAGAAGCATGTCGTCGAATCGATAGTCGTTGTCGATTATTTCGTTAACCTCGTTCAGACGCATGACCCCTGTTGGAGTGGACCGACGATGGGACCCAGGAAGATGGCTGGCCGGAATGGATCTATCCGACGTCGACGGCGCCCGAAAGAGGTGAGATCCATTTCTTGAGAAAACCTTGAGCTCCGGGCTAAAGTTTAGTGAGGGATACATCATTCCGTGACGGCCGAGTTCTGGACAGTCTTCATCGGGTGCGGGTTCGTTTTCGTCAACATTTTCGTCTGCTTCCTCGTCGTCGTCATCGCCCTCGTCGTCGCCTTCATCTCCGTCATCGCTGCCACACTCAAGCGAGACACTTCTTTCTCTTCTCGGCGCAGATACTGATGCAAGCTGGGCCGAAATGTCGCGGTCAACATCACTCTTGAACTCGACCCTTCTGCTTGACAATCTATCAAGGCTGCGTGATGAAGTCGTCGCTATTGCTAGATCTTGTGAAAAATAGCCATGATGACGATTGGGGTTATCTTCAAGATCCAATTGGCTCGAACTCGTAAACACCACGTTGGGAAGCGGCCCAGAGACTAGACTTAGCGCTTGCAAATCTGGCAAAAGAGGTCCATGGACGTTGCGTTTGTATTCGGTCGCATACCGAGACCGAGGAATGGCAGTGAGTTCTGAATGATCGAAACCGTCGCCCACAATTCGCCGAAGCTGACTACCAGTAGGTGTGATTTGAGAAGCATGGTATTTCCTTCTCAGGGTCTTGAGAGACTTATACTTCGATGATGGCGTACGGAGGCGTTTCCTAATAGTGCTCAGTGGCACGTTGGCCTTGCGCTTCGCCGGTGTCGAGTCTGAGCCGTCGGAACATACCAGGTCCAACATGTATTGCGCTGAGGATGATATAGGGTCTTTCGGCGGCTTTTTCCTGCCCCTCTTCGGCAGCCTGCGTTCTTGAGGGCTCAGGTCAGGGATCAGAACTAGCTCGTTGAGTGGAAGACGACTCCTCATAATGCCCAATGGTTTGCGCTTGCTCTTCTTGTGGGTCGACAACGCTGCACGTCCTGATCTAATGCCGGCGGCCTTCGGTGAGTCTGACGAGGCTCCATTCTCTCCAGCACGCGAACAGCCATCAGATACATCGCCATTTTTCAGCCTGTGTAGTCGCGACATGGACTTATCGACAGTGGGTAATGAGACTCGTCTCGTTCGAGTCGAACTCGAGGTTGAATTGTGCGTTCTTGCAATTGGTTCGGCGTCAGACAAAGGCGAATCTTCAGCATCGGACGAATGTTGGTTTGTCGCAGAAATGATGGCATTCGAAGCCGCCAATCTCTTTCTATCATTGACCGCGTCGATCGCATTGCTGTGGAAAAATTGGATCCCAGTCAATGGCAAAATATTGTTCTTGTGTTTGCCATAAGTGAGTTTCGGCGCACTAGTTGCCATTCTTGCCAGAGCACTCGCCCGGCTTTCGTTGCGCGTGGCTGATTTGGGCCCAAATGCGTGGTGTCCTTCGCTGTGAAAGTGCGCACTGAGGGCCATGGCGATGCTGGTGTTGTCGCATCTAGAAAGCGTTCGTTTGACGTTTATGAGTAGGGTGAGTCTTAAGCGGTGAGGTTCAACTTAGCTCGTGCCAACTGAAGAAGGCACGTTTCAGCGGAAGCCGCATGTTGCGCCTGCCGTCAATATCAGCAACCACAAGATGACGCCCCATCCATTCCCAATTCATGTTGACCATGAGACAGCTGTGGCGAGTGAAGTCAATGCGAGCGATATTAAGAGTAATATGGACTGAACTGAAATGGGCGGATGTCGCGCAATTGGTATCTCGTGATAAAGTCAGCAACAAACGCCCGCACATGCCACCATTGTAACATTGCAACATCAACAATACTCTCCGATTTCCAGGCCGCTAAGACACATACTCTTCACATCCTCCTGATCTCCGTCTCGCCCTTGTACTTCTCCAGACCGCCGTTCAGGTGGTCCCACCACTCAAACAACATGCTCTCGCAAATGAGCTTGAACCAAGGTGTGAACTTGAGTGACTCGTCCTTGAACATTTCCTTCAGTTCATCCGCCGCAACGTACTTCGAGTCGCGCACCTCGTTCGGGTTGATGTTCAGATCGACGTCCGCTTTGATGAACAAGATGTAATCGATCTCGTGCTCGCCCCACTTGCCATCACTGGGCGCTTTGTAGTGTATCCTTGTAAGGAAGTCAAACTTCTCGATCGGCACTTGCTCAGCCTTGATACCAAGCTCCTGGTCGAGCTTGCGCTGCGCCGCGCGCTTGACGCCTTCGATTGCTAGCGGCAAGGTGGCGCCAGTCTCAGTGGGGATACCCAGAGGGTGGGAGCAGCAGGTGTTGGTCCAGAGGTCGGGGAATGTGATTTTCTCGGAGGCTCTTTGTTGAAGGAGCAAGCGGTCTTGGGAGTCGAAGAGGAAGACTGAGAATGCGCGGTGAAGAAGGCCTTTGTTGATGTTCTCCATGAGATGGCAGACCTTCTTGCTGGCGCTGCCAATAGGCACATCGTTCTCGTCCAGAACGATGCAGACCTCGTCCATCAGCCGAATCTGTTCCTCATCGTATCCCTCAAGGTCATTGTCCTGGGCGGCAGCGGCCTGTGTCTGCGCAGCGAGCTGGGTGTTGATCTCGGGGAATAAGCGAAGGATGTTGCTCGCGTTCTCAGACTGCGTCTGCGTTACAGTGGTGGTGGCGCTCATGCTGAATGTAGTGACTGTGTTGCTTTCTGCTGTGCCTTGGGCCGACTCTCCACGCTTCAAGGGGAAAATGGGCTAAGTTGAATGTTGCCCCTCGGTTTTAGAAATTAGTGGTTCGACGATCAAAGCCACCAGGGTCCGAGAATCGTCCCGTCCTTACACCTGCATCCACTTTAAGCGCACGCGTTTGGTGACAAAGGGGACGCGGCTCGCGTTTTGTTTTCCCGACAACCAAACAGCCCCGCAAGAGTTGCGTCGCAAGACCATTACAACACCATATACCTCTCGCAAAACTCGAACCACTTCTTCACGGACCAAACGCTGTCATGTCGTCAATGATCGATGGCTATGCGCCAACACCCGCGGGACCACGCAGCGATGCACCTTCGCAAGCACCTTCATATGCCCCCTCTTCGCGATCAAGACGGCAGGGCCGTTCTTCGTCTCGTCCGCGAGCAGCCAATTCGATCATGGGCACTCCAGCTGCGTTCAGTGATGCGCCATTCGCAGATGATGAGATTGTAGGCAGAGGGCCGCGGCGACAGGTGCCTGGCACGGATATTCCCAGAGTTGTTGATACCACCGGAGAGAGCTTGTCAGACCGCTTCCAGGAGTTCTTAGAGCAGTATGCGTGATCCTAACAGGCATTCAGAGCTTTTCTGACGGATACAGATTCACTGAGGATCCTACACCTTCTAATGCGCCCACTTCGAGCGCCGTGACGACGAACAGATACTACATCGCACAGATCCACGGCCTTGCGCAGTTTCAGCTCTCAACACTTTACATTGACTTCACCCACATAATGAACTTTGGAGAGGGCATCCTGGCAGGTGCCATCCAAGGCGATTTCTACAGATACCAGCCGTACATGCTGAGAGCCTTGCACAACCTCATTGCGAAGTACGAGCCGCAGTACTTTAGGGAGCACAGACAGCCTGGATCCACCACCGCGCGGACAGATACCTCTCTGGCGAACAACAGCATGAGCGAGGAAGACGACTTGCACAAGAAGACGCCCAATCAGCAGACAGACAAGATCTTTGCGCTTGCGTTCTACAACCTACCCCTTGTGTCGAGAGTACGACAACTGCGTACTGAGCAAATCGGTAAACTGGTGTCGATGTCTGGTACTGTTACAAGGACATCTGAGGTCCGACCCGAGCTGCATCTCGCGACCTTCATCTGTGAAATGTGTAACAACGTTGTACCGGACGTTGAGCAGATTTTCAAGTACACAGAGCCTACTCAATGTCCGAACGCAACCTGCATGAACCGCCTAGGCTGGAGACTGGACATCCGACAAAGCACATTCATCGATTGGCAGAAAGTCCGCATTCAGGAAAACAGCTCTGAAATCCCAACAGGAAGCATGCCCAGGACTATGGATGTCATTCTCCGTGGCGAGATGGTCGATAGAGCCAAGGCTGGCGAGAAATGTGTATTCACAGGAACACTGATCGTAGTACCGGACGTCAGCCAGTTCAGAGTACCAGGCAGCCGAGTGCAGGCTGTGCGTGACACACAGGGCGGCAATAACGAAGCCGGCGGCAATGGAGTTGGTGGCCTCAAAGCTTTGGGTGTTCGCGATCTGACCTATCGCATGGCTTTCCTCGCCAACATGGTCACACCTGACATGTCGACCCAAGGCCAGAAGCCAAATCAGAATCTGAAAGGCCAAGCAGGCAACATTCTGACATCGCTCAATCAAATGGTGGACGTCGGTGACGGCACTGGTGACGAGGCTCAGCAGGCATATCTGGACACTTTGACGCCTGCTGAGATCGAGGACTTGAGGAAGATGGTGCAAATGCCCAACATTTTCATGCGACTTGTCGATTCGATTGCTCCCATGATCTATGGTCACACAGTTGTCAAAAAGGGCCTGCTTCTTCAGCTCATGGGTGGTGTGAGCAAGGTCACTCCAGAGGGAATGGCTCTGCGTGGTGACCTGAACATCTGCATCGTGGGTGATCCCAGTACCAGCAAGTCTCAATTCCTGAAGTACATCTGCTCTTTTCTCCCAAGAGCTGTTTACACATCTGGAAAGGCCTCGTCTGCAGCAGGTCTCACAGCTGCGGTGGTCAAAGACGAGGAGACTGGCGAATTCACCATCGAAGCCGGTGCTCTCATGCTTGCGGACAACGGCATTTGCGCGATCGACGAGTTTGACAAGATGGACATCGCCGACCAAGTTGCAATCCACGAAGCCATGGAACAGCAGACCATCTCCATTGCGAAAGCTGGTATTCAGGCTACTCTCAATGCTCGCACCAGCATCCTTGCCGCAGCCAACCCGGTCGGTGGACGCTATAATCGCAAGACTACCCTCAGAGCCAACATCAACATGAGCGCACCCATCATGTCTCGTTTCGATCTGTTCTTCGTCGTACTCGACGAATGCAACGAACAAGTCGACGACCATCTTGCCCGTCACATTGTCGCCATTCACCAGCTGAAGGACGATGCCGTCGAGCCTGAGTTCAGTACCGAGCAGCTGCAGCGTTACATTCGCTTTGCGCGCCTCTTCCAACCCGTCTTCACGGACGAGGCCAAGGTCACGCTTGTGGAGAGGTACAAGGAGTTGCGTTCTGATGACGCGCAAGGCGGTGTGGGCAGAAACTCGTACCGCATCACCGTCAGACAGTTGGAGTCCCTTGTCCGTCTAAGTGAGGCTATTGCGAAAGCCACTTGCGTCGATCAGATCACACCCGAGTTCGTCGACGAAGCCTACAGACTCCTGAAGCAAAGTATTATCAGCGTCGAGAAAGATGACGTCGAGTTTGAAGACGAAGAAGACCCTAATGCTGCAGACGCGGACGATGGCGCAGCTGAGGATGAGGATGACGAAGACTCGCCAATGGCTGAAGAAGAGGAAGCCGGCCCATCTGGCTCCGTGCGAGCATCCGCTACACCTGCACCCGCGCCTAGGCAAAGGACACAGATCAAGTACGACGACTACATCAAGATCCACAACATGCTGCTGCACAGGGTCAACGAGGATCAAAGTGCAGCTGAGGATGGCGTGGATGAGGAAGATCTCTTGGTGTGGTTCTTGGAGCAAAAGGAAGCAGAATTGCAAAGCCAAGAGGACATGGAGTCACAGAGGAGCTTGGCCAGGAAGGTGCTGAAGAAGATGGTCAAGGTACGTTTCGTCTACCTACTTTATTTGCGTCGCAGTGTAGTTTGCTAACATCACTTGTCCAGACCAATGTCCTCCTCCAGATCCGAGGAGAGGGTCTAGCCGATGAGGCCGGCCAAGGCTTGCAAGAAAACAAGACCATGTATGTGGTTCACCCGAACTGTGTGGTTGACGACATTGGAGCATGATGTCGAGACGAGTTTTCGCGATGATCATGATGGGACTTTTGGGTTTGAGATATCCTAGGGCGTTTCGGTGGGTTAGCCTGCAACTGTGGTTTTCGTCGCACTGATGAGAGCTTGAATAACAATACATGTTCTATTGTCACAAAATGGTTGAGAGCATTGCTCATCTTTGCTGCAAGCCGGAAGGAAGGTACTGTATATTACTGACCGTATGTCACCGGAAACTCATAGGTGTTACATGTAAGTGGGTACGATACATTCACAACAACGGAACATCAATCTTCTGATCATGCTAGCTCCATCGAAGCATCAAAGTGAAGTGTGAAGATGCCAGGTAGCACAGTGCCACTGTTTCGTATCATAGATCAGCCGCGACAGTCTCATACACAGCGATGAGTGAATCGGTGGCACTGGCACGGCCACAGTTGGTGAACAATGCTATTCACGCACTTCACTAGATGTCGGTCATCTCAGGTACAGTAAATACTTATATGCAGGCTCTACATAGCCTGTTACACCATCCAACAGCACTGACAATACCAACTGATTCATACAAGCTCATCACACAACCAAGGATACCAACTTACATCTGTCACCACACGGCAAACCAACAACACGAAATCAACATGCCTACCTTACAATATGACTGTTGCTTCTACCTCAAGACCAAAGAAGAGCAATTCGATCAAGTGCAATCCCTCGCTGGCGACGTACTTTGCTCTGAATGCGCACCCACAGTATTCAGCAAGCTCTTCGAAGCCGCTCTTCAACACGAGATCAACTACCCTCCGACATGGGGATCTGCCGTACTCAACTTTGACGACTTCCAGCACCTGTTCACACCAGAGCTTGCCAGAGCCTGGCGCGCACGAATCAGAGAGTCCGAAACACCGGTCCGGCATCGCGTCTACTGTCAACAGAAACCCCTCGTGGACATCTCCAAAGCCGGACCGAATGACGCCAACTTTTGCAACCACTTCATCGGTGAGACTGCGATCGAGGGCGTGGCTCAGTGCAGAAGCTGTGGCAGCTGGACGTGTCTCAACTGTCGCTGTCTTTTAGAGTCACCCATGCAAGATCATGATTGCATAAAACCCGAAGACGACGAATCGATCGCTTCTTTGGACGACGCAGCGGGCCAGGGAGAAGAATGGCAACAGTGTCCGAATCCTGCTTGCTCGGTCAAGTGTACGCTGGGAGACGGCTGTAACTCCATCACTTGCCACTTCTGCTCCACGCAATTCTGCAACCTCTGCGGCAAAGAGACTTCACCTGATGGCAATCATTGGACTCAACAGCGAGGCTGTCCTCGCTGGGGTGGGTACGATGCCGCCAATCCAATGTTCGACGTCCCACTTGACGAGAGCTTCGCGGCAGGCATAGAGGCCATGGAGATGATAGCTGGGCTGGCAGTAGTAGACCGCACCGCTGCTCGTTTCCCTGACAATCCATCCTTGAAGGATGGCGACCAGGCACTCTTCGACAAGCTGAACACGATAATACTGTGGGAGGAGTTCGACTTTGAGATCAGGACAGCTGCCGGCAAGAGCGGTACTGTGCCGAAGCTTTTGGCCGACATGAAGACGTTGCTATACGAGCTGGCTTTCAACCTGGAATGGGTCTCGTGCGAATGGGCTCTACGCGATCCGGTGTTCAGGGCCACTTCTTCGGACCCGGTCCTGGAAGCTGTGGAGGCTGTCAATTTCATCATCCTGCACGAGAGGCTTGCTGCTAGATTTGTTGAGACGCTTGATGCGGTTCTTGCTTCTGCGGCACCGTCGCCGGTCTTGATTCTCAACGAGTTGGTAATAAGGGGGATGTTTGCTCGATATATGGACGAGCACCAGCCTATGGTAGCGGAGTCTATGCGGCGGTTTGTCAGCCGAACAGAGATTGGCCGTACTCTTTGGGTGCAAGAAGAAGACCGCGTTGATCGAAGGGCGTGAAGGTTTTTTGATTTAGTTCTATGTTGATGTAAGAACATGACGGTACATGTGATTGTGGTACAGCGGTTTGATCAGATCTGTTCCAGTGTTGGTTGAAGGTATATACAATTTTGAATATTACGCAAATCAACTGTAATGGTTAAATGGTGAAGCGGACGCACGTTTGCTAGCTCCCTTTACAATCCGGCAGAACGTGCCTGGTTCGATTCTCATGTCGGTCGCCCACTCGCTTAGGCAACTAGCGATCTGCTGCGCGCGGCTCTAAGCTGCTGGCATATTCTTCAGCCGAGCAATCGGGCAGAGAGTGTCAGGTCATGAGAAGGCGGTGCCAGACTACATGTCTTGTCGGCGGGATCTATGTGTACGATGATGTGTCTTGCGACACCTTTTTGCCGTCGCTTTTGATATATCCATATGATTTCAATATTCATACCTGTTGTACCTTGTCACTGTTACTCTTTGTATGTACTTCATATATTCACAATCATTCAGAAATGTAAGTCATCATCCTTCTTATCCATACATGCATACATTCTACATGGCTTCCATAACCCCCGTTCCTCAACAGTGATCTCAAAGATCCCCTCTGTCGTCACCCGCTTTTTACAATGAGTCGCCGGAGACATCTTTCGAAAGCTCCGTTCTCCTCGACGAAGGCATATCTCTGCCCTTGCTCTTTCCAAAGCAACCACGGTCCTTCGCGCCTTCACCGCTGCGACGGATGAGTGGCTGACTGGTTGGCTGATCGACCAGCTTCTTACACCTGCTCGGCACCCCAGCCAGCATCGGCATCCCTGCTCAATATCAGCATCTTGCACGCATAACCGCAAGACACGCGACCTCCTCAGAGTGACATACCTCATGTTCGCGGGCGGCTCGATCGAAGGAACGTATTCCAGCGCGACGTAAACAAGGCCAGTAAGTGCGACGAGAGTAGCGGGAATGTAGTTGAACCAGTAGGTGTTCAAAAGCACAACGCCAATAAAGAAGTAGACTGTATCGCGATCCGTTAGCGACTTCTTATTCCTGCATCCCGAAACGTTGTCGCATCTTTCCGTCTCTTCTCGCGCTCGTATTGAGTTGAAAATGGGTTGGACATACAGGCACCACGGCCGACGAAGCTGAACATGAAGGAGGCATATCTGGCGACCTGAGGAGGGATCTGGAACTCTGCGAGAGCGTGTAAGTTGGAGTCGCGCAATGTCGGCTTAGGCGCGAGTTTGTCGTAACGAACCAAGCAGCGCGGTAGCTGTAGCGATGAAGTTAGCAGCGTCTCAATCAAACCAAGCGCTTGCGACTCTTACCAAGACCGAAGAGAATCGTGTAGATGCCAACGACAATGTGCTGGCTGCGCGAGTAACATCTTCGTTAGCTACTGCTTTCCTAGCTCCAAGAGCACAGCTGTATCCATCTCTTCTTACATTGTGATACTGGCGAAGAATTGGCTAATACCACCCAGCACCATGAAAACACCAGTCGCCAGGTTGACAATGCGGCTGAGAGACAAGGGTCAGTTATGCGACCGCATTGGGCGAATGCTGCTGGCGCAACGAGTCGCAAGGCGCGCGCTGTACTGACAAGACATCGGAGAAGTCCATGATGGGCAAAAGTTTGATGGGTTTGATGGGAAGTTGTGGGTTTGGTTAAGCGACGAAAGTCTCAAAGAATCAAAGCAAGAGAGGGAGGGAAAGTGGTATGGTGTTGCTAAGGTAGGTATAGAGCTGCCTGGCCTGGCGGCTGGTGCTCCTTTGAGACTTGGACACGCCAAGTCGCAACCTGAGCATCCCACGTCATCCTCAAGGCTGCGCGGTCCCGTCTTCAATTGCAACAACAAACATCACCTGAGAGCGTACATACGCTCTCAGGTGGCACATGCTGTGACCACGTACTGGGACAACAACAACAACAACAACGTGCAAGTCACCACGCCCGTGCCTACGGATACCTGCCGTTTCGCATAGACAACGATTACTTCGCCTGGAACATTTGCTAGGGCACTGGTGCTGAGAGCTCTCGAGCTGAAATGTACCACTTGAGAGCCACGCGTGGTCGGATACCGGCGTTTCCGATGTCTCGCGTGCTCGTCTCGTGAGAAAGAGGATACATTAAATAATACCGTAAGCGACACTCTGGACAATCGGTGTCTTTGGGAGCAAAGAGCGGTAATGCCAGCTTTGCGTTATGAAGCCTAGATCACCGGAATTGGATCGATTGGACCGTGGTGTATATCGATAAACTCTGCTCTGTTGTATGACTTTACTTGTAATACTCGTGCACGTGGTGCTTGCTCTTCCACCTCATGAAGTAGCACGCGAAGGGGAACACGATGGTGTTCACTGCGCCCCAAGCGATGAGAACGCCGAAGTCTATTCCGAGGCGTGAATGCAGGTCAAATAAGATCTGGCGTGATCCTTCTACTACGTAGTGAAGAGGCCATGCGTATCCGAAATGGTAGAATCCAGGCTCTGTCAAAAAGTGTTAGAAAGGACCTCATACCACGGAGGCATGAAGACAGCACATACCGATTTCGATGTCATAGAAGGCGGTCGACACGTTCGTAATCACCCAAAAGATCAGCCACAGACCAGTCCTGCCTCATGATTAGTTGTGTTTTACTGACCATCATCCAGAGTTGTACCTACCATGGCTGTCCAACTATCATGGCCACATTCTCGCAAGCAAGACCCAGTGCGATCATTCCTGCGAACGTGGATTAACGATCTATCTGAACACAAATCAGGAAGAAGACTCACCAAAGAAGTTGAGCATCCAGTAAACAGGGAAGGTACCGTGACCCCAAGCAGCGGCATTCTTGTAACCGTCCACGGTCGGGGTCACTTGGGTAGGGTCGCCGGTGTTGGGTACTCCTCCAAAGAAGTTCATTTGGAACGCCAGTGAGATGAACGAGTAGGCAAGAGATAGCATGAAGTAAGCCGAGATCGTGGCGCACCATCTCCATAATACAAGCTGCCAGAATTTTAGTGGAGGGTGGCCTTCGGGCTTGAGATACTGTGGACACAACATTAGAAAGTCTCGTGTGGTGGCGGAATGAAGGCACGTACCTTGAAGTGGATGGGTAAGTAAAAGGAGAAGGAGAAGAACGAGACGATGATCAAGTAGATCAGTCCGATGCTCACAGCCGGAATTGAGACGTAGGGATAGAAAGGCCGAAGATTGAACATGCTAAAACCGATGGCAGGGCTTACTGCTGATGGAGCCTGTGCCATGTTGTCGAGAAGAGTCTGGTTCGATGTCGCCTGTTGCATTATCTGTCTTGCCCATGTCTCGCCCACCATAGAAGTCGCTTGGGTCAGGAACTGAGAGATGTGCGGAAAAAGAAAGCTTTCCCAGTTAGTCTGGTCTCGCGCCTGCAAATAGACAAGCTGACAGGCTCCCATCGGGTCGTAGCTAGTGTTTCCATTTTGCACGGCGGAATACAACATGGCAGTTGCATTTGGATTGACGATGATTGCAGCCCATGCATCCCATTCGTAGACCGCTTTGCGTACTTGTAGAGGGTCGTAGTTGAACTGTGACGGCTGCAGCGGAGTGTAGCCTACGTTTGGTGTAGAGCTCGCTACCATTTGCTGAGCAAGCTGTACAATTTGTGGTCCGACGAGTGGTTCAATATCAGAAGTGTTGTAAGGTACAGTCTGACCATCGAAATCCACCACATAAACCACTAGGGAAGAGAGATTGTTCTCAACACGCGAGAACACCCCCCAGTAGATGGACAGGCAGGCGATTATGAAGGCCATCAAGAGTCCAGTTGTCACCGTCCATTTTAAAAAAGCTTCGTTTCTGGTCGCTTTGAGTCTCCAGTCCCAGAAGCCCACGCTATCGCATCGGTCAGTATAATGGTATCAGAGGATGAGGGAGGATGTGTCAACCTTGCCGGACCATTGTTTTGCTTCTCTTGGTCGCTCTCTTTCTGGGAGTCTTCATTGTCTGCAGGTAAATCACGCTCATTGTCACCACTCATCTTGTTACTGCGAGCTTTCTTGACCCGCGACTGAGTACTGACAGAGAAGCTAGGTGAGTTGATGGTAATGGCGAAAGAAAGGGAGACGGATTTTCGAGGCTACAAACGATTGTAGAGACTCATTCGCATTGGACATTACGTAGCAGCGAGGCGAGACCTCTCAAATGCGCCTACGCGGTACAGGGCCCCCTCTGGCCATTGACAGTTGCGCATTTGCCTGTCAAATCGAGAGCCAAAGTGTCGCGAGTGATGATAGATGACGTCTTCGATTTCCGCCAGCCGTTGCGATTATTATCACGCGTGCCGGGCAAGCCGTAGCGTTCAGGCGACATTCATTTTTACACCTGAAGCGGCTCAAGACGAAGGAATACCACTGGAAGGTGGCCGGGACAGTTTTTTTTGCAAGGTACCTTAGTGAGTACATGTGAGTAAGGTACAGTACCGTTATCTCAGGATCCGTGGCTGCGGTTTCATTCAGCGTCGCTCCTTGCCGGAGCAGTGTCGCTGATTGTCATGGTGATTTTGACTTCCAGAAATCCTTTGTATCAGCGATACAATCTAGAGAGCCTGCACTCTTCTGCAAACGAGGTTAGGTTGTGTCCACGTGTGTGTTGAAGGTCCCGTCGTATTTACATAGAGAAGCCGGCTGAAGACACGAGGCGATCAGACCAAGGGAGACCAAGCTCTGCCAACAACAAAAACCTAGGGTGGTTGGGGAGCGAGCCTTCAATGTTTGGATCCGCGACATCACCTCATCACCACACCGAATCACATCACGTAAAGATACCCGGCCCCTACAAGTATCGTAGACCACTTCAACAGGCAACTGTAAGCGATACAATAAACACCAACATGAATTCTCGCGTGGCATCCGCCTCGGATCTTGCGTTTCTCAACCAACCGTACCGTCCTGTGTATAGCCCCTTCGCGGCGGCCAAACCAGTACTAGTCCATCAGTATGCCTTGCTGTTCAATGTACATTCGAAGAGTCGGGACCTTGGAAGTTAACGCTATACAAGACGCAACACCTACGACAACCATGTATTCGCCGAACGCCCTTTACTGGGGCCTTTGCTCTTCGACAACAACGACTCCGACGCGCGAGATCACTGCGCCGCCGAGCGAAGTACGTCGCGAAACAAACTCCCCCAGATAGCAACTTGTCTATACATATGTGACATCCCTGACCTCACGCCCAGCGTTCCTCTCCTGGCTTCGTCTAGCCACTTACATGGCCATAGTCGCCGTCGCCATCCTTATTTCCTTTCATCTCAAGCAAGAAGCCTCGGCGTTAGAGAAGCGAATCGCGCTACCCTTCGGTCTCGTCTTTTGGATTCTTGCCATCGCATGCCTCGCGGCAGGACTTAACAACTACATCAAGACGGTAAGCAGGTACTCAAGACGGCAAGCTTTGGTGCAAAGCGGTACGGGTACTCAGTTGGTAAGTCAAGTGCGCTGTAGCAGCAGCGCTCCCCGAAGGCTGCTTGTTCACGAAATATGCTGATGACCAACATAGGTGTTCACCGTGGTGGCGACGGCTATTGTTGCTGCGTGTGTACTATTTCTTTCAACAAATGCCGGCGACAGTAAATCACAGTGAAAAGCGTGGCATTTTACGAGAGTATGATCTTCTTCTGGGCTACAGATTTGCAGGTCTCGACAAACACTTCTCCGTCTACTTCCTCCGCTGAGGCCTGGCGTTCTTCTCCTTCTTCTTCTGCTCTTCTCTCCTGGTCTTCCGCACATCGTCCACGCTCCTGATCTCAGTCTTGCCTTTACCCTCCGCAAATCTGCCGCGTCTTGCCTCTTTGGCGGCATCGACTCTCTTCTTCCGCTCGTCGTAGTCGTCTCTGTACTTGTCTGCGTCTTTGGGTGCCTTGTCTTGCTTGTGCTTGAACCTCTTGCCATCGTTACCGTTGGCGAACTGATGGCTGTTGCCCTTCTCCATCTCACCAACACGCGGAAGGTGGTTGACCTTGTTCGCCTTCTTCCACGCATCGAAACGTCCGGAGCGGAACGATGCGGCGATCTTCTGTCCACTCTCGCCCGTGATGTAGCGGGATCCCTTGCTACCGTCCACGTCGTTGGCTCTAGAGACGTACTTCTTGTTCTTTTTGTCCCAGCGCATACTGTTGACTTTGTTCGCAGTGGCAAATGCCTTGTCGTCGTCGTTTGCGAGGTCCATGGTCGCGCCCTTGGCATCAGTGACGAAATTGTTGTTCACATTCACGCCGCCAGAATTGACACCATAACCGCGGTCTTCCGCCACGTTGATGGTTTTAGGGTTGTAAGACATAAAGTGCTCCGAGTCTTGCCATTGGTTGGCCTTCTTGCCCCCGGGTAAGCTCTCGGGTTGTGTGAATGTGAGCTCGAGCTCGCCATCTGAAGCCTCTTCCATGTCGACGTCGCCAGGGTGCGTAAGAACAAGCTCGTCGTCATCATCGTCGGAATCTTGCTCCCCTCGCTCGAACTTCGCAGGCGCAGCATCTGCTTCCTCTGCTGCCGCCTCCTTCGCCTTCTCTGCCTTCGCCTTGTCCCTTGCCGCTACCTGATTGCGCCTCTTCTGCATGATCTCAGACATCTCAGTCGCAGCGGCGCCGCGTTTTCCGACCTCGAAAACAGTCTCCTGGGGCTTGAAATTGCTCACACGAGCAAGCATGGCTAACCGTGCTTGCTCATCGTCGGCTTGCTCGTCCTCCTCGAACAACAGATTGCTGCCTTTAGATGCCTCGGATGCCGAGAGAGCAAGATTCTTCGCTCTCTTCACACTCTCCGCGGACGCAGAATTTCTTGTGCGCAGATACTGCTTCTCACCCTTGCCGGCAACCTCTCTCATGAGTGAGAGATCGCTGTCGTTGTCAATAGTCTTGGACGCTTCTTCCATGTAACGCTCAAGCTTGTCGCGGACCAAGGTGCCGACTACTATGGCGTCCTTGAACATATTCTCCTCCGGCTGCGCACGGCCGAGTAAGAGTTTACGGCCGAGGAAGAGTTGTAAATCGACGAGGTATGGCATGTCGTGCTGACTGATCAAGCTGTAACTCCATCCAGACTCTCCAGCACGAGCAGTTCTTCCAACTCTGTGGATGAAGACCTTCGGCTGAGGAGGGAAATCATAGTTGATGACGTTAGCCAGAACAGGGATATCGAGACCACGCGCAGCGACGTCTGTAACAACCAAGATGTTGGACAGACCTGTCCGGAACTCTTCGGTCTGCATCTTACGAGCAGTTTGGTCAAGTGCACCGTAAACATATGAGGTCGCATAGCCAATCGCCTTGAGGTAAGCAGCTAGATACTCGACGTGATGCTTTGTCGAGACGAAGATGACTGTCGAATGTGGAGTTGGCATTTGCTTAGGACCCGGACCGTCACGTTTTCTCTTCTTGTTGTCGACATTTTTCTTAGCCTTGATTGTGGCTTCGGTCTCGCCAGTAGGCATTTTGATCACTTCTTGCAAGATGTATAGTAGCGAGGCCTCTTTCTCAGCTCTCTTGACAGTGAAGAATGCACTCTGCAAGCCAGGTGCGATCTTGCTCTCAGCGTCCAATCTGACAAGCTTGGGATCTTGGAGACCGGCTCTTGCAAATTCCACAAGAGACTTTGGTAGTGTTGCGGAGAACAGTAGAGTTTGTCGTGTGGTCGGCAGTGAGTGCATGATCTCGGTCAACTGTGCAGCAAAACCCATTTCGAACAATCGATCGGCCTCGTCAAAGACCACGTATTTGACGCTGGACAGTTCAAGTCCCATCTCGACCTTCAAATGTTCGAATCGACCAGGGGTGGCGATGATGATATCCGGGTTGGAAGCCATGCTGCTGAATTGGTCCTCCAAGCTGTCACCACCGACCAGTAGGGTAGACCTGAGATCCGTACCTCTGCCCATCTCCTTGACAACCTTCAAAGTCTGGAGGGCCAACTCTCTGGAAGGCGACAGGATGATACCTCGGGCGCCCACCTTGGCAGAATGCGACTTCAATTTCTCGATCATGGGGATCACGAAAGCTGCAGTCTTTCCAGATCCAGTCCTAGCCATACCAACGACATCTTGTCCGTCCATGATCAAAGGTACCGTTTTGCGCTGAATCGGAGTAGGAACATTGAAACCTTTCCTGGTGATCGCCTTGAGCAGGACTGCATTCAAACCCATGCTCTGGAATGCGCCGGCCTTCTTGGCCACCTTGTTCTCGCTCTTGCGGTTGGCCTTGACTTGCGTCGCGGCAATGAAGGCCTCATCCTCGTCGTCTTCGTCTTCGAAAGCGTCCACCACGTTGTCCGTCTTTCTCTTCTTGTTCTTCGGCCCGTTGTCCTTTGCGGAGGGCTTGGCCTGTTCGTCTGCGTCGCTGTCGAAAACGTCGTCCTGGAAGAGACTTTTGGAGATGTCGACCTCGTTTTCCGACATCGCCGGCGACGATGCTCTCCCCATTCTCGACATTGTGTAATATGTGTTTGGAGGTGCGAATCGGCTACACTGGCGGCCTTCGGTCGCAGATGCAACTTTTCTGGACGGCAAAGTTGCCCTGAGTGGAAAGTTCACGAGCTGTCGGATCGCCGAGCCGAACTAGCGTCGCTTTGAAGTTAAATGGTCGCGCGCGTGTAGACGCGACTGGCCCCGCGATGCTGCCTTTCAACAATTATCTACCTGGAAGTGTATGTATCTGTGACCTTCAACAACTTGAACAACACACCTCTTGACAATTTGCAATACCCTCACTCCTGCACTTACACCTCCACACGCAGCAATCATGGGTTCGTGGTTTGCCAATCCTCATAGTATTTCCTCATCTGACCGCTCATAGACTACAACAACCAGTACAGCACAACCTCGTATGGACAGACCGGCGGCGCAAACGGTGGTGGCTTCATGCCAGGTAGCCAAGGCGACAGTCCTAGCGGCAAGAAATCATACGGCAAAGACACCCTACGCCCAGTCACCGTCAAGCAATTACTCGAAGCCTACCACCCAAACCCCGACGCCGAACACTTCATGATCGATGATGCTGAGGCGACCCAAGTCACATTCGTCGGACAAGTCCGCAACATCAGCCAGCAAACAACAAATGTCACCTACAAGATTGACGATGGAACCGGCATCATCGAGGTGAAGGTGTGGATCGACATGGATTCGATGGATGAGGCGGGCGAGAGCAAGTCAAAAGTTGCCGAACAAGCATACGTACGAGTGTACGGAAGGTTGAAGGCATTCGGCAACAAGCGACACGTTGGCGCGAACGTCATCCGTCCGGTGCAAGACTTCAACGAGGTCCAGTACCACTTGCTGGAGGCTACAGTGGTACACTTGCACTTCACACGCGGTGCCCCTGAGTCACTGCAAAAGGGCGGCGCCAACGGAGCGACAAATGGAGCTGCTGCACAACAGGACAGTGGATATGGGGGAGGAATGCCGAGTCACATGTCTCCGGCGGCGAGGAAGGTATTTGGCTGCGTGAAAAATACACCCCAGACAAATGAAGGACTACACATGCAAGACATCGCCGCCAGAATCAACATGGACGTCAACGAAGTGTTGAAGGCGGGCGACGAGCTTCAAGGCCTTGGTCTGATCTACACCACGGTCGATGATCATACCTGGGCAGTCCTTGAGGTCTGAGATCGACATGGAGACCTCACTATGAGGAAAATTGATTCGATGGCAGAAAGTTTGCAAGTCAGCAACATGGGAGTAGAATGCTGCAATGTTCAAGCTTTATGCTTGGAACCTTATGAACGCTGGGCGCGAGTCTGCAGAGCCGCATGGACATTGAAGCAAGGGATGCGGATCTGTCACAATCTGAGACGAGCAGCCTTGTGCGACCTTTGCGATAGCTTGGTGTACATAACCACGAGACTTTGAAATGACAACTATGCAGGCAGCACTCTGCATGGACGATGAAACCTTTCTTGATTATTGCGCGTAGTTACGGTGTATCGTGGCTATTAATTAATTACCCTTAGAGAGTGACGCACGGAGGTATGGCTTATTACTAAAGGTAGGTAGAGATCGGCCAGTAGTCGTAATTATCGACCTGAAACAAATAATAGGGATGCCCGGGCGTTTGTCCCTCCCTCCCCGGCCGAATCTTGTGGCACCTTTCGCCTACCCGTGAGAGCAAGGGGACTTTTGAGCACATAGTTCATCCTCGTACTAATTCTTTGTACTCGCAACAATTCTTCTGAGCGACACGAATTGGCCGTCCACCTAACTACTGTTCCTTAGGTTCTCGCCGTTGTCTTTCTGTCTTTCAGCCCTCTCTCCCTCTCCACTCCACACTTGCTCCAGGGCTGTCAGCCCGGCCGCGACGCCGATACGACGACTCGATTCAAGCCGTGTTCCTTGAACTCACCCTCGCTCACTCGCTCACACACAAGTTACAACACATCGCCTCGCCCTTCCAATCGCAATACCTCACTATACGATATCCATCGGTCTTTCGCTGGCCGACCCCCACACCCACGAGACTTTCCGCTTGGGGAAAGCCACGTCTCACCACCTTCAATCGTGTCTATTCTATCACACATAGTTGCGCACCTCCTGGCTTCGATTTCGAGTGTGGGCGGTGTGTATGAGTGCAGTGACTCGCCTTGAGGCTCAGTTCTGGAACACATGCTCCCATCATATGCCTCCTCGGCGCACCGAGAGAAGATGAACCGCCATGGCTATGGCGCGGGCGCCAACGGCCATTATTCTTCAGGGAGGAACAATTTCAGCATAGCGACAGACAAATATGACAAGTATGGTCTTCCACATCACATGACAGTGTGCCGCTAGTATGGCGGGTTGTCCGCCATGTCGACGAGGAGTCGTGCTGACAATTGCCAGATATCAGCCCCGATCAAGAAATGCTTTCCAACGCCGACGAGGCATGTTTATCCGCCTCGGTGGTGCCATTGCTGCCCTTCTATTCATCCTCATGATCTTCATTCCCTCAATACGGCCGGCTGCGATCTTTCCCGCCCTCTCTCTTGGTCTCTTTGGCGCGGACGAGGCCTTCCAACTCGAGACGGTTCGCTATTATGACCTCAGCAACGTAGGAGGAACAAGCCGCGGTTGGGAACGTGAAGAGCGCATCCTTCTCTGTGCGCCGTTGCGCGATGCCGCACCGCACTTGCCCATGTTCTTCTCGCATCTACGCAACCTCACGTATCCGCACCAACTGATCGACCTGGCATTCCTCGTCGGTGATAGCAAGGACAACACACTCCCACTTCTGTCGGATCTTCTTGCCGAGTTGCAGGCGAATCCGGATATCAAGTCCACCTTTGGCGAGATTAGCGTGTTGGAAAAGGACTTTGGTCAGAAGGTCAACCAGGATGTGGAGAGCAGACACGGCTTTGCAGCACAGGCGAGCAGGAGAAAGAGCATGGCACAGGCACGAAACTGGCTTTTGAGCGCTGCGCTGAGGCCGACTCACAGCTGGGTGTACTGGAGAGATGTGGATGTGGAGACCGCACCGTTCACCATTCTGGAAGATCTCATGAGACACAACAAGGATGTCATCGTGCCCAGTACGTTTACGGAAATTTGAACGGCCTGTTAGAAGCGTGACTAACGTGCGACATAGATGTTTGGCGACCACTGCCCGACTGGCTGGGAGGCGAACAGCCTTATGACTTGAACAGTTGGCAGGAGTCTGAGACTGCACTGTCGCTGGCGGACACCCTCGACGAGGATGCTGTGATCGTTGAAGGATATGCAGAGTACGCTACATGGCGTCCTCATCTCGCCTACCTTCGCGACCCGTACGGTGACCCTGACATGGAGATGGAAATCGACGGTGTCGGAGGTGTGAGTATCCTGGCGAAAGCAAAGGTCTTCAGAAGCGGCGTGCACTTCCCGGCGTTCAGTTTTGAGAAGCACGCTGAGACCGAAGGATTCGGAAAGGTAAGGGCTTGATCTGGCGAATTTCTTGGAATGTATATTGACTACCGCTACGACAGATGGCCAAGCGCATGAAGTTCTCTGTCGTTGGCTTGCCACACTACACAATCTGGCACTTATACGAGCCCTCTGTCGATGACATTCGCCACATGGAAGAAATGGAGAACGAGCGAAAACAGCGCGAGGCTGAAGAGAAAGCCAAGCAGGAACGCATGGAGAAGATCCAGAATGACTTCGACGACGGTGCATCGCAGTGGGCAAAGGACAAGCAAGAGGTCCAGCAATTACAAAAGAGCTCGGAATCAAAGCAATCCGATCAGGAGGGCGGCGAGAAGAAGGACGAAAAAGCGCCCAGCGACGTGTAAGTTCATTCGGCGTCGCCTGATATCTGGTGGCATTTTCTTGTTGTTGTGGTGGACATTGTTGACATGCGAGTGTTGAAGGGGAAAGGAATTCGCTGACTCGTTCGCGCTATAGCAAGAAGTCGGAGGACAGCAAGAAGAACAGCATGGAAACGGCCGAGAAGGCCGACAAGGACAAGGCCAAGCAGGGCGAAAGCCAGTGAAAGCGGTTCTCCTTCCACCTTGGTCTTCTGAGGACGTTTAGCACATTTTAGGAGTACGGAAGGCGCATGTTGTATGTTTGGGACGGACGATGGGACATGCGGTGTAGACTACAAGTGAATTGCATGGCGAGAGGCGCGATCATTATGCGTCGTTCATTGATCGTTCAGACGGGTGGCTGTTGTTGAAGGTTGTATACATGTAGACGTTCAAGCAACCGACACATAGTCGATTCGATCATTGCTTCGGTCTGTACGTCGGCATTACGTTCAAAATAGTGTGCTTCTGACAGTCAAATATCATTCATGTATTTAGTTATGTGAACGGGCAACGGTTTCGGCAAGCTGACACGCCCGGGCGAGCATCCTCCGACAAGTAAGCAATGGACAACTGTCTTGCCGACAGAGCCTCGACTAACAATCACTCGACTGTTTTGTTGCTGCCTACCAGAAGGGCATTTGAGCATGTGCCTCACTGGTCAACTTGCTATAAATCAATCAATTCGCCGTTGTTCCAAGAACGCGAGCCGTGCTCGTTGATCAACTGTCCTGCATCCTCCTCCGTACCCGTACATATATCGATATACATACAACGTCGACCTCTCCTTCTATACAACCTCTCCTCCTCCTCTTCCTCCTCCTCCTCCTCCTCCTCCTCCACAGCCGCCACCATGGCCGACATGGACCTCCCTTTGCCTCGCCGCTCGAGGCCTGTCACGGTTGCGATTGACCCAGTCGCGCTCGTGGTCACAGAATGCATCACCGTCACCTCCGCTATGCGCAAGCACGCTCGCTGGGCCCACAGCTCCATCTCCTCTATTCTGGGTTCCTCAGCACCCTCCCCTCGCCTTACGCCCTCCGATGCCCGTCGGCCAGACCGCGCCAGCTCTACCATCGATGTCTCCGACGACACCGACGCGGCCCTCACCTCACGGTGGGGCCTGCGCGGCCGCAAAGGCCAGAGCATGCAGGACAATCCCCTGATGAGCGCATTTGCGAAGCTGCGTGTAGACTTGAAGAGTTGCAAGGACATCCATGAGTTTGACACGGCGAGCCTGTTGCAGCCGTTCTTGCAGGTCATCCGCAGCAGCAGCACCACAGCGCCAATCACCAGTCTGGCTCTCATTGCGATCACGAAGATGCTCGCGTACGGTGTGGTCACTCCGGAAAATCCGCACTTTGGTTACGGGATGCAGTTGCTTGCATCAACGGTAACGCACTGCCGTTTCGAGGGGGACAATTCACCTTCAGACGAAGTCGTGTTCCTGCGGATTCTCAAATTGATGGAGGACATGATCTGCGGACCTTCAGGCGATGTACTGGGAGATCAGAGCGTGTGTGAGATTGTAGAGTGTGCGCTTAGCATTTGCTGCCACCTGCGCATGAGCGAGGTGTTGAGGAGGAGTGCGGAAATCAGCATGGTAACCATGTGTCAGACGATATTTGGACGATTAAAAACATTGGAGAGTGAATATGGAGAAGAGCCTGGCGCATATGGAGACACTGTGCTGCAGGCAGACATGGACAAGGCGAAGATCGATTCTAATCCTAATGGGAAGGCAGGTGTGGACAGTATGGCGCAATTGAGGACTGGTAGTTTGGAGGTGCCTTCTACAGAGGGCAATGGAAGCGCCAGGACAAGCATGGACGTGAATGGCAGTCAGCTTGATCTGTCAAAACCTCCTGGTGAGGAAGACAAGGATGTCAAGCCGTACGGACTGCCATCGATCGCAGAGCTGTTCCGCGTGTTGGCTGATCTGTTGGACCCTCATGACCGTGCTAGGACGGATACGCTGAGAGTCATGGCTCTACGGATTGTCAACGTCGCCCTCGAAGTCGCTGGACCAAGCATTGCAAATCATCCTAGTCTGGCAAGCCTGGCGAAAGACACGATGTGCCGGAATCTTTTCCAGCTGGTGCGATCTGACAACATTGCCATCTTGCACGAATCACTTCGTGTTGCTGGCACCTTGCTTGCGACTTGCAGAAGTGTTCTGCGACTTCAGCAGGAGCTTTTCCTTTCTTACATTGTTGCATGCCTTCACCCTCGAGTACCTATTCCCGAGGAGCCGAACATCGACCCATCCCTATACAAAGGCGTTCCGCAGGCACCAGCGCTTGTCAAGCCTATGCCCAATCCAGGTACTCAGAGTGGCCGTTCAACGCCAGTGCCTGTGAAGGATCGCCAAAAGCTAGGCATGGAGGGCGGCTCTCGCAAGCCCGATGCCAGAGAAGCTATGGTCGAGTCTGTCGGAGCTCTTGTCCGGATACCCAGCTACATGGTGGAGCTTTTCGTCAACTACGATTGCGAGATCGATCGAAGCGACCTTTGCCTTGACATGGTTGGATTGTTGGCGCGTAACGCATTCCCCGACTCAGCAACATGGAGTACAACCAACGTGCCACCTCTGTGCCTGGACAGCTTACTGGGGTACGTGCAATACGTGGCTGAGCGAATGAACGATGAGCCGGTCACTGCTGGTCTGCCTGATGTCGAGGCCTTGCGAGAACAAAGGCGACGAAAGAGGGTCATCATCAAGGGTGCTTCGAAGTTCAACGAAAGCGCAAAAGGTGGAATCGCTTACCTTGCCAGCGAAGGAATCATTGAGGACCCTAGCGACGCACGCAGTGTAACCAAATTCCTTTCGGGCACTACCAGGATTGACAAGAAGGTGTTGGGCGAGTACATCTCAAAGAAGTCCCACGAGGCCATACTCGATGCATTCATGGATCAGTTCGACTTCACAGGCCAACGTGTGGACGAGGCTTTACGACAGGTCCTCAACACCTTCCGCCTTCCAGGAGAGTCTGCGCTAATCGAAAGGATCGTCACGGTCTTCAGCGAAAAATACATCGACCGCGCTAAACCGGAGGGCATTACTGACAAAGACGCCATCTTCGTCTTGACATATGCCATCATCATGCTCAACACCGACCAGTACAACCCCAATGTCAAGCCAGCAGCCCGCATGAAGTTGCAGGACTTCGCACGAAACCTACGCGGTGTCAACAGTGGCAGCAACTTTGACGACCAGTACCTTGAAGACATATACAACGCGATCAAAGCCCGCGAAATTGTTTTGCCCGAGGAGCATGACAACAAGCACGCTTTCGAACACGCTTGGAAAGAATTGCTGATAAAGACTCAAACTTCCGAGGACCTCGCTATCTGCGACACCAACATCTATGACGCCGAAATGTTTGCAGCAACATGGAAGCCTATCGTAGCGACACTAAACTATGTTTTTGTTTCCGCGACCGAGGATGCCGTGTTCCAACGTGTGATTGCTGGCTACAACCAATGTGCTCAGATCGCCGCACGTTACGGTATTAGCGAGTGCCTGGACACGATCATCGAGTCTCTCAGCAAAATTAGCACTCTGGCAACCGATCTACCCAGTGATACCAGTTTGAACACCGAAGTACAAGCCGGCGGCAAAAGCATCATGGTGTCAAAGTTCGCCGTGGACTTTGGTCGTGATCAAAAGGCGCAGCTTGCAACTATTGTATTGTTCAGAATCATCAACGGAAATGAGAAGGCTGTGAGAGACGGTTGGACGCAAGTGAGTTTCGACATGTCGCGAATCATATTGCGTTTCCATTATACTAACGGCCGCTTCCCAGATTGTCCGAATCATCATTAACCTCTTCGTGAACTCTCTCATCCCCACGAGCTTCACGAGCATTTCGCGGGATCTTGACTTGCCACCCATACCGCTTCAATCTCCTGCTCAGGTGATCGAGCGCAATGACAAAGCTGGGGAAGTCGGCCTGTTCAGCGCTTTCACCAGCTATGTCAGCAGCGTGATGAATGACGAACCCCCCGAGCCCAATGATCAGGAGATCGAGTCGACGCTCATGACCGTCGACTGTATCACGGACTGCAGATTTGAGGAGATTCTGGGCAACGTCAGCGAGTTGCCCGTGGAATCGCTCAAGTCCCTCACACTTGCACTACTCAGCTCTTTGCCCGAGGACGAGTCTCCCAGTGTCATCAGTGTCAAAACAGAAGCGACATTGCCGCAACAAACCCGAAGCTCTGCAGGTAAGGCGACCGCAGACGCGCCAGTCTACGATCCCTCTCTGGTGTATGTTTTGGAGCTCGCTACAATCCTCGCATTGCGTGACGAAGAAACGATCTCCACCCTTGGCGCTGACGCGGCAGGAGCTTTGCAAGTCGCTATTCGGGATGCAGACCACCTGCATCCTGTTGCTCTCAGCCGCGCGGTCTTCTACTTGCTTAGTCTACTGCGCGCAAGCAACGATCACGGCTACATTCGAGCTCCCGTGGTCCTGCACGCCATCTCTTCCTTCCGCCCAGAATTGCTCAAGCAGTGCGCACAACCTATACTCAAGGGTATTTACGGCTGTATTAGCGGACCTCCGGAGCTGAGAAACGAGCTAGCATCAAGCCCAGACTTCTGGGCTGTGCTCCATGTGCTGCAGCCGCATCCGGAAGCGGCAAGTTTGGCTTTCGAGATTGCAGAGTCCGTGTCTAGCAGTCAGCTACCTGCAATCACAGCAGACAACTATGAGCCCGCAGTGACTCTGTTGAACGCCTTTGCTACTGCTGGCAGCATTGGGGCCAAGTACGAGCAGCAGCAGCGCGAACAGCCCGCTCGCAAAGGCCAACAAGCTCCTGTTCAAGACAAGAAGCTTGCGAAAAAGCCTGATGCGGTCCCACGTGCCACAAAAGCTATCGCAATTGTGACACAACTGGCAAGCCGTGTTCCTTCGCTCATTGAGCAGTCCCATCTCGAAACTCACGAGGCCTGGAAAGCCTACTGGTCGCCCATTTTCCGCTGCCTCGCAACTCAGTGCGTGAACCCATGCCGCGAAGTTCGCTACCATGCCTTTACCGCGCTGCAACGCTGCCTGCAGGCTCCTGACTTGGCCTCGCCGAACCACAAGGAATGGACAAAGATCTTCGTCGAGGTACTCTTCCCACTCATCAACCAGTTGCTCAAGCCAGAGGTCCATCAAACCGACCCGCATGGAATGACTGAAACACGTCTTCAAGCAACGCAGCTTCTCTGCAAGACGTTCCTCCACTACCTGACTCTACTGAGCGAATGGGATGGTATGCTCGACCTGTGGACCCGCATTCTAGACACCATGGACCGTCTCATGAACAGCGGCCAGAGTAACATGCTCGTCGAAGCCGTGCCGGAAACTCTCAAGAACGTGCTGCTGGTCATGGCAAGCGCCGAACACCTCATTCCGCCGCCCGCCGCGGCTGATCAAGAGGAACGCACAGAGCAACAACAGCAGATCTGGACCGAGACGTGGACAAGGACCGAAAAGTTCATGCCCGGCCTTATGCCAGAGCTCTTCCCTGACACTGGCAAGAACCCTGCGCCCGCACAGTCTGCAGACGTGCCTAGCAATGGAAAAGCAGAGTCTGTGTCTGAGGACGGATCGTCTTCGCAAGGTATCGAGGAGTCTGCTCCTGACGCTGCGACTGAAGCCAAGGCCGCGTAAAGTGGTTGTCGGTGAAGAATTGCGAGTTTGTATCTATCTACCATGGGGCATAGCGATGGCGTTTTACGGGCTCCACGGAGTGGGGCAATTAGATAGATCACCTGGTCGAATTACTGTAATACTATGTTTCGTTTATTGGCCGCTCCAGCATTGGTTTCGATCCTTGTTTTTTTCCCCTCCCTTTTATTTCCACCTTCGCGAAATTTGTGTACCACTGTCTCCACGGCTTGTGAAAACAGTCGTTCGTCTTTGTGGGTGCGAAAAATCCTGGTTGGGCTAAATCTATTGGGGCGTCCAATTGCATGATCGTAAAAGGTCGTCATCTATCAGTCCGGAGCAATCAACAATTGCCTCGTCTTTGCGCGCTTCCTCACTTTCGCATCCAAAGTCCTTTTCCCCGTCCCAAATTATTACTATACCTTTACAGTGTCTCTCTCCCTCCCGTGTGCAGCCGAGTATTGCCGTGCGTCTGGCCCGATCTGATGCATCACTTTTGCAATACCTCGTCGATGCCCATGCGCCTTCGTTTTCGCGGCGATCGTAGCCTCCTACCCTCACTGTCCTCGTCACTTTCTGAAATGCGCCGTGTTCCAGTCGTCGATGCCGGGACTGTCTCATGGAGCGGCGGCATGCTCAATGGACCGGTGGGTAATTCCGTTGCTCGAGCAGAAGATGCTGCCATTGGCGGTAGTAGATGAGTGTCCCGTGATGGGCCAGGTCCTGATGCCGCCGACGGCATTCCAGGCGGACCGTACGGGGCGGCTTGAACACCTGGGTCGGCGGGGAGAAATCGCGGCTCAAGAGAGGAGCCGATAACAGGCTGCGGTGAGTGGAAATGTTGCGGTTGCGGGTAACGATGTGATGCTTGAGACGGGTACTGCGACTGTAGTGGAGGGAAGTTCCGCGAGAAAGAAGGCGCTCGTCTGTGTACTTGGCGAGGCTGCGGATGGGCCATCTCAGTGGGTTGAAACATGGACGGCGGTGCCGAATGTGTGAGACTTTGTCGACGTCTCTGCCTCATGGCTTCCTCGGCAGAAGGTAATGGCGGACCGAACGGATACATTGAAGGGCCTTGCTGAGGTTGTGGTGGCGGCGCTCTCTGAATAGGGCGGAAACTTGGTAGAGTCACCACTGCAAAGTACGTTGCGGCTTTTGCCAAACGTACCCGGGCAGGGAACGTCTGGGCTCCTCTTGGTCCTGATTTCAACTGTACCCAGGTGTACGTTTGGTCAGAGAACCCTCGCGTGAGGGCCTCGACATCTCGGTCCAGTACTCCACCCAGCGGATCCTCTCCACTGGACACGATAGGTGGAAGGTATGATGGCTGCCGAGCTTCTCTTTCCCCTCGTAAACGGGACCTGATGGACATGAAACTTTCCGAATCGGCAGGAGCCGCGATCTCGTGCAGTCGACTTCGTGTCAGGTCGCGATCATCAGCCATGATTTGTTGGAAGGACGCATTGGCGCGTAAAATAACGAAGTCCAAGTCCAAGAGCGCCGTCGGGACTTCTGGCTCCATCGACGGAGACGTGACATGGCGGTAGGCTGGAGATGGAAATGACAAAGGCGTTTGAAAGGGTACCGGTGGTCTAGGGAGGAAGCTCGGAGTGGGTGGTCCATAACTAGATGACTCCTCGCTTGTCATTGAGTGGATCGATCGGAACGACTCTGCACGTCGTTGACGAGTGGCGGCTATCGGTCGTGTTGGCGTTGTCATTGGCATTGTTGAATTCACCGGCGCATTAGCAGAAGGCATCGACCGTTCAACTCCATAATGACTTTCATCACGCAGGCGTGGTCGACCTCTCTTTTTGTGTGCGACATCATAGCACGTATCCTTGAACACGTTAGCTTTCAACACAAATAGCAATGGCAACACGCACTGACCTGTTTTCCAGAAGCAATACAACGAGCACACGGCCTCTGTACATCACAACTCAAGTGAGCACGCTTGCAGTTCACGCATGCGGATGCCACGTGCGTTTTCGTCTTCCTGGCGTCCTGCGAGATCGTCCGTTGATGTATAGTCGGAGGTGGTGCGTACGATGTGGGAGGGTAGGCGCTAGTGGCAGATCCAAGTGTTGCAGCGCCTGATCCAGTTGCAAATAATGCTGTCGGGTGATAAGCAGGAACATCGGGATTTGTGAAACCCAGAGTTGTAATAGGTGATGCGATCTGCTGCGAAGCGTGCTCGGCCACTGACGAAGCAAGAGGTGGATTGGTCGAGACGGGTAAGAATTGTTCGCTGCGAGTGGAAGGCAATGTCAAGTCTGATGGTCGCCGAGTCGGAGACGGCGGGCTTGACATCGGTGGTGAAGGATAGTCTGATATTGCTCCTTGGGCACCGTCCCACAAATGTGCAGATTTGCGTCTCAGCGACGCTTGTTGCAACGAGCGACTTTCGTAAGAGGCTTGGTGGTAGTGAGCAAGCGAGGAGGAGACTCCGTTACTCATCGCTTCACGTCAGATAGTCCGGTTGCGTTTCACAGCTTATGGTGGGTAGGGCAAATTCGAGGCACTGTAAACGCCTTTGAATTTGGTTGTTAGCTAGTTCCGGCTTCTGCTGGCGAGAGAAGGTAGAGGCGTGGCCGTTTGAGTAGGTGGGCTAAACGAAAGTGAGCTTTGCGGATTTCTCGGCCTTTGCTGGCCTCCTGGTTCAGGTGGTGGTCAACCCGATCATGTTGCGGACGCCCTGTATGTACAAAAGCTTCAGGCCCAATCGACAGGAATTGAAGCACAGTACTGTTGTATAGCAAAAGAAAGTCTCCGAGTCTATGAAAGAGGCGATCGGGCGAGGATGGGCGTGGGGAAGTAGGTGGAAGGTTGGTGTTACTGCAAAGAGGTGGTCGCAGAGTGCAATTCCCGAAACACCACGGCTCCGGAATCCTGACCTTACATATCACCCCAAACCCTGGGTCAAGCAAAGGTTGCTTCCTTGAAAAACCAGAACACCTACAACGGTCCGCAGCAATGATCTGCCAACCTTCTTTATTCCCCATAAACGTCCAAGTCATTAAGGGTCCATCACCTTGCTCGCACGGTTTACCACTTGTCCCACGATCAGCACTAGAATACAGATGAGTCTTGACGACTCTGGTCACCAAGACGGCGTACGTAAGGCACGCCGACGCTAGCTGGGGCCGGTCAAGCCAGATCCCAACCGGCACCACGAAATGGCCACGAGAGATCAAGCGTGAGTATGCATGTCAGTCGGAGACGCGTATTGCTTGCCTCGCCGGTGGCAGGCGCCCGCAGCAGCAGAAGAGCGCCTCAGCCATCGCCCCGTCGTGCCAAAGAAACCCTCGCCCCTGCCAATGAACCATCCTCGTTCCTGCTTGCAACGGACAAAGCTTGGCCATTAGGTGATTGCATGGTCCTGTCGCTGTTAGCGTCACTAGCTGCATCTGTCGAATGCTCTCTTCCAAAGTCTCCGCCCAGTCAAGGACACCAGGGATCCAATGGTTTACTGATGTCAGAGCCAAAACTGAATCCAAACAACCACGTATGGCGAGATTTGTGGGCCGATGCAGGTCTCTTTTTGGATCGTCGAGCCGCTCTGCAGAGTCTGGGAAATCCGGCGGTCTACACTAAGACAGCCCACGAACGGAGTATCAAGCGCCGACCGCCGACCATCGACACCATAGCCTCGACGGATTATCTAACGAACCCGGCATCATCGAAGGAATCCCCAGGCCAGCGGCCCCGCCATGGGAAGTCAGCGTCCGACGGGTCCATATGTGGCGCCGATCAGTCCCCAAGAGCTGTTACCAGCCGTTCACGGCAAGGCAAGTCAGACTGATGCCTACAAGGCTTTGACACCTATTTAGCACGCAAGGCAGGAGCCACCGTTTGTGGAGCATGCGCAATCGCAATGTAACGGTCAGGCGTACAGAGGAGGGACGTCGTCTAAGGTTGGCGTAGACAGGTCATGCATGAGCAATACCACTTGTCCGGCCAAGCATCCTCTCACGGCAAGGAGAGAGGAAGATGCTTCGAGGGAAGCGAGACCGGTTTCCCTCGAGTCACCAGTCTGTTCCTGGCAGATTCTATACATCGTAGGATGCCGTTGGTGCATTCACGCCCCATTGGATCGTCCGAAGGCACTACGGAGATCGCGGCGATGGGTATGCAGGTGAAGAGGAGCCGAAGGCCGGATTGTCCGATGTCCGGCGCAATGGGGTTGCCGTTACAAGCAGTCTGTGCGCGACTGTGATGGTGTTCATCATCGCGGAGGCTGCGTGTGTCGCGCGCAGTAGTTGCAGCTAACAATGGCGCGGTAGATCCTGCGTCGCGAAGTGGTGAAGTGCGTGGTGGGTGGACGGTGCTGCACGCTCGTGAGGTGTCGTTGGAGACAGAGCTGCATGCCCCGAAGCTAGACCGAGCTTATTTCACGGTCTAGCTTATTTGGACACCACTTTCGACGTACTTACGAGACAACACAGCCACGACCATTTCCAGTCTTCCAGCCTTCCAGTCCCAGTCTCCGGCTTCTTCCAGCGACTCTGCCGGGACAGCTGACTCGACATTGATGCATCCATGGAACCGCAAATTCTGGATCTTGCCTCGCATGGCATTCTATAGCGAATACTGAGTGATTGGCTGTCGTGCGATCGGTCTCATCTCGCCCGATCAGATGTGTCTCTCTACGCGACTGTCTGTGATCCTTTGGTACCAACTCCGACTCGATCGGCATGAATTTGCGTGTTGACTTCTTTTGAGCAACGGTGTTAACGATTTGAGAAGTTTCTGAAAGGCAAAAACAATCCCCTACATCGTGCCAAGCCACTGCATCTTCGTCACGGATCTGATGCATAGTAGCATGGTAGTGAAGTGAGTGAAGTGAAATTGTTCACTACAATCCGTACATGCCCGAACGAGTGAATAGTGCATAGCATTGTTTTCAAGCAACGGTGTCAACGTCTTGAAAGTAAAAACACCTCCTCAGACAGTGCCAAGCTGCTGCCTCTCTATGACGAATTCCAGTAGCAAGGATAGTGAAGTGGAATTATCTCACCCGTACATGTCCGACCAAACGCTTGTATTCCCGGCTGGCACGGAAGGTTCAGTAGCAGTAGTCGCTTCTTCACAACACAAATCAACCCGATAAACTGTAAAGTTCGCTCCGGTTAAAGTTGTAAAAGGCAGATGTGTCTATTCACCCCAACCCTAACCCTCGTGGTGGTAGATATCGAAAGACATACCGCCGCTGACAACGATTTCTTCGCCGTTCGCAAGTGAAATGACATTCATATGCTCTTAGTATGCTACTTGATGTCATGCATTGTACTAGTGATGTATCTACTGTAGCCATGTGTCGGTAAGAGACGAATCAATAAGGTTACGAAGGTTACGAAAAAGCTAACACACTAGAAAGTCTGGTTATCGAAGGACACATTCACAAGTGTCTACTTAAATTGCTCAATTGTATATTGCAAGCTCGAGTTCAAATACACGTTGGGCACAAGCAAAGGGAGATACGACGGAGAAGATGTCCGTACGAGAACTAAAAGTAAACGAGACTACACTGACATTCAGAAGACAGCATGTCACCGTGAGAGAACCGTTGAAGCACAAAACCGAAAGAGAACAACTGCTTCGATGAAGATTGACAATCGCATGCGCTACACCTGAACAACATCCGAAAAGATGCAATACTGGACCAAGGATCAAAAGAGAGCGTAGCAACGCAAGGTATCCATTCGTGATCGAAAAGCAAAAAAAGAACAGCGGCTCTGATGAGCTTTGATATAGGAATAGCCGAAGGTGGGGCTCGAACCCACGACCTTGAGGTTGATCTCTTTGCTGTTAATAAGAGCCACACGCTCTACCGATTGAGCTACCCCGGCAAGGGTTGTATTGATGGTGAGGTGGGTGGCAAAAGGTTAAAGAAGGCTGCTGCTTGGGGTGGGACTGCGGGCTTTTTCCCTGGCCTTGCACGATTTTTCTGGGATTTGTCCGACCGAGTTGAGCCCGAGGGACCGGGCGGCGGCGATGACGGCGAGCAGATCGAGAATGGGCCCGGCAGGCGGAGCGTGACGGATGGCAGGGGACACCGAGGTTGGGACCTCTTCGGCAGGTCGATGAAGGGGTCGGACCGATCGACGGCGGCGAAGTACTTCTCATGCAAGACAGCAGTGCGTCCGTGGCAGCGAGGTGCCCAACGAGCAGGACGAAGATGAGGATTTTTGACCGTGGCGGAGCGATGAACTTATTGTGACGGGCAGAAACACAGGACAGAGGGAATGAGTAAAGTGTGACTGGATTGTAAAGGTTTGCCAGACTGGCGGTTAATACAGTAGAGTATGTACAAGCATTCGAAACCTTCAAGACCTGTCAGCAATTCTCCAGAAGCTGTTGACGAGATTAATGGTATGCGACGGGCTTGCGTAGTCAGAAAAGCCGTTTTAACGCACGCCCATCCGCCGGCGCTGTGCCACACCATCCAAGACGAACAGCATGGTCCAGCGCTCTGAAGCTCCATTACCCGACATGCAAGCACGTCGGTTTAATTGCAACTCCACAACCGATCCTTCCGCCAAGCGCGAACGCCGACGGTACGGTATAAGGAAGGGGAACTCGGCAGAGTAGGCCACCCTTACGGGTTCGTGGAATGGATAGACTGGGTGTCATCCTCAAGCATTGGGGGCAGGGTAGAGCGAACGTACCCTGTGAGATGTGATAACGGTTGGCAAGTCGATGTTTGGCAAGAGTGATCTGTTCTTCAAGAGCTGTCAGTGATTGATCAAAGCTGACAAATGCTTGTAAAGAGGTGTTGTTGTTTTCCGGATCAGACAGGTAAGCTTGGTAGGTGTTGTCCACATGTACGCTTTGAGTAGCAGAACTGAAATATGATACACTCATCACAG